>OHAE01001151.1_pt1 | contig 21102 bp, 20 predicted proteins | sample 1577061 | NCBI WGS metagenome assembly OHAE01 (sample SAMEA3541535, study PRJEB24748) | human gut metagenome | biome: human gut; feature: human-associated habitat; material: faeces | place: China | collected 2012
GTCAAGAGCTTGCAGGGCGATATTGTTGCAATTCTGGATGAGAATGGCAATGCCGCCGTCAGCTACGGCTACGATGCGTGGGGCGCGCCGCTGTGGTGTACTGGCGAGCTGGCGGAGACACTGGGCAAGGTGCAGCCGTTCCGGTATCGCGGGTATGTCTACGACGAAGAAACCGAGCTGTATTATCTCAGAAGTAGATATTATGCTGCTCTTCGTTCAAGAATGCTCAATCATGATTCTCGCCTATTTAAAAACGAAACTTTTGAATTTAATGGCTATGTATATTGTATGAATAACCCTATTGCATATCATGATCCGAGCGGCACTTGCGTATCTTGCGAAACAGTAGACGAAGTTGGTTATCGAAAGACCACCACGGACGACGATTTCAATTCCACTGTAACCCAGGGTATGCGAAATCTATTATATAATGCCGATGACTACTATTATATTAGTGCAAGCAAAAACAATAAAGGCGGTATTGACTGCATTTGGGCGGTAAATAAGGCACTAAACAAAAACACTTGGAAAGTGGTAAATGCCGCTTGGCAATCATATGTGCGTAGCAATACCACACGAGGGCGCATCCTTGATCTGAATGACTTGCAACCGGGTGACATCATCTTCTCCATAGATCATAAGGATCGCAATTATGGAAAGGATGTTAAGGACATTGCACGAATTGATCCCGTAAAAAAGGGTCATATCGGCATTGTTGTTTCGTTCGATTTCGGAGATGGAAATGGTGAAGTTTTAGCAGTTTTCCAATCCTGCAGTGAAAAACTTTATCCTGATAAGTGGACTGCTCTGTTTTATGATGATACAGGTCCTAATATCACCGCTCTGGAGGATAATGACGGAAACAGCAATTGGGCGTTCTATGTACGTCCGAAAAAATAAAATGTAACAGGAGGAGTTGCAGATGAAGAGAGCTTTCTTAACTATTCTATTCTTTATGTCTCTATTGCCATGCATAGTATATGCCGAGGAATTGTTCTTATACATATCCGATGGCCAATGGGGATATGCGACAGACGACGGGACAGTAGTTATCGCTGCATCTTTTTCAGAAGCAACTCCCTTTTACAATGGCGTGGCCAAGGTGCGTACTTCCGTACCGATGGATCATTATTCTTTGATTGATTTTCAGGGGAACGAAATTACTCCCCCTTGCTATGATATCTATGAATTTGATTCAGCTTTTATCTATGCAGTAGATGCAGGAGATGTCCTCTTGTTCGGTTTCTATGACAAACAAAGCGGCTATTTATCGTCAACATATGACGCAATCAAGCTAACAGATCCATATATCAACGAACAAGAATATATTGCAGTCCAGGATAATGACAAGTGGGGATTTGTTCATCGTTCTACTGGTAATGTCATCATTCCTTGCGTATACGATGAAATCGTCGAACCTTTTCAGAACGGTTATGCATTAGTAATCCAGGCGGATCACCAGATTAACGATAACTTTGATAGTATGGACGATTACATCTTAATTAATTCAAACGGAGTCCCTGTGACTTTTGATGACGGGATTGTGCCAATGAGTTGTCCCTCCTCCGTGGGTCTTATAGCTGTTGTCCAAAACGGTTTGTACGGTTTAGCTGATATTTACGGCCGCCTGATGATTGAACCACAGTACGAATATGTCGATTCACCTACAAATGATCGATTTTGGTATCAAAACACGGCTGGTTATTGGGGCGTCTTAGATGAACGTGGTGCAGTGATTGTTGAGCCAAGCTTTTTGCATAACGATCTGTTGTACGGAACACCTCCAGCCTATGTGAATGACTATGCAGTTGTAAGGCTGAAGGATCAGGTTGTCATACTTGACTTGGCCGGTACTGAAACTGTTATCAACCGCGCCCCTAACATCACTGTTGGAAACGTGATTGACGAAGTTCAGATGCTCTCGTACTATGATTCATCAACTGATCGCTACGGATTTTATAATGTTCATGGGTTGATGTTAACTTCGGAATTGTATGAGGATTATTCACCGTTAACCAATGGTCTCATAACCGTGAAGCGCGAAGGAAAATGGGGAGTATTGGATAACAATGGTATTGAAATCCTCCCGTGCGTGTATGACGAAATCAATCGTTTCAACAATTCGACTATCTACGTCATTCAAGACAGCACTATATCTTACATATCAATCAGCAAGGGAATATAATATTTCTAGATTATCGTTGCTAACATATCCCCCCGATAGTACATTCTGGCCATTCGTCATACGTCGGGTGGCCTTTTCTATGCCTGAAAATTTTCTTCATTTTCGCCTTTCAGAAACTGAAATTCAGACAGTCCGCAAATGCTTGCATTGTCCCGACTTTCAAGTAGACGGCAAAAAGAAAAGTCCTGAACCCCTTGGAATTACTGGGGTTCAGGATTTCAGTTTCTGGTTTTGAATTCGCGAACTTTTCTGCTATGATGAGGCTACGAAGCAACGACAGGAGGTTTGCGGAATGAGTATTGCATGGAACTATCTGGATAAGCGGAGCGCGGCAATGGCGGCGCTGAAAGATTATCGCAGCATGAAGGCGATTCTGGCGACAACGGCGGAGGAGATTGCGAATGTGCGGCAGGACATGGTTCGCATTGGCGGGATGCGCTTCGAGGAGTCGGCGCATGGTGCGCGAAATCCGCAGGCGGGCGAAAACCAGATTCTGCATGGAATTGCGGAAATTGATGTGCTGGAAGAGCGGAATCGGCAGGCGGAAGAGTTCATGGCGTGGTTTCAGCCGGCGTGGGATGCGCTGGGGGAGGACGAAAAAACGGTGCTGACGATGTTCTTTCTGTCAGAAAATGGGAAAACGGACGCGATAGAGGAAATCAGCGAACGGTTTTGCGTGGAGCGGAGTTCTGCCTACAAGAAGAAGGATCGCGCGCTGGCGCACTTGGCGCTGCTGCTGTATGGGAGGTGAAAAGGGGAGGAGAAGTTGATAGATGATATTGACAGGACAATCACATTATGTTACAATAAACATGGAAACTTAACCGCAAATATATCTAATGCTGGTTTTTGCAGCAATAAATGAACTTCAGAATAATTTGGAGCTGAAAGGAGTGGAATTGTGAAAGCAAATGGCAATAGGGTGGTGACAAGAGGCAATTCTGACGCAACAGAGCAGATTAGGAAAACGCGAATGCCCCAAAATACATCACACCTGTTTGCTAAAATGCTGGTCAAAAGCCTAACACTTTTCATATGTACATAATGACTGTGATTGCAAGACCAGCAGCTCAATTGCTTTCTTTGAACAGTCAAAATGTATGTGCGAAAAAGATAAATCCATAGAGCTGTCTGACGGTCAAGATTAGTTCTCAAAAGAGAACTATTTCTGACCGCTTTTTTTGTAACAAAGAGCCGTATGCAGAATCCCTTTGGAGCCGGCATCCCCGAAGGAATTGCCGAATACTATTTTCTGCATTTGCCTGCGCCCACTGCTTGCGCCTTTTTCCTTCTGCCGTCCGCTCATTCCACTTAGCGTAGCGCTGCTACGCTGCGTTTCATTCGCGTTAGGCAGAAGAAAAAATTCGCGGCGCATCAGGCGCATTCTCATTTGAAAATAGTATGCTGAAGGATACGGCGCATATCAGCATCAGCCGAGGCAATGGCTGCTGCCAACCAAATGAATGGAGAAATTCATGATGGTAGGCGGCACTGTTCAGTATACCCTTCTTTTGCGATTTTCTCCATTCGAGACAAAGGAATGGAGGAAAAATTGCAATGTCACAAGGACGTTACGTTTGGATTGCAGGGAAGAAAGTATATCTGAATCCGGAGCTGCAGAAGGAATGGGACAAACTCATCAACAAGGAACGTTATAGAGCTCGTCAGGAAAAAATCTGCGGACAGGCGGATTACCGTCGCTGCAATGGGGATTGCTTCGTGTGTCCATGGCGCAAGGAAGGAATTGTTGTTTCGTATGAAACGGAACACTTTGCAGAAGGGTTCGGCAATGACAATGCAGCGCGCGGCTATGGCGTTGTGAATTGCGAATCGACGCTGGAGGAAAAGTACATCGCGGAGGAACGATACAACACACTGTGTGCCCGAATCTATCGGTATGCAGATTCTGCGTATCCGGATGGTGCGAAAATTATTGCGTGCTACCTCAATGGTAAAACGCTGGAAAGCACTGCGAAAGAACTGCATCTTACGGTCAGGGCAGTGCATTATCGCCTGCATCAAATGCTGAAGTATATAAGAGAACATCGGAGTACATTCTGCGATTTTTGATGTGGCATTATTTCCGGTTTCGACGCATCATCTGCTTGCGCGTAGCGCTGCATTTCACTTCTGTTCGTCAGCATGAAATATTTTTTTGCAGAAATTCTTAAAATCGCGTAAAAAAACCGATTTTTTTTACCAGTTATGGTGAGAGGGATAAAAGTCTCTTTCAGAAAGAGGGGGAATCAGCATGTCCGGCATTAACTTTTATTAGGAAATAACATCCAGTATGACTGGAATCATGAGGAGCAACGCTTTCTGCCTCTGCCCGTGCTGCGGCAACATGATGAAAACGGGAGAAGGCTGATGCAGCTTCTGGTTGGCTGCAATGGGTGAGCAAATGTTGGTTCGTCGGGAACAGCCAGCGCGTTTCCAATAACAGGAGGTGACTTATGTGGCAGAAGCAGCCGAAAAGAATAGACAGTCTATCTGCATTTCTCAAAATAGTCTTGTGTGGCAGGATGATAGTGTTTTCAAACTGTATTACTACTGCATGAATTGTGCCTGCCGCCAGAAAGCTGAAATCTGCGGGAAACAGCTTATGCCGGGACAACTGCTCTTCTCATATAGAAAGACAGCGCTTGAACTGGGCTGGTCTCGTGATAAGCTGACGAGGAAGATGGCTGCACTGGTTCAAATGAGCTATGTTCAGATACAAACAGCGCGGGACGGTTCTATCGTTACCGTATCGAACTGGCTTGAAAATCAGACCGCTGGCGGTATGAAAATAAGGCTATCCTGTCCCGAAAATCAGTACGCAGACGGTACTGAAATAAGCACGCCGTGTGCTGAAAACAAGTCCATATGCGGTACGAAGGAAAGAGCGGAAAACGGTGCAAATGCGCATTTTTCAGCATTTGCACATCGCAGGCGGCTTGAAAATCAGCACACCCAGCAGCAATATAATAATACTAATACGATAGATACACTATCTCATTATCCAGATGAGTTTGAAAAGCTGTGGTTTGCTTATCCGGCTAATCGCAGAAATGACTGGGATGAGGCCTTTCGCATATATCAACAGGCGCTGCGGCATGGTGCGACGCTTGAAATAATCATGACAGCGCTTGAAGCAGCAAAAAGTTCTATCGCGTGGACGAAAGATGGCGGGCAGTATATCCCCGGCATTAGCAAATGGATTCAGCGCGAGCCGTGGAGAGAGGCGAATCTACAAAAAGCGCAAAAGGAGAATCAAGAACAGTGGAACTCGCAGTAAAGTGGCTGTCCTTGCTGCATGAACCGGATGCAATCATTGAAATCAGGAGTATAGACCCTAAGCCTACTGTCAGCGGTTATTTTCGTGCGGACAGTCCGCGCATCGCTGCTGAATTGGCAAAGTATCCGAATCGAACGTTTTACCAGTCGCTGAACCCCGTCAAAAGTGCCTGCTATGCGCGTGCTCAGCATGAACGTCTGGTAGAACGTCCGAAGGAAACAACGTCTGACAATGACATCATAGGATTTCAATGGATTTTGATTGATGCAGACCCAGTCCGCCCCAGCGGTGTCAGTGCATCGGCAGAAGAAAAGGAAGCAGCACACGCTGTTGCTGGAAAGACAATGAAGCGGCTGATGGCAACGGGATTCAGCGAGCCAATTGTTGCAGACAGCGGCAATGGCTATCATCTGCTTTTTAAGGTACATATCAGCACAGATGACCGGCAAGTGGTTGCGGATTTTCTCGTCTGTGCTGGACATGTGGTTCAGCACAGACGAGGCAAAAATTGATACGGCGGTGTATAACCCATCAAGAATTACCAAGCTGTATGGAACAATTGCAGCGAAAGGAGCCCATACGCCGGAACGTCCGCACCGACAGAGCTGCATCATCCGCTATCCGGAGCAGATTCGAGAAACACCCATTGCGCTGGTCAAGAATATTGCAGCGGAACTGCATCAAGCGGCGATACCGACAGAAGCTCGGCGTTCCGGCAAAGAAAGCACTTGGGACATTGAGCATTTTCTTTCCGCACATGGCGTGGAGGTGGAGAAAAAAGTAGCCATCACCAGCGGAATAAAGTACCAATTAGCACACTGTCCGTTTGACGATTCGCATCAGCACGGAGATGCCGCCGTGTTTGCGTACCATCAAGGCGGTTTCGGATTCCACTGCTTCCATAACAGCTGCGCCGGATACCATTGGCATGAGTTCCGGCAGAAGGTAGACCCGGCAGCTTACAGCAGCAGCCCTTATGCAGTAACGCCTGCTGTGCCGACAGCAAAAGTCAGCACGGCGGAAAATTCTCCACTGCTTGGCAAGGCGAAGGCACGGATGCTGGACTTTGCAGAGATTCCGAACGTAGACCGCAGCAAAATTGTGGTAATTCGGTCACGGCTCAGTTCGCTTGACGCAAAGATAGGGGGATTCAATGCAGGCGAAATGTCCATTTGGAGCGGGGGCAATGCTTCGGGCAAGTCAACGCTCGTCAGTCAGATTGGTTTGGCTGCTGTATCGCAGGGATATAAAGTCGCGCTGTTTTCAGGAGAAATGACGGCATCACGGATACGAGAATGGATACTGCTTCAAGCAGCAGGCCCAGACTATGTAATGCCTGATCCACTGAATCCCAATCATTTCTGCCTGAAGCCCAGCATTGAGGCGAAGCTGGATGCTATGCTGACAGGCAAGTTTGCCATCTACGACAATGACTTCGGCACTGATTGGGAAATCGTCATCAGCACAATTTACGATTGGGTTCAGCAGAACGGTGCTTCGGTGGCGATTGTCGATAATCTGATGGCACTGGATATTCAGCTTGGCAATGTGGACAAATATGAGATGCAATCCCGAATTGCCAAGCGGCTCTCCACAATGGCAAAGACGCTGAAAATTCACGTTCATTTTATCTGTCATCCGCGGAAAACAGAAGCATTTCTGCGCAAAGGCGACATCAGCGGAACAGCCGACCTTACAAATGCAGCCGACAATGTGTTTATGGTTCATCGGGTCAATGCTGATTTTATGATGCGCTATCGCTCGGTATATCCCAAACTTGAGATTCAGCCGGATGTGGGAAATGTGGTGGAAATCATGAAAAACCGTGACCTTGGCGTTGTGGATGAGATGATAAAACTCTATTTTGACCGCCGAAGCAGAACTATGTCGGATGTGAAGGGACTTCCGCCGCAGCACGCATGGTCTGAAAAGATTGAGCAGATGCTGATGGAAGGTTTCACGCGGGTCAATCAAGGCGAACTTCCTATGGAATGGCGGTGAGAACATGCATGGCAAAGTGAACGATGATGAATGGGAGATTTTCCGCGATGCGTTCCGCCTGTATGCAGCGCATTGTGATCCGCCGGCGAATCAGGCACAAGATGCCGAAGAATGGTGGATTTCAATGGTAAAGGACACCAGTGAAAAAGCTTCAAAATGGAATAATCATCCCTTGATGATGCTGCTGTTTCGAGCTGTTACTGAGTATGTTGAGCAAAAAGCAGCAGGAAAAACGCAAAGTACAATACACAAATAAAGGAATATCTGGCGGAGGTGCTGGGATGAATCAGAGAAGAAATTGTTCCCATTATGTTTATGGAGAAAAGGAACCGTGGAAAGCGTTTGCGAGTGCAGTGATTGTTCAGGCAGTCAAGGATTTCCGCAGCTGCGGTCGGATGCAGTACGAACTTCGGCAAAAGTTCCGCAGCGAGACAAAGCTGACAGCAGAAGAACGGGACTATCTCACATACCGCATCATGCAGTACAAGCAGAGGCTTGATGAACTGCGAATCTTTTTTCAGTCCGGTCGTTTTGTATTGCTTACTGACATAGATGGTATCCAGCTGCTGAAAAGATTGGAGCGTGAAATTGCATGAGGAAAGCAGTTGCATTTTTGAAAAGGGCAGAAGCAGTTGAACAGAGAATAGATGCCCTTCTCTCGCAGATAGAACTCTACAAAAGCCTTACGCAGCGAGTTACGGCATCTTGGGGAAGCGAATTTGCCGCCCATGCGCGCAACGTGGGTGCGAATGAAAATGCGATTATTCGTCTCACGGAAGCACGCAGAGAGCTGGAAAACTTGACACAGGAGTATCGGGATGCCGTTGAAGAAATCACAGCTGTCGTAAACAGCATGGATAATCAGGCGCACCGGATCATCCTCTTGAACTATTATCTTTCTCATATGAATTTTGAGAAGATTGCTGAAAGAATCGGATTAAGCCGGTCGCGCGTGTATCATTTGCACACTCAGGCGCTTGATGAACTGGAAATGCTGCTAAGTGCAAGCAACTGAATAGGGGACAACACGGGCGGCAATCGCGCAAGATAGCAGCAAATAGCATGAAATAGCATCACGCAGCACAAAACAGGACAAATTAGCAGCGAACAAGACAAATTAGCACGCTTTAGCAACGAAACCTGTGCTATAATAGTAGTGTCGAAAGAGGCGAAGGCATTGATGGAGCAATCTGTCGATGCCTTTCTATTTTCCAGGACAGGAGGTGTGAAATATTGACAGGCTGAACCCACCATCAAACAGCAGTGGAGGGCAGGGAAGTTCTGCTGCCACGGATGAACGAGTGCAGGAAGGAGGAAGTGGATGAATCCCACGGTGCTTGCAACTGTAAATCAGAAAGGAGGGGTAGCGAAAACGACCAGCTGCATCAACATAGGTGCAGCGATGGCACGGGAAGGAAAAAAGGTGCTGCTGGTGGACACTGACCCGCAGGGCAGCATGACCATCAGCCTCGGCAATCAGCAGCCGGATCAGCTTGCGCCCACAATCGCAGACCTGATGACCAAGGTCATGAACGACATCCCGATTGCGCCGGGCGAAGGCATACTGCATCATCCGGAGGGAATTGACCTGCTGCCCGCTAACATCGCGCTGGCGGGAACGGAGGTGTCGCTGGTGAATGCAATGAGCCGCGAAACCATCTTGAAGCAGGTGCTTGCCCGCAATCGGCAGGACTACGACTGCATCATCATCGACTGTATGCCGTCGCTGGGGATGCTGACCATCAATGCGCTGGCGGCGGCAGACCGTGTAATCATCCCGGTGCAGGCGCATTACCTGTCCGCCAAGGGGCTGGAACAGCTGCTGCAAACCATTGCAAAGGTACGCAGGCAAATGAATCCTAAGCTGAAAATCGACGGTATCCTCATGACGATGGTGGATGGGCGCACGAACAACGCCAAGGAAATCACGGCGCTGATTCGGGAGACTTACGGCAGCAAAATCAAGGTGTTCGAGACGGCGATTCCGCATTCCGTCCGTGCAGCAGAAGCGAGCCTGACCGGGAAGAGTATTTTCGAGTACGACCCCGGCAGCAAGGTGGCGCAGGCGTATCGTGCGCTCACGAAGGAGGTGCTTCAGCTTGAAAAGCAGCGGCAGAAAGCCAAGTCTGACCTCCTACGATGACATTTTCTCCACGGAAGCCTCACGCCAGCAGGAGCAGATTCAGCGCCTTGCGCTAAGCGAACTTCACCCCTTTAAAGATCATCCATTCCGCGTACTGGACGATGACCGGATGATGGAAACGGTGGAGAGCGTGAAGGAATATGGGGTGCTGGTGCCGATTATTGCCCGACCGATGCCGGATGGCGGGTATGAAATTGTGTCCGGGCATCGGCGGAAGCGCGCCTGTGAGCTGGCGGGGCTGAACGAGATTCCCGCCATTGTCCGTGATTTGGACGATGATGAAGCTGTCATCATCATGGTGGACAGCAATTTGCAGCGCGAGAACATTCTGCCCAGCGAACGTGCAAAGGCGTATCAAATGAAGCTGGAAGCCATAAAGCATCAGGGCGAACGGCGTGACTTAACTTCTGACCAAGTTGGGCAGAAGTTAAAAGTTGCTGTCGAAAGAGTAGCAGAAAACGCCGGGGAAAGCAAATCGCAAGTCCAACGCTTCATTCGCCTGAACAACCTTGAACCGCCGCTTATTGATAAGGTAGACGCTGGCAAACTCGCCTTTACCCCCGCCGTGGAACTTTCGTACTTGAAGCCGGAAGAACAGCAGTGGCTGGATACCGCCTTGGAAAACACGCAGCAGACACCGTCCCTTTCGCAAGCCCAGCGCATGAAGCGCGAAAGCAAACAGGGCACGCTGTCGGAACAGGGCATCATGGAAATCATGACGGAGAACAAGCAGACGATTCCTGCCAAGGGGTCTGTCGTGCTGCCGCAGGAAAAGTTGACCAAGTATTTTCCACGTTCCTACACAACGGAGCAGATGGAAAAGGTAATTTTCAAGCTGCTGGATTACTGGATGCGGAAGCGGCAAATGTCGCAGGAGCGATAAAGACGCATGAAACGAAAAGTGGATATTCTGCTGATGGTCATGTTTCTGTTCGGAAGCATGATTTTTCTTTGCCCAATTTTCGGGCAGATAAAGGAGGTCGAAGAAGATGACCGTGTATACACGCGCATGTCCGCAGAGGTTAAGCCCCTTCAACAGGCTTCGGGACTGGTGGAGGATGCGCCATCCCCCGCGGCAGCCGCCGTGCAGACTGTGCTGCCCCTGCTGCTGGAAGTGCCGCAGCCGGAGAAAACCGCTGTGCCCGCTGCCGCGCCGCCCTCCGCACACCCGGCTGCTTCCGACACTGCCCCGCCAGCACAGGCAGAGCGGACAGCAAATCCCCGCAGTGTCGATGTAGAAGCCTGCATTGCGCAGAATCCGGATTTTGCCGCATGGCTCACCATTCCGGGTACGCCGGTGGACTATCCGGTTGTGCAGTCGAACAGGACGGATTACTACCTGACGCACCTGTTCAGCGGCGAAAACAGCAAGCTGGGATGCCTGTTCTCGCTGCCATCGGCGGATTATCAGACACCGAGCAGGAACATTGCCATCTACGGGCATCACCTGAGTCATAGCGACGCAATGTTCAGCAGCCTTGTGCAATACAAGGATTCGGGCTACTGCGCCGCGCACAGCATCATTCAGCTGGACACGATTTACGGCGAACGCACCTATCGGATTTTCGCCGTCGTCAACATGCAGGTTGGTGACTGGGATGCAGCGGCGGCTGATTTTGCCAGCGGGCGGGCATTTCAAGCGTATGTAGACCGCGCACGAGCCAAGGCACTGTACGATTCAGGCGCGGCAGTCGGTGCGGATGACTACATTCTGACCCTGATTACCTGCGACCGCAGTGCGGGCGGTGCAAGCGGCCGTCTGATTGTGCTGGCGGTTCAAGAATAATACTATTTTCGGATTCACCTGAGCCATCTGCTTGCGCCTTTTCCCCGCTGTCGTCCGCTTATTCCACTTAGCGTAGCGCTGCTACGCTGCGTTTCATTCGCGTTAGACAGCGTGAAAAATTCGCGGCGCATCTTGGCTCATTTTCATCCGAAAATAGTATAAGAAGGAGAAGCAAATGAAATTGAAACGATTTGCATCATTGATGCTGTCTGCGGCGCTGGTGCTGACCTGCATTCCGCTCTGTGCGGCAGCAGAAGAAGCAGCCACGCCCTCGGACATCACAGGAACGGAAGTCATTGTGCTTCCGGCAGAAGAACCGGCGCTTCCACCCGTGGAGGAAGCGCCTGACGAATCCGCATCCGATGTGCCGGATGAGCCGTCCCATGACGAAATGCTCCCCAATTCGGAGGAGGAAAGTTCGTCGGACAACCGTCATCCTTTGCAGGCGGCGATTGAAGAACATGGGTATGTCTACGTCCGGACGGTGCGGGCAGTCAGCGTGTACGCCAGCGCAGAATCGCAGGAGCGCATTGTTTATGCCGCGGCTGATGATGCGTCCATTCTGCTGGCGACGGCGTTTTTCAGCGGTCATCAAGCCGTGCAGGTCTGGTTTCTGGATGCGGAGCAGCAGACCATCTGCGGCTTTGTACCGGCAGCGTCGCTGGATACCCGCTATTTGACGGATGCGGATGTGTCGGGCATCGCCGACGTGCCATCCTGCGACGGAATGACTGCCGTCGGTCAAAAGCGATTGTTCGTGGTCAATGGCAGCCGCCCGGAAGAAGCATCCGATGAAGAAGAAACGCCCGCGGATGCACCTTCGCAGGACGCGCCGCACCAAGAATCGAATCTGCCCGAAGCGGAAGAAAGCGGCGCTTCGGAGCAGCCGGATGCCGCAGAATCGCCGGATGCTTCGGTAAATCCAGAAATCAGCAGCGCGGAAGAAATCGACGAAACGGTGCCGCCTGTAAATCCCGGCGATTTTGTCCGCGTCAGTACGGACACGCGCGTCTTTTCTGCGGTGGATGATGATGCGTCCGAAGCGTATTTTTCCAGCGAGTATCAGGGCAATTTCGTCAAAGCAGCAGCGGTGCAGGTGGTGTCCATTGCGGAAGATGCTTCGGGCGCAGTGTGGTATCAGGTGCGCTTCCTGTACGGCGATTCTTTCCCCAGCGGCAAGATGAAGTGGACGGCTGACGAAACGGTGTGGGTGATGACAGCGGAAACCGGCGAAACGGATGCGGATGCCTGCACGGTAACGGACTTCGCGTATCCCAAAGAAATGCTGCGCCTGCTCCGGGAAATGCAAACGTATACCGCAGAAACGGATGGATTCAGCCTGAAGAATATTCATGGCAAAATCGGCAGCTTTCAGGCGGGACAGTCGGGGCTGCAAGGAAGTTCCGGCAGGGACGCGGCGTATCCCCAGCTGGCGAAATCAGCATCGCACGGCACGATTTATGCGACACCACACTATCTGGAAACCTTCCCCGTGTACTGCCTTGAGCATACGCTTTCCGGCCCCGGCGAAGGGTCGGGCGCGAACAAAACGGAAACCGGCCCGTATGCGCTGATTGATATGGAGGCGTTCGTGAGCACCGCAGAAGGCGGCGGTGTGAACGGGGTGCGATTCAAGGCGCAGACCATGCACGCCATCGGCTGGGTGCTTCGGCACACCTACCCGTTTATGCTGCTGGATCGCAGTGATGCAAACAACGAAGTGTGGAGCCGTGTCGCGGGTCAGTTTGCTATTCGCGAGGTGATTAAGCAGCTGGAAGGCGCGCAGTACGTCCGCAGTTATTGGGACATGGATAATTTCTATGCCTTCTCCGGCGGCGCACCGGAAGTGTACCTGACCTATGCCCGCTGGCTGGCGAAAAACGCGATTGCGCACGCGAAAATCACCGGGAAAATCACCGTCAGCGGTCAGCGCATCCAAGCGTCAGACAGCGGCTATGTCGGTACGGTTACGCTGACGACGGATGCGGATTTGATTCGGATTTCCAAGGCAGCGGGCAGCATCACGGGGAACAGCGGCGGTTCGGATGAAGCGTACTATTATGTCAAGAGCGGAGACAACATCCGGATTTTGTCGGACAAAAGCAGCTTCTCCGTTTATATGGAATCAATCGCGTCCAGCGCGGAAGAAGCAGGCTTTCTGGTCGGAATCCCCAGCGCCTCCATCCAGAAAGTGCTTGTCCCGATAGAGGGAACGCCATACCCGCTGCAATCCGCTGTTGTCACGTTTGAACTGCTGTATGGCACTGTGTTTGTGACCAAGCAGTCCATGGACGGCATTTTGCTGCAAGGTGCAGTGTTTGAGCTGCTGGATGAATCCGGCGCGGTGCTGGCAGAAGCAGTGACGGATGCGCAGGGGCGTGCCGTTTTTTCCGGGATTGCACCGGGACGCTATCAGGTTCGCGAGAAAACCGCGCCGCAGGGGTATCGGCTGTCGGTTGCCTCGGCGCAGGAAATCATGGTGACGGCGGGGGCAGACACGGCGTGCATGTTCATCAACGAGCGCATGATGGGTATCATCCGGGTCATCAAGACGGACAGCATGACGGGAAAACCGCTGCCCGGTGTCACGTTCACGGTGACGAGATTGACCGCGCCTGCATCGGACAATGCTTCCAATATTGGCAAGGTTGTCGCAACAATTACGACGAATGCGGATGGCATCGCACAGACCGAAGCTCTTCCGTGGGGAGAATATCGAATTGCGGAAACCAATGCGCTTGACGGTTATGTGGATACGGACTTTGTGACCATCGTTCAAATCAAATAACAGGAGGAAGAAAAATGAAGCGGATGAAGCAATGGATGCACTGGGTGCTTGCGCTGGTGCTGCTGGTGATGAGCCTGTCTGTTCCGGCAGCAGCGGCAGAAACCATCACGGTGAATGTAACCAACACGCCCGTGCGCGGCAGCGTGGCGCTGGAAAAGACCGGCTTGCAGCTGGTGCGCTTTACGGACGAGCAGGATGAATGGGGCAATACCGTTATGAAGCCTGTTTATCAGCAGGGGTATTTGAAGGGCGCTGTGTTTGAACTCCGCGCTGCGGCGGATGTTGTCGGCAAGGAAGGGACGGTTTTCTACAAGCAGGGGGAACTGGTGGAAACACTGACCACCAGTGCAGACGGCGCGGTGAACTCAAAACTGCTGCCGCTGGGCAGCTACTGCTTGCAGGAAGTTTCCGCTCCGGACGGTTATCTGCTGGATGATACCCCGCATCCCTTCGAGCTGACGGCGGCAGGCAAGCAGACGCCTGTCGTGGAAGTGAAAGTGTCCGCGGTCAACACCTATCTGCCGATTCGGGTAACGCTGCACAAACAGCAGGAAGCAATTCGAGTGGATGAAACGGCGGACGGTATGATTCGCTCGTCCATCGAGACAGTTCCCGGCGAAGGCTGCGTGTTCGGCTTGTTCAATGCAGGGGTGATTGCCTACGGCGACAGCCAGAAGCTGCCTGCCCATACGCTGATGGCGACTGGAATCACGGATGCCAAGGGCAATTTGACATTCTCCGGCATGTATCCGCATGGCGCGTATTATATCAAGGAACTGTCCGCGCCGGATGGCTGGCTGTTGAATACCGAGCAGTACCCGGTGCAGCTGACACCCGAAAACATGGATGCAGCGGAGGAGGCAATCGCAATCACGCTGGATGCGCCTATCCTGAATCGCCTGATTTACACGCCGGTGACGATTACCAAGCGGGACATTACCGGCAAGGAAACGCTGCCCGGTGCGCTGATTGAAGTGTACGATGCGCAGGGCAGCACCATTTACCGCGCGTATACGGATGAAAACGGTCAGCTGCCGGATATTCTGCTTGTTCCCGGCTCGTATACGTTCAAGGAAACCTATGCGCCGGAGGGGTATGCGCTGAATGTGGCGGTAAAAACCTTCACGGTGACAAGCGAAGGCAAAATCATCGGGGAAACCGAAATTCGGGATGAAATCAACAAGATTCAGCTGAAAAAGGTCAAGGAGAACGGCGAGCCGCTGCCCGGCGCTGTGTTCGGCATTTACGATGCCAGCAACACGCTCGTGCAGCAGCAGACTTCCGATGCCAGCGGTCATCTGACCTTCTCGAAACTGGGGTACGGCACTTATACCATCCGGGAAATTCAAGCGCCTTACGGCTATCATCCATCCACCGGCGAATGGCAGGTGACGATTGACGGCACTTACCAGAACCCCGTTCAGATTCTGACGACGGTGATCGATGAGGATGCGCCCGGCTGGATTCGGGTCATCAAAACGGATGCGCTGGACGGTCATCCCATTGCGGGCGTTCGCTTCGACATCTACGCCTTGAATGAGGACGGCTGCACGGGCGACTTGGTGTCCACCATGCTGACGAACGATGACGGCGTGGCAATGTCCGAAAGTCTGCTGGTCGGCGACTACATGGTCAAGGAGCATGAAGCGCCCGTCGGCTATGTGAACAGCCTGTGGAGCGAAAAAGTGACCGTCGTCATGGACGAAACCGTGGAGCGCAGCGTGACGAATATACCCATGCAGGGGCAGGTTCGCATTGTTAAGACGGACGCGGAAACGGGCGGAAGTCTGGCTGGCGCAGTCTTTACGGTCATCCGCGTGAGCGGCTTGCCTTCGCATGGCAAGGAAGGGTGCGGCGAGGTTGTGGCGGTCATCACCACGGATGCGGAAGGGGTGGCAGTCACGCCTGTGCTGACGTGGGGCATCTACGAAATCCGCGAAACCACCGTGCCGGACGGGTATCTGGACAGCGGCTGTGTCGTTACCGTTTCGATTCCCGGCAATGCGGACTGAAAAGACAATCTTCAACAGGGGCATCAGGCAGATGGTGCCCCTGCTGTATTTCAGAAAACGGGAGGCATCCATGAACACAAAACGAAACATCCTGCCCATGCTGCTGGCGGCATTGCTGCTCTTCTGTCTGCCGATGGCATCGCTGGCGGAGGACGTACCCATTCAGAACGTCAGCATCCGCAATACGCCTATCAAGGGGCAGATTCTGCTGGAAAAGACCGGGCAGATGCAGACGACGGGTGAACAGGGGTATTTGAAAGGCGCGGTATTTGAAATTCGGGCGGCGGAGGACATTGTCGGGCAAGACGGCACACAGTGGTATTCATGCGGCGAGCTGGTCGCCACGATGACCACCAGCGGCGAAGGCGTGGAGAAAAGTCCGCTGCTGCCGCTGGGCAAATACACGGTCAAGGAAGTCAGCGCTCCGTCCGGGTATGTGCTGGATTTGACGACGTACACCGTAGAAATTCAGGCGTCGGATCAGGAAACGCCGATTGTTTCCGCTACGGTTTCTTCCATCAACCATCCCGCCGAGATTCTGCTCCTAAAGACCGATGCGGATGGAAAGGCACTGGCAGGGGCGCAGTTCGTGCTGCTGGATGCGGACGGACGCGAAACGGCATCGGCTGTTTCGGATGCAGACGGGCTGGTGCGCTTCCGCTTCGTTCCGCAGGGACAGTACACCATTTGCGAAACGTCCGCGCCGGATGGGTATCTGCTGAACCGCAGCGCGATTTCGGTGACAGTAACGCTAGAATGCTGTCTTGACGCATCCTAAAAAATATGATATAATCCGGGACGGTGAATTGTTTCGCTAACGAAAGGAGAAAATTCCCCGTGAGCCATATTGGAGAATTATTGACGGTACAAGAAGTTGCTGAGAAATTGAAGGTTACGCCTCAGTATGCTCGGAAGTTGGTTAATGAAGGGAAATTAATGGCTGCGCGGATAGGAAAACAATGGGTTGTGTCGCCTGATGATTTGGCTTCCTATATAAGCATGAACAATATTTCCATTGAGCCTGATGACCATGAGCGCGTTAGTTCTGCTGTTCCTGACATCGTTGCGCTTAGCTTCTTTTCCGGAGCGATGGGGCTTGATATAGGGATGAAGCAGGGCGGCATTCCTGCATTGCTGGCTTGTGAAGTGAACAAATTTGCTCGAATGACGATTGCCAAGAATGAACCCAATATGGCACTTATCGGCGATATCAATTATTATGAACCGGCAGAAATTCTAAAATTTGCAAAAGTGCCGGAGGGGAGAATGGTTGATGTAATTTTCGGCGGTCCGCCTTGTCAGTCGTTTAGTACTGCTGGGGCTCGAAGAGCGCTGGATGATGAACGAGGAAATTTGCTGCTTCGGTATATTCATATTGTGGAGCAAATAAAGCCCAAATATGTTGTGATTGAGAATGTTCGTGGTCTGCTCTCGGCATTATATCCGTATAAGGACATTGAGAAACCTATCAAAGGCGGCGCACTTTGCGTTGTGTTAGATCGCTTGAAAGCTGCAGGATATACAATGTCTTTTGAATTGTATAATGCTGCCAACTTTGGCGCCCCACAAACACGAGAACGTGTTGTTATGATTGGAAAACTTGGGACTGAAAAAGTTGCCTATCTCACGCCGACGCATGATGAAAATGGTAGACATGGCCTTGCAAAGTGGCGGACGTTATCAGATGCTGTACAAGGAATTGAAGATAAAGAGCAACACTATGTTGAATTTCCAGAGAAACGCTTAAAATTTTATCGTATGCTGAAAGAAGGACAATATTGGAAAGACTTACCCCCTGAGGCACAGCATGAAGCAATGGGGGCGAAACTTGACTTAGGTGGTGGTAAAACTGGCTTTTACCGTAGATTGGCGTTTGACCGCCCTTCTCCGACGCTTGTAACGGATCCAACTATGCCAGCAACAGATTTATGTCATCCGATTGCAAATCGCCCGCTAAGTGTTGAGGAATATGCGCGTATTCAAGAATTTCCTGATGAATGGGTAATCTGCGGTCCGCTGAAGGAAAAATATCGACAGATTGGCAATGCTGTTCCGATAAAACTTGGTCAGGCAATCGCTCGCACAATCCTTGCTGATATGAAAGGTGAAAAGATTCCGCAAGTTGAAGGTTTCAACTATTCAAGGTACAAGAATACAAGTGAAATTACTTGGCAGACAGCAATGAATGAAGCACTTGACGCAGCTCGCAAAGTGCAAAGTAAGCAGAAAGATGACGATTCATATCAATTAGACTTCTTATCGCAAATAACAGAATAAGAAAAGGCAAGCATTATTCCTACAATGGGGAATGTACTTGCCTTTTTTCATCGTATTATAATCTGCTAATCAGATTGTGGTTTGCAATTGCAACACGCTTCAGAAAAGATTGATAATCGGGTTCATTCATTGTACATGGCGGTAAATAACGACCTTCTGTTCTGTTTTGGTTGATAAAGTTATTTAGAATATGCCACTTGTAATCCGGCAACCTTTTACCAGCTTGTGTTCTGGTGCCAAGTCTGTACCACTTTTCAATAGAAGTACCTTCGCGTATGTTGCTGCTTGAACTGTTTTCAGTATTCGATTTATTCTTAATCTGCAAGAATAGAGAACCGTCAGTATTACAGAAATCAATCGCGCGGAGGACATTCCCTTCACACCAGATAAATCCATAAGGGCGAACTTTCTGCGCAATGTATTCCTCCAAAAGGTTTCCTTGGATATTCTCAGCAGACATAAACAAATTATGATTCTCTTCGCCTGCCTTCGTTTCGCTATCGGAATATCCTTGGGTTCCCTGTACAATAATTGCAATAGCGGGATCTGTACAAGCAGATTTGGGGGTTGCTGTTCGCTGGCTTGGTCTGTTAGCCTGTGCCTCACAATAGCCCTTTACCCACCTGTCAATGTAGGTTAATTGATTTTGAACCCCGTTTATGCTAATGCCGGGAAAACGATCGGGGTTCTGGAGCGCAACTTTAAAGATAACATCCAAATCAGTTGCGTCACTAAGGCTATGCCGGAGTTTGGCCTGCGCATAAGCTGAGAGAAGTGCAGATGCAACGATTTGTTGATTAGCAATTGTATAAGATGCCATAATTATACTCCTTTCAAGTATCTTGTTTATCATCAAAGAGTGTTGAAACCGGAACATGGAAGCCGTCTGCAATCTTTTTTATATTCAAAAGTGAAATGTTTCGTTTTCCTGCTTCTACGGAAGAATAGTATGTTCGATCCATTCCGATTAGAAGTGCGAATTTTTCTTGGCTTAAACCGAGTGATTTTCGAATATCACGCAGTCGATTTCCAAAGACGATCAAATAGCCATTCTCCAAGCAAGCACCTCCCAAAACAATGATAACAGGACGATGTACATAAGGCAACGGATTATAAGTCACATTTTATAATGTAATAGCATATGTGTTGGAGAATTTAACGCCGTCGAGGTCAGCGGCACGTCCGAGGAAGAGGAAGCGCTTCTGGATGAATGGGCAGAGGAGCTTCAACAGCAGGCTGCCGAAGCAGGCGGCCTTTTCTAATCCCAATATATGAATATGGAGGTATATTTCTATGGCATTTTTCTCGTCCGCAGTGACGGTACTGCAAACGCTTGTGATTGCCCTTGGCGCAGGTCTGGGCATCTGGGGTGTCATCAACCTGCTGGAAGGGTATGGCAACGATAACCCCGGCGCAAATGCTCATATACGGTAAAGAAGCAACAACACAAATTGAGAACAGCGTACCCTACTATTCTGTATCAAGTGGAGCAGTAACACGAAAATGTTGCTGCTCCATTTTCATGCCCCTTAAATAATTTCCTTGAATCTGCTTGACTTATATTACGGTTAGTGATATATTTATTACAGTAACCGTAATAAGGAGGCTGGACTATGAGAGACAATGCAAAAAGTGGTGCACTTACAGAAGTGACCTTTTATATTTTACTCTCTCTTTATACACCAAAACACGGATACGCCGTTATGCAGTTTGTTGAAGAAAAAACGGGCGGGCGGCTTTCGTTAGGCGCAGGCACTTTATATGGAGCATTAAACTCTTTGCAGGACAAGAAGTGGATTGAACCTTATGGAGATAGTGAGGGAAGAAAAAAAGAATACCACATTATAGCACAGGGAAAAGAAATTGCAGAAAAAGAGCTTGCAAGACTAAATGAACTTGTAAGCATTGCAAGTGAAATTATTGGAGGTGCAGTATGAGTAAAAAATGTTATCGCTTTTTTGGCGGATTGCTAAATACGCAGGAAAAATGGCTAAACAAAATGTCTGAAAAGGGTTATCGACTTGTTCGGACAGGAAAACTGTTATACGAATTTGAAAAATGCAAGCCCGATGAAGTGACCTATTGTGTAGAGTTTATCGGAGAAAAATCAAAAGAGAGTTCAATAGATTATGCTAATTTTTTGGAGGATATGGGATATAAGGTGTTTTTTAAAAATATCAATCTAAACTATTCTGTTGGAAAAGTTCGTTGGCGCCCATGGGCAGAAAGGGGTGGTCGTATTGCGACAAACACAACAACTTTTAATCGAGAAATCTTGATTGTGGAAAAAGTAAATGATGGAAAGCCTTTTGAACTCCATACATCTTATGACGATAAAGAAAAATATTATCGCAACTTACGCAATCCGTGGCTATTTCTACTGCTCATGTTTGCACTATTCGCAGTTACAAAGCAATCTATAATCTTTGGTATTTTTGCGTTGGTTTCTGTAATTCCTGGCAGTATATATCAAATACAGATAATGAAAATCCGGAAGGAAGCCAAGACACAGGAATGGTGAGGAAATAAATAGCAAATCCAGCCGAGCCTGTCAACGGTCAAGATGAACGGCGGAAATGCGCCGCCGTTGACAGCCCCGCCCGTCTTTGCTGTTCGGTAATCAAGAGGGCGAC
>OHAE01001160.1_pt1 | contig 20946 bp, 16 predicted proteins | sample 1577061 | NCBI WGS metagenome assembly OHAE01 (sample SAMEA3541535, study PRJEB24748) | human gut metagenome | biome: human gut; feature: human-associated habitat; material: faeces | place: China | collected 2012
GCCCGATTGACTTCAAGACAGGTGAAAAAGTTCGTATTGTAGGAAATCCGGAGCAGGGAACTACTCATGAATGTATTGCTGTGACATATCCGGGATTTGTGCACGACCTGTCAGTCGGAGCAGATGTATTGATGGACGACGGTGAACTGGCACTGAAGGTTATCGATAAAAATGAAGATACTTTGTTCTGTGAAGTACGCAATGATGCTACTTTGGGAAGCCGCAAGAGTGTGAATGTGCCGGGTGTACGCATCAACTTGCCTTCTTTGACTGAAAAAGACCGCAACAATATTTTGTATGCGATTGAAAAAGACATCGATTTCATTGCGCATTCATTTGTCCGCAATCGTCAGGATGTACTTGATATTCGTGAAATCCTGGATGCACATCACAGCGACATCAAGATTATCGCTAAGATTGAGAACCAGGAAGGTGTGGATAATATCGATGAAATTCTGGAAGTAGCCGACGGCGTAATGGTAGCTCGTGGTGACCTGGGTATCGAAGTGCCGCAGGAACGTATTCCGGGTATCCAGCGTATCTTGATTAAGAAATGTATCCTGGCTAAGAAACCGGTAATCGTGGCTACTCAGATGTTGCACACCATGATTAACAATCCGCGTCCGACTCGTGCAGAGGTTACTGACATTGCAAATGCCATCTACTATCGTACCGATGCATTGATGCTGAGTGGAGAAACTGCGTATGGAAAATATCCGGTAGAGGCTGTGAAGACTATGGCAAAGATTGCAGCTCAGGCTGAAAAAGACAAGATGGAAGAAAACGATATTCCAATTCCTTTGACTCCGGCAAATACTGACGTAACCAGCTTCCTGGCAAAACAGGCAGTACGCGCTACCAACCTGATGCCTATCCGTGCCATCATTACCGATAGCTTCAGCGGTTTGACTGCCCGCAACCTGGCTGCTTTCCGTGGAAAATATCCGGTATTGGCTATCTGTTATAAGGAAAAGACCATGCGTCATCTGGCATTGTCATACGGTGTAGAAGCGATCTATATGCCGGAAAAAGCCAACGGACAGGAATATTATTTCGCTGCATTGCGTAAGCTGATGGACGACGGTGTGCTGTCAGAAAACGAAATGGTGGCTTATCTGAGCGGTGGTAAACAAGGTACTCATACTTCATTCCTCGAAATCAACCAGGTGGGTGATGTATTGAAGAGCGGAGATGACTACGTTTTACCCAACCGTAACCGTTACTTGTAATCATGAAAGAGACTGACGCGCTCGATGAATACATTCTTCAGCATATTGATGAAGAGAACGACTACCTGAAAGCGCTGTACCGGGCGACGCACGTAAAACTGCTGCGTCCCCGTATGGCTTCGGGACACTTGCAAGGTCGTATGCTGAAGATGTTCGTGCAGATGATACGTCCGAAGCAGGTGCTTGAGATAGGTACCTATAGCGGATATTCCGCACTTTGTCTGGCAGAGGGACTGGAGGAAGGAGCTATGCTCCATACTTTTGAAATCAACGACGAGCAGGAAGATTTCACTCGTCCGTGGTTGGAAAATTCACCCTATGCCGATAAAATCAAGTTTTATATCGGTGATGCCCTTGAAATTGTGCCCGGCATGGACATCGTGTTCGACCTGGCATTTGTAGATGGGAACAAGCGTTTCTATGTAGAATATTATGAAATGATTCTGCAGAAGATGCATTCTGGCGGTTATATCATAGCCGACAATACCTTGTGGGACGGACATGTGCTTGAAGAACCGCATCACACGGACACGCAGACCATCGGAATCAAGAAATTCAATGACCTGGTGGCTGCCGATACACGGGTGGAAAAGGTAATCCTGCCCTTGCGTGACGGTCTGACTATCATACGTAAAAAATAAAAAAGGTAATATGGAAACAACCAGACAAAACAAGATTGCCCGCCTCATTCAGAAGGAACTGAGCGAAATCTTTCTTTTGCAGACCAAGTCAATGCCTGGTGTGCTGGTTTCGGTCAGCATTGTCCGCATCAGTCCTGATATGAGTTATGCGCGTGTATATCTGAGCGTCTTCCCTTCAGAGAGAAGTGAAGAAATCGTGAAGAACATCAATGCCAATATGAAGTCAATTCGTTTTGAGCTGGGAAACCGCGTACGCCATCAGTTGCGCATCATTCCCGAACTGAAGTTCTTCGTGGACGATTCTCTGGATTATGCAGAGAAAATTGACGAACTGTTGAAGAAATAATGTATCCGATATTTTAGTAAATACTCACAGAAGAACATGGAACGTTGCTTCCGGCTTCTGTGGGTTTTTATTTTGTGTTATATATAAATAAGGTATAACGGTGAACTTTCCTTTTTACATAGCCCGGCGATATTTGTTCTCCAAGAAATCACACAATGCCATCAATGTGATTTCCGGTATATCCGTGTGTGGAGTGGCACTGGCCACATTGGCGCTGGTTTGTACGCTTTCCGTGTTCAACGGTTTTCAGGACCTGGTATCTAATTTGTTCACGGCTTTCGACCCGGAACTGAAAATTGTGCCTGCTACCGGGAAAGTGTTCGACGGCCAGGATAAAGCTATTGCAGCCATCCGGAAAATGCCTGAAGTAGCCTTGGTGTCCGAATCGTTGGAAGACAATGCTTTGGTGCAGTATCAGGGGCGTCAGGCCATGGCTGTCATAAAAGGAGTAGAAGACAATTTTGAAGAGCTGACACCGATTGATACCATCCTTTTCGGGAGGGGAGAGTTGATGCTGCATGATGAGGTGGTGGACTATGCCATCCCTGGTGTACAGCTATTGGCTACCTTGGGTACCGGCATTCGTTTTCTTGACCCGTTGGAAGTGTATGCTCCCAAGCGAGGGGTTAAGGTGAACATGGCCAATCCGGCAGCTTCCTTTACAGGAGGAAACCTGTTCTCGTCCGGACTGGTGTTTGCTGTGAATCAGGAGAAATATGATGGTTCCTATATCCTTACTTCTTTGAAATTTGCCCGACAACTGTTTCAATACACCACCGAAGTTAGTGCCATCAATCTGAAAATGAAGGAAGGTACCGATATAGATGCCTTTAAGCGTAAACTGGAAAAACACCTGGGCGAACGTTTTCGTGTGCTCGACCGATACGAACAGCAGGCCGACACGTTCCGCATCATGAAGATAGAGAAATTCATATCCTATCTATTCTTGACCTTCATCCTGATGATAGCCTGCTTTAATGTCATCGGTTCCCTGTCCATGCTCATTATTGATAAGCGTGACGATGTGGTGACGCTTCGTAACTTAGGGGCCAATGACCGGCAGATTGTGCGTATCTTCCTTTTTGAAGGACGTCTGATTTCATTTATCGGAGCCGTGTCGGGCATCGTGTTAGGCGTACTGCTTTGCTGGTTGCAACAGACTTTCGGACTGATTTCCTTAGGGGCAGCCGGCAGCTTTATTGTCGACGCCTATCCCGTCAGTGTACACTGGGAAGACGTGGTGCTTATTTTCTTTACCGTACTGGCTGTAGGTTTTCTGTCTGTATGGTATCCGGTACGTTATTTGAGTCGTCGGTTGCTGTCGAAATAGTCTCCGGTGGAAGTATATAAATTTTGTGGGGCGCTGGGGAATTTTCATTCCGTCCTAATTTGGAAGTCCTGCCCTTTACATCTTCGGTTGAAACTTTTACTTGTACGATGCTATAAATATAGATTATTACTTTGTGGTAGTACTGAATAACTGTGTCTGTATTTAGTGAGAACAAAGCACTTTTGTGTCACACCTACTCTTATAAAAGGTTGGACTTTCCCACGAATTCTTCTCGATACATAGTGAAATTTACCTCGACACGTACGTGTCGAACTCTCCGCACGAACGTGATGATGTCTCCGCACGAACGTGTCGAAGTATTTCTGTTTTGCTGTTTGACTATAATAGTATTTGTAATTGGAAAAGAATGTCACCGGAGTAAAGGTTTAATTTACTTTTTATAGGCATGAAATTAGGATTAAAATAATACCATTGTATTTGCGTGTAGAATCAAAGCATTACAAGAATAGGCAATTCAGAATATATGGAATCGCAGAAGGCTATTCTTTGTGTTTATGTATATACATAGGGACCATTGTTCTTTGTAGATATACGGTTCTGCGGATAATTAACCGCAAATTTTGCGGCTTATTATCCGCATGAAACAGTGAAATCAGTATTTAGGGCTAACTCATGATTATTTTTCTGTGATTTTTGCATACTATAGGAAAACAAAAAATCCCGATTCTTTTGAGAATCAGGATTTTAAGTGGTGCCACCAGGAATCGTAATCTAACGATAAGTGGCTGAATATCTTTGATGTATCTTTTAGCTAAAGAAGTGATCTCCCGCTATTGCTCCACCGGATTCTTGCAATATTTTGCAGTGTCTTGCGGAGTCGATTTCCTATTACTCTACAAAGGTAACGCTTTATTTTGAAATACAAGCAGATGCCTTGTGTTTTTGCTCCACCTTCGTTGGGAACTAGTTCATCTGTTTTTTAAGATCACCAATATATTATGTGATTTATAATATTTCAAACGCATTTACTCAAGATTAGATTCTAATTAAGATGCATTAATATTAACTATTGATTTGTCTTATTGAGAATTTTATCAGTATATATTTTATTACGTAGCTGTGCACGCCTTAGTAAGTCACTATAGCGTATAATCTCCATATATAAAGATGCTTCTCCACGATGTAATGGGTCAGCTAATCTTTTGTGATTGCGAAATACATAACCCAAGGCTTTTGAATATCTAAAGTCACCATCTTTATCAATTATCGAGTATATATCTTTATTTTCACCAATCAAATATCCATAGAATGAATGGAATGGGTACTTATCAGAGCTAAGTGCATGAATTATAGTTGCATACTGTGTAATCTGATCTAGATGTTTATCCACTTTAACCTTTGGCGCTTTGAATTCAAGAATTATGCATTTTCCTTCTTCTGGAAAAAGAAGAACATCTGGACGTTTATTGCCTACATCTGTTCCATCCATTCTTATTTTATATTCTTTTTCTTCTGCATTTAAGTTAGTTTTAAACAATGGCTCACCTCTAAATATTACTTTATCTAATTCACCTTCAGAAATGCCCTCGAAATGAATATATTCTTCGTCAATCATCCATAGATTGCTGTCTAATGCATTTGTTGTATGTTGGGCAAACAATATATTATGGAAGATTGCTTCAGGGTTACGCTTCTTTTTTGATGTATTTTGGCAATTCAGTTGTTGATTTAATGCTTTTTGCAACAATTCAAGTACAAGTGTTCTACGTGATAAATAATTTAAAAGTTCAGCTCTGACACTAGGCTTAACTAATTTATGTAACTCTTTCACTCTATGATTGAGTTTTTTTTGAAAGTTATGTTCAGTTGGATTCAGTTCGTCTAGAGAATCTATTATTCTCTTTAATTTTGCATCGCCTTCTGCCTTTTTTAAAGCTTTATATTCATATACTTTTTTTAGGGTATTAATTTCTGAATCATTAAAGTTAACCCCAGACGCTTGAACAACATCTTTGTCTAGCGAGAACATCTCGATTAATATTTCTAGATTATTTTGGGCGTCTTCTTTCGCTCTTTTAAGTACAGGATACTTCGATGTAATTGATGTTATGGCACTATTTTCTATATCATCTATCAATATAACTTTTTGTCCTGTAAATAAATTTCGTTTTTCCAGAAAGTCTTTGCGATTAATCAGTTCTAAGTTTCCCCGAATGTCAGTATCACTATCTGTTAGATAGGTACTTGAAATTAAAAATAGAGTATTTTTTTCTTTATCAATGCGTGGCGCTTCAGTGATTAATGAAAAATTAAAGCCAGTTGCAGGGAATGATTCACCTTTACTAGTAAGTCTTATTTCAGTTTTATTTAATATTGATGGAGGTAAAAAGTATGCATCAATTGTGAATTTTTCAGAATCTGAACATTTTTCAATATCTGTCCCTTTTATATTTAGAGTTGAATAATTAATATCGAATTCATCATGGTAATCTGCCTCAGGAATATCATCTATTGTTATTGTTTTTGTTTCTGAATTATCATAAATATCGTTAATGTATTGACGAAATTCGATACTTTGAAGATTCTCTCGATTAATACAAAAGTTATTAAGATATCTTTTCAATACAGATTCTTTTAAATCGGATGTTGATATTATTCCTAGTTGGTTCTTATCATCCTCACAAAGAGGGATAAAGAATGAAACAGTAGTATTAATAGGAGTATCTTCGCCTGCTTGTTCTATTTGAGAATAGATTACTGATCCATATTGCTTGTAATAATCCATAGATAATAATATAGTACGTTTCTTTTTAGTACTATCTTTAGCTATAAATACACTCACAATTTGAGTCAATTTAAAATAATGTAAATATTGTAATCGACCGGATCCTAAATTGTTCCGATTTTTTGATTCATCAAATAATCTTTCAAATCGAGAGAAGCTGCTTTCATTAAATCCTGTGCCATCATCTTGGATATGTAAAGAGAGAAAGGAAAATGAATCAGAAAATAGTTGCTTATTTTTACATATAGTTATTATAATATGATTTTCACTTCCTGTTGTAGCTTCTAGCGAATTGCTAATAGCTTCATAAAGAGGTTGTAGGATTGTACCTGATTTCTTTACTCTTTTCCGCAATACTGTTGGATAATCTACGCCTGCTGGAGAGAAATTTCCTCCTATTAGTTGATTTAATGATAGCATTTCCATATACTGATGCGTGCTTATATATTAAAAAAACGGTTTATGAAGTAATTTGCAAAGCTAAATCTTATATTCTATCTTAATTGAATATATAGTCTGAATTTTGTTCATCAATAAGATGTCTCTAATATATGCAAATATACATAATAAAGAAGTATAAAAACAAGTTTACATTGTTTTTAATATAGAGTTATGTTCTATCTTATTACAAATCATAAAAGAGCATATTCGTGCAGATAAAATATAAATCTTTGGGGGAAAAAATAAGTTATGCGAGTTTTTTTCACGGAAAACAAAACATAATTATTATTATATTTGTTGTTTTGATGATACTGATATATTTTTGTGCTCAAATTGAAGTTTATATGATAGAATCATTCATTATAAAAAACTATAGATGCTATCGTGATAGAACAGAATTATCATTTGTAGCCTCAAAAAAGGAAGGTAGTAAATCAAAAGATTTGCCACCTACTTGGTATAAAGAAATAAATGGCAAACGTATATTGCGCTTGCTTTTATGCGTAGGTTTGAATGGAACTGGTAAGTCAAAAATGTTTTCAGCATTGAATTATTTACGAATGATAGCAACAGCAAAGCCGCAAAGACCATCTGATAAACCAGAATACAGACCTTTCTTATTAGATAAAATTTCTAGAATTCAACCAACAGAGCTTTCCTTAACATATTATATTAATAATACATGCTTCAATTATAATATAAAAATATCATCTGAATGTATTGAAGAGGAAGAACTTAAATTAATTCAATCACGAAGTTCTCGTATATTTCATAGATATCACGATAAAGAATTAGATAAAGTCGTAGTAAATTTTGGTAATGCATGTGATTTGTCTAAAACCGATCAGCATGATTTAGAAGTAAATACTCTTGCTAATGCTAGCGTACTTTCAACATTTGGTTCATTAAACCTAGAGAGTCAAATTTTATCTGAGAATTTTAATTATTTTGAGAATCGCATAAGTATGGTTCACAAGTCAGATAAAAGTTTGGCAGATAAACTTCAAACTGGAGATCCTGAAAAAGATCGAATTTTGAAGAAATTACTTTTACGGTTATTAGACGATGTTGGAACAAATATTTGTGATTATGTTATTGAAGAAGCTAGCTTAGATATTGCAGAACTCAAAGCAAATGGGGCACCAGATATAGTGATTAAGGCTATGATGGAGCAATACCCATCAGGAATTATTACCCATAAGAATTTACGTTTTATCCATTCAACAAAAGAAGGAAAACGTGGGTTAGATTTTGAATTGGAATCTTTGGGGACAAAAAATATTATAAGATTGTTAGTAGTATTATATGACGTAATTATAGGCGAAAAAACAACTTGCATTGATGAAATAGAATATGGTATACACACTAAAGCACTTGCTTTTATTCTCAAAATGTATTTGACTATAGCTGAGAATTGTCAACTTATAGTAGCTACACACGATCTTTCGCTACTTAATGCAGATTTTTTAAGAAGAGATGCAGTACGCCTATTTGAAAAAGATGAATATGGCTCAACTAGTGTTCGACGTAGAGATTATTTACATAATACAATAAGTTTTTATAAAACCTATGAGAAAGAAGTATTTCCTCAAATTGATGAACTTATGAATAAAATAGATATGTTTCTTAAATATAAAGATGATATCGAGAAAAATCTATAATATAAAATAATAATAAAAAGTAAGGGCTTCTATATGAAGCCTTTTTTTATATAGTTTATAGATGGATTTCCGGAAATAAGCCACGGAATATATTTATTTGAAAGTATGTGATGGCTTTTACATTGTATTTCCCGAGTTTTTTCCACGGAAATTTTGTTTTCAAATAATAAAAAGATATATTTGCAGTGTCAATTCGAAATTAAGACCCTGGCGAAAGGACCAGAGAGTTGACATTTAAGATATGAGTGGCTTTTATTATGTAAACAAAATTGCTCAACCAACAGGAGAACATGAAGTGCATGTATCAAGTTGTAGGTATTTGCCATCGGAGAAAAATCGAATTTACTTGGGTTATTTCACCAACAGTGGAGATGCTGTGAAAGCGGCTAAAAGCTACTACAGCAATGTTGATGGATGTTTTTACTGTTGTCCAGAATCACATAAAAGATAAAGAGTGATAAGCAAGGTATGCAACGCCAAAGTGCACCGTAGCGGAATCGGTAGGTCACCGTACAGTTCTTATAAAAATATTTCAAATATGTCAAAAACTGTAGAAAAAGGTAGAGATGCCAAAACCGGACAATTTGTCTCTATTTCCTATGCCCAAAAACATCCCAGTACAACTGTGATGGAAAAGGTTAAAGTTGGCCCAACAAAACATAGGAAATAATTATTAGGATGTGCCAAGACAATGTGAATTGTCTTGGCTTTTTCCTGATGGACACTGTCCAAAATTCTGTGTATATAGAAACAGGACTCAGTTTCAAGTTTCCTCTTTTAGAATTGAAGACTACCACTATGTTATTCCTTGTATTCTTTTAACTGTTCGTTTTTGACGATATGATATTATAATACATTCGTTTAACAAACCGATCATTTTTTTAAAGCTAAAATTTCTCGTATATGTTGTTGATTTCTTTCGTCAATATCAAATAACTTATAAAGCATAGCATTAACATCTCCATTATAATCAATAAATCCATTTCTATCTGAATAATCTAATAGGTCTGGGACCTTTTTAGCTAATGAAGTAAGCGATTCATCAGTAAGGAGAAAGGCGAAACGAATAACCTCACTTGTAGCATATTTAAAAAAATTTCGAGCCTCACCTTCTGTGTTAAATGTTTTTAACGCCACGCGTGAACGTCCAAATGCGCTATGATTATCAATAACAGCTATTTGATTGCTACGCTTTTGTCCCCCTGCATTTGCACTAGAAACAATTACTTTCCACTTATTCAAATACTCGCGTCCAGATGTTATAACATTTTTATCAGTAATATACCAATGAGCACGACCACTTTTCCCAGCCTTATCATTAGTAAATAATTTTATTTCAGTATCAGGATTGAAATAATCTCCGTCATTATATTCTCTAACAAGAGAAGGATTCCTTTCGACAAAATCGCTTTCTATGGCAAATAATTTCTGTGACAATACTGAATCATGTAAACAAGCATATTTTGAAATAATCGCATCAAGTTTCTTGGCAATCTCTAGGTTGCATGGATTGAGGGAAAATAGAGTTTCACCGGGGCAATTTGCATTAATCTCTATTTTATTCCCATTCTTAGAATATATATATTTGAATCCGGGCTGTGCTTTATTCATATCTTTTAGCACAATTGAAATTCCATCTGCTATAGCTACTTCCTGAAATATATCTGTTGAACATGGAAAAAATTCTAGCAAAGTTAAGTGAGAATCATTTATTTGAGTCAAACCAAATTTTTCAAGTCCTTTACCTGAACGATGAATCCATCTTGCACCAGGGTATATTAATGACGTGTATCGACCTAATCTTTCACTTATCAATTGAAAGTATTGAAAGATGCTGCTACTACGCTTTTGTCCATTTTCTGTTTCTTTTTGAGCTACTACTTCCTGATAAGGTGGGTTTCCCACTATTGCATTAAACTTCATATTGTCATTATCTATGGCTTTCCAGTAAGAATGACCTTTGGCAACTTTGGCTATAAAGTTTTCCGGCTTGTTCTTAATCTGGTTGATTAAATCTTCAAAATATCTTGTATTCACTTTAGCGTTACGGAATCCGGCAAGTGTACGTTTAGTAATACTCTTTGCCATTGGAGTCTTGCAGATAACAAAGATGTTCTCAGCTATGACTTTGTCCCATACAGCCTGCTGCTCTTCTAATGTTTCTACAGCGAAAAGAGAAGCCTTTACCTTTGCCCGATAAATGCCGTATGCCATATAAAGCGGATACAGTCCGGATTTGGAATTGATTTCCAGAATACGGGATTCAGTAGAGAAAACTTCTGCGGTAACTTCTCCTTTGTCTATAAATCGTGGTTCAGAAATTACATTCTGATACTCCATGTCATAGAAGTTATATCCTCCCAAACAATCACCGAGGTGCATGTTTACCACGCGCCACGGAGTAAGCACCGTCTCTTTGTCCGGATTACGGAAAGTATTGAAGATGTTCGTAATGCGTTCGATTCGTTCCTCAATACTCAGTTTATCCGCAGCACGGGCCATCGCACGGATTCGTTTTCCAGCGGCACAGAATATTTCCGGGTCGTAGTATTTTTTGAAGCTGTTGAATTTCTGCTTGGTCACTCCCTTTGGCATGAACTCTTCCCATGACTGTGGGTCAATGAGTGAGGCAAAATTATCAATCGTGATTTCCTGACTCTCATCACTCAGTTCCGCACCATAAATCAACAGGGGCATACGGATGGAGATGCCACGGAGTATGGAAATGGCCGCTTCCCTGTTCTTGGTCTTCTTTTTCAGTTCTTCCAGCCGTTTCCGTTCTTCCTCCGTAAGTTCCTTCTTGGGTTTCTTCTCCAGCTTCTCTTTTTCCTCGTATTCCTCATTGTTCAGTCCCTGACTGTTGATGTCCACCTGGTTGGTCTTGGGCATAGCCTTGGTCTGGCCGATAATCTTTTTCAGGTCATCGAATTCTTGCAGTTCCAGATCATCCAGTTTCATCAGCTCATCGTTATACAGACTGTTGTCTTCAAACCCGTTACGGACGACACGTTCCACATATACCCGTTTCAACTGTTCCAACATACGGGGTACATCAAAGCGGTTCATCTGTGAGCCCTCTATGGATATGATGGGACAGAAATTGATAAATTCTCCCATTGCCTTACGGTCACTTTGTGAAGTTTTTCCGGCTTTGGCCGATATTTTGGCGGTTTCGGCTATCACTTTTAGGGTACGGTCGGGAGCAAAATCGAAAACGTAACACTGCTCCTTCATCCGTCCGTTGATGGTGGCCGGTGTCTGTACGCGGAAGATGGTCTGCATATAACTGGATGCAGCTGTATTATAGGAACCGGACAGCATGAATACGGCAGTCCATGCCTTTACACTTACTCCGGTCGTCAGTCGTCCACAAGAGAGGGTAATGGTCCGTGTAGCATCCGGATCTTTTCCGATAGCCTTTTCCACGGCTTCCAGGGCATCACGGCTCTCCTCGTCCTGATCACCGTCACCGGCTACATTGACCACCTTGAAATGCTGGAACACCGGATGTGTCTGGAGCATGGCACTCAGTGCCCTTGCTTCCTTCACGCCGGGCACCATCCAGAGTGTATGGCGGAAAATATTCCGATATTCCTCGTTGGCATATGGATAAAGGCTGTCCTTGTCCTCCTTGGTAAGAAGGTTCAGAAAAGCCCGTACATCTTTTTCATGACAGAAACCGCCAGCCTCATTGACCCGGAAAAATTCCCTGAAATTAAAGGCGACATCCTCATCTACAAAGTCATGAAGCAGCCGTCCCAAATCGTAGGTATAGATATTGAGTGTAGGCAGTGAAGCATACGGATTGGGGTCACCAAAATGGAGCTCATCCCAGTTTATCTTGGCCCGTTGTTCCATCACATAGTCCCATGTATAGATTTCATCCTCCTTGAAATCATCCAGCAGGTTGAATGGAGTACCTGACAGGCGCAATACTTTGGTCTGTTCCTTGACCAGCTCTCCCATAACCGCTTTACCCAGTTCGGTCTGGGTGCCTTCGTGCGCTTCATCCACGATAATCAGATCCCAATCGGTAGCAAACACTTCGTTGTTTTTGTCGAAGTTGCCACCCACAAGTTCAGAACCACGCAAATCCTGCATGGATGCAAAATAGACATAATGCAATCCGTGGCTTTCTGCCCGCCATTCAAGACTGCCAAAACTTTCCCCGTTATTCTTGGAACCGTATGCAAAATCCTTGCGGTCGTAAAATATCTTACCGAAATCCTCAAACCATCCGGCATCCACCACAGGACGATGAGTCAGAATCAAAGTACGCTGAAACTCCATATCCTTGACAACCTGTAGGGCAGAAAGTGTCTTTCCGAAACGCATCTTTGCGTTCCAGAGCATCTGGTTGCCTTTCTTAAACTGCTTCTTGGTCTTGTTGATGGCTTCCTGCTGTTCCGGCCGGAATACAATCGGGGAATATTCACGGGTAACTTCCGCTGATGAAAGGGAACTCCGCCCTTCCTTGACAGCCGCAATGGCACGCTTGACTGTTTCCAGATCGGTGATGAACCATTCATTGGCCTTGTTGACTGTATCGAATACTTTCTTTTTGATACCGGAGCGTTCCAAGACATTGTGTACCTCTTTGTCGTTGAACGAACGAAGTCCGCCACGGTTATAAACGGTCAGTTCCGTATATAGCAGATCGTATGCGATGCCTGCCGTCTGTGTGTACTGGTTGATACGCTTTCTTGCCGCTTCATTGAGCGCCTTGCTGTTAGGAGACAGACCGAACACGTTTTCATCCTCACAGGTAGCCTCGCCAATCTTCAGGCATCCACGGTGTGCCGTATCATTGATACGGAACACATAGATCAATTTTAGTTTCAGGGACGATGTGAATCTCATGCTTCTTCATTTATGAGGTCGATAAATCGGATTCGTTTCCCCTTTTTGCCTGTTGCCTTGTCTGTAGCCCGCCAGTCCTTGATAATGCAGTAAATTCCGTTGTGCTTGGTCAGGTCATTTTTCAGACAGCCCTCGCACGGTTCCCGTTTTTCAATCGTACCGAACAGACTTGGTTCCATCCGCACACGTTCTCCGCAACTGTCCGGAACAACACCTTTCAGTCCGTCCATCTGCCATACATTCCAGGAGATGATATAGGCTATATGGTTGATGGATTTAATTAGCGGATCTTTACCGAACTTGTCCCGGTAATATTCAATGAAGGATAAGAGAAGGGCTTCACGGGCAAGAAGAAGACTGTCACCCTGCCATTCATAGGCATAGATGCTTCTGTAAGCATCTTTGGCTGCCTCCAGCCATTCACGCGTTGTCGCAGTATTCTCACTGACAATACGGAGTTTGCGGTCAAGCAGGCCGATACGTTTCTCAACGGGAATGAATGTTCCGGTAGTCGTATCATACCGGCTTACCAGATAAGGAGCTTCTCCACAGGTGATTTCCAACCGGTTTTCCCGTACATAGTCTTTCCATGTCCTGCCTTCAGGAAAAGTAATCTTATCCGGATTGATTTCCCATGAATGTGTACCGTCTTTGGATGTCACTTCATGGTTGAATACATCCTTTCTGCCAAACCAGGCTTCATCGATAAGGTTGTTTTGGGCATTACATATCCAGGACGGAGTAAATACCTCCGCCATTTCCCGAGAACGTGTGCTTTGGGTATCCCTGTGTTTCAGGACACGGGGCATGACCACATGCCCGTTCTTTCCTGTTATCAACTCAGGGAGAATCTGTGACCCGTATTCATAACCTTTGCCGAGCTGTTCATAATCGGAAGTAGCCCAGAATATATTACACTGTTTTCCTTCCTTACTCGTTGTATGATCTTTGAGCAAGGTATTCAGTAAGTCGGGTGAAAGTTCTTTCAGCCTGTTCTCCTGTATGTCGGCTTCTCCGGTCGTTTTCTCCATCTTCTTTCTGTGCGTAAAGGGGATGAGAAAGTCCCGGTGTCTGCGTCTTTCTTAGACAGAGGGAGATTTCGGGCTATAAGGCTGATTTGCCGACGAATTATATGTAGAGTTGCTAAACAATAGTTGAAATTCAATGACTTCCGGATGAAAATCCAACGGCTGGAATTGCAGGATTTTCAATAAAATGTATAACTTTGCGCAAGAGTGAGTCCCTCTGTCTAAGAAATGAATGCTTTTGCTAAACGTTCTCCAATCCTACAGACTTTTCAGAATTTGTGCGTTGGCTTTGTCCACTACGGAGTTATCCAATGAGGCCAGATAAATTTGTGTAGTCGCCTCGGAATCATGTCCCATTCCTTCACTGATAACCGAAATCGGAATGTTCTTGCCTTTGGCTGCGCTTGCCCATGAATGACGGGCACAGTACATGCTCAGAGGAACGGATATATCGGCCAGTCTGGCTATTTCTTTAAGGTGTCTGTTTATTCCGGACATGACATTCCTGTAATGCTTGTGCATATCCTTAAAAGGATATTTCAATATCGGCAAAAGATAAGGACTGAGGCTATCTACCGGGTATTTGCCGACAATCTCCTGCATACATTTTTCCCACCTGATAACCAACTGCTGCCCGGTCTTTCGTCTGCGATACGATAAGAATCCGTTCTGAAGATCTTTCTTTTTCAGGTGAGCCATATCTATGAACGACATGCCACGGGTATAAAAGCTGAACAGGAACATGTCCCTTGCAAATTCCAGATTAGGCTGTAAGGACAGATCCAGATTCTTCATACGCTTGATGGCGGATAAGGGAACGGCACGCTTGACGGTCTTGTCCACTCCCGTATAGACATGTCTGAAAGGATTGCGCTGTTCCATCAGTTCCTTTTCCAGAGCACGGTTATATACCGCCCGAAGGATACGCATGTAGAATGAACTGGTATTCCGTACGACACCTTTCCCATGAAGGTAGGCTTCATAAAGCTGCATCAAATCCGAATCGATTTCGGACAGCAGAACATCCCTGTCCCCTCTGAACTGCATGAAACTTTTCAGAGTACAGGAATAATTTTCAGCCGTGCGTATCTTGCCCATCTGTTTTAGACGGGCTATGATGCCCTGCATGAAGTTGAAAAACGACTGTCCTTCTGTATTGCTTTGAAAAGAAGCTATAATATCATCTGCCGTATATCCGGTTTTCCGGTTATCCAGTTGTCGGATAATCATGTCCAGCCGCTTCAGGTCCCATTCCATGCGTTCCTGCAAGGAAAGAAGCAGATTGCTTCGTTCCGAACTAACGACAATGATACAGCTTCCAGCTTCGTTCCATTCATCCGTAAATATCCGGTAATCCGTCTTTAACTGACGGATTACACGGTTCTGGATAATCTGATAATAGACGGTACCTTCCTTTCCTTCTATGGTGGAAGGTCTGAATTTTACTTTAACACTGGCCATATCAATCTGATTCAGATTCTACCTGTAACTTAAGTTTCTCCTGCATCAGGCTGTCGGAAACCGCTTTCAGCTCGTTCTCGTACCAGTCGGCCTGTTTCCTGACCCATTCGATGGCTTTCTCGTCACGATGGATGTCGAAAACCTTGTTCAGCCAGAGAATATCTTCCGGAGTACACCCGCTCCAGGAACGGATGGCACGGAACTTCAGAGCGTCGTCTGCATATTGCCGGTTGGACTGCCAAAGTCTGATATTTCCCCATAAGGACAGGCTGCATACCACTCCCATTCCGACCAAAAGAGAAAATACTTTGCTTGACCTGATGTCAAAACTATGCCGGTGAATATGCCTTACGCATGTCGGGATCACTTCTTCTGCCTGTCCGTCAGTAGGTGTTCCGGCCTTTTGTTCCAGCTTCCCGTTTATCATATCAATCTTGTTTTTGATTTCTTCAAACAAAACATATACATTGTCTTTTTCCATACTTTACCATCTTATTTTTCGTTGTTTTTTCTTTTTCTTCTTTCTCAAATAATCGTCCGGATAACCTTCTGGTTGTTCCGGTTGCGGGTTCGGTGTGAACAGGCCTAAAGAACCGCTGTATAATTCATAGCCATGCGGTTCCTGTTGATATGCCGGTTCACTCTGAACAGCTATCTGTCTTTCTGTTTCCGAATATGACGGTGTCTTTAACGCTGCATCTATCTTGGAATAGCTGAACTGCCTGTCAATCTTGGAACCGCTGAAGGAATAGCCGTTCATGATGAACACGACACCCTGTACTTCATCGGATTTTCCCTTGTATTTGAACCGTACATCCACTCCCTTTTCGCTTAATCCGGCAATCAGTTCCTTCCAGTTTCCTGCTTTTCTGACTTCCGTTTTAAGCAGACTGTAAAGTTCATATTTTGTCTTGTCCGGTTCCCTCAAGCGTTCAGTCTTGACATGATCCTTGCCTTTGGCCATGTGAAGACCATATTTCAAGGTCAGTTCCTTGCAGATGCGTGCACTCCGCAACCGCTCGTTTTTGTCGGATATGGTCCTGCCGTCATTATCTATCCGGTTGTAGGCAATATGTATATGGGGATGCTCCTTGTCGAAATGTCTGGCTATAAAGAACTGTGTGTTCCTTATGCCCATCCGTCCCATGTATTCCAAAGCTATTTCTGCCATAATCCGGCTGGTCAGCCTGCTTTCATCCTCTCTGGAAAATCCCAGTGCAATGTGTCCGACCGGTCTGGATACTTTCGGATTCATGCCGGCCTGTGCTTCGAAAGCCTTTGTTATTGTGTTAACATCCTCAATGAACAAGCCGGCATGTGCGATAATCCTGGCATCCTTTTTACTGTCAATGATATAGCGGGTAACCTCACGGAATCCGCTTCCCTTTACAATCTTCGCAATCATAGCAGGATATGGTTCAGCAGTTCTTCGATTCTTGCCACCTGTACACGGCATTCCAGCTTTGCCGTATCGAATCCTCCGGCATTTGCCTTATGAGCCAGCTGGTTCAGATTGTTCGCCATACCGCATAGCTTACGGATATAGTCGGAATGTTCTGCTGTAAGTCTTTGCCGGACATATCCCTTACGGAAACATTCCCTCAGGTATTCGCTTGCCGATATGCCTGCGCTTCTTGCCCTGCTTTTCAGTGTATAGTAATCCGGTGTCGCCAGTTTCACGGTAATACGATATTTCAGTTTGTCGGTCGTACTCTTGGGAGGACGGCCGCCCTTGTTGTTTCTTTCTGTATTCTGTTTCTTTTCCATCTGTTGACTATTTTATAAAATGAATGTACTGATTAGACCAGCGGGATGAACCTCTCACTGCTTCCTGTAGTGGGAGCAAGCGGTTTCGGTCTGCCCGAAACACAAACTTGCTCCACTAAAAACCAGAGTCCCGCTATTTTGAACAGCTCTGAATATGCCCTCTATAAATTCGGGAGAAATAATACCGTTGTCTGTATCATCTTATGGAGGGGACAGGCCTGTTTTTCCGTTTCTGTTCATCATTTGTTTTCTCATTTTGTTTGCCATATCCCGATATATCTCGGAATGAATTGTCTGGCAAAAAAAGAATATAAGTTACCAATAGTCAAACAGTTGGTCGGGTTGTGGCAACAATGTGGCTTGTTGCAGTTTGTATGCAGGGCAATCGGTGTAGAATGCGGCATTTTTCCTGCTTGATGAAACAATGAACCGGGGAGTCAAACAGTTACTGTTCTATTGACTTGAATATTTACTGACTTAATGTCGTATTGTCGTACTGTTGTAAACATTCACGTCTGTGAATCATTGAAGGAACACTTCTTTGCTTCCTTATCTAATCAATGGCTTGGAAAAGTAATGAAGTAAGGTTACAGGGAAATAAACCATTCCTTATCCATTGCTATGAACCTTTATTGAATCAGATTCATAGATCTTTTATTCTGTAAATCGTTATTGGATGGAGTCCCTGAATATAGGGATATTTACAGAAAAGGATATGAATGTGGCCTCATAACTAAGATAATCAGCGCCACATGCTGCCAGTTAAGCGGAAACCATTGCCTTTCAGAATATATGGCTTTTCTTTGTCGCAAACAACGAAAAAAGAATAAACATCAATCAACAAAAAAGGAAACGATATGGAATTTGTAGGAATAGAAAAACAACTATTTGAGGAATTGGTGCGTAAGTTTGAATACTTTGAGCATCGGGTCATGGAAATTTGCAACCGGGAGAACGACAGGACGCTGCACAAGTGGATGGACAATCAGGACGTGTGCCGGTATCTGAACATCTCGCCCCGCACCTTGCAGACACTCCGTGATAACGGTACCCTGCCTTTTTCTCAAATCAATCACAAGATATTCTATAAGCCGGAAGATGTGCAGGGTATCGTCAAGAAAGTTGAGGACAGAAGAAAAGAGGCTCTTTACAGAGGACGTAACATATAACAGTTAAACAATAACCACTAAATCCATAATAACATGAGTGAACTGAGAACAGACAGCAGAGAATGGGTACACCGTATCATGGGAAGTCTTGACCGTATGCTGGTCGGGATTGAGAATCTGGCGGTCGGAAACCGTCCCGTACTGGGCGGTGAACGCTATCTGACCGACAAGGAAGTGTCGGCACAATTGAAACTGAGCAGACGCACGCTTCAGGATTATCGTAATGAAGGGAGAATATCCTATTATCAGTTGGGAGGTAAAATCCTTTATCGGGAGAGTGACATAGAGAAAATGCTTCAGGAGAATTATCGGGAAGCATATATGAGTGGTAGATAAAAGATAAGCATAAAGGCTGTGTGCCGGTCTGGATGAACCGATGTCACACAGCCTTTATGCTTGTATGATGTACGATTATACATCTTCCGGCATGGGGATGACAATGATAGACTCATTGCACCGGATTCCGTAGAATACGTCACGAACCCGCCCCTGTTGGGGTATCAGAATACCCTTTTCTACCAGATCTTTTATATCGCGTGCTGCTGTATCCGGTGATACCTTTACACGTTTTGCCCAGTTCTTAGCCGTCAGTTTGCCGGGATAACCGTCCAAATATAAATTCAAGACTTCACGTTGTCGTTCGGACAGGACTGTTTCGGCATGGGTTTGCCAGAATATGGCCTTGTTAAGAACCTTCGACAATGTTTCGTCGGATTGCTCGACGGAACGGAGCAGGCAGTCAAGATACCAGATGATCCATTCAGTAATCTCGCAATCTCCCTTCTGTGTTTTCTCCAATATGTCGTAATACTGTTTTTTATCTTTGTTTATCTGATGTGAGATACTGAAAAAACGCATCTTTGAGTTTTCGGCCTGTGAAAGTGCCATATCAGCAATGGCTCGTCCGATTCGTCCGTTTCCGTCATCGAAAGGATGGATGCATACAAACCACAAATGGGCTATCGCCGATTTTACATAGCCGTTATGTGCATCTGAATTGAACCAGTCCAGAAACCGATTCATTTCTTCGTCTATTCTTTCAGGAGCAGGCGCTACATAATGTATCTTTTCCCGACCGAACATTCCAGAAATAACTTTCATCTCTCCACTGCGGTATCGAGCTACATCTATTTTCGTTGGACCGCTCCATCCGGTAGGAAACAGGCAGTTGTGCCAGCCGAAGAGTCTTTCATGGGTAAGCGGACTGTTGAAATTGACAGTTGCGTCAAGTGCCATTTCCACTACTCCGTCTATATATCGTGAGGATTCGGTCGGATTCGGCAGTTGTACTCCAAGTTTGCGGGCTACAGATGAGCGTACCTGTTCATTGTTCAATTCCACTCCTTCAATTTCTGATGATGCAATGATGTCATGAGAGATGGATTCAACTACGGCAGACATCTTGTCGTTAAAACCGATTACACTAAGGCGTCCCATCAGATAACCGACAGCTTTGTTTACCTTGTTCAGCTTCTCACCGACAAGTTCCTTGTTCCACGAAAAAGAAGGCCATTCTTTATGTTCATGTATATACATAGGCATCACTGTTTTCTGCAAATATACGGTTTTGCGGATAATTAACCGCAGATTTTGCGGCTTATTATCCGCATGAAATAGTAAAATCAATATTTATCAGCATTTTAGATATGACTTATGATTTCCATTCACCATGCAGATAACCATTGACTTTTCAGATTGGAACAGTCTGCTTATTATATACTCACGTAATTGTTGTGCCGGATAAGTATTAATCTGAAAGGCAAGCGCAAATATCATTTCCAGGTTATAGACTACCTGATACCCCTCTTTTAACGGAATACGTTGTTCTGCGGTGAATGGTTGCAAAATCTTAAGTTTATATATTCTTTTTTTCGCTGCTCGTAAGGTCGGTGCAACCACATTGAACAAGCTGACAAGTTCGGCTTCGTCCATACGAATCTTATCATGATGGACAGCAGGAATAACAATTCTGCCGTCCTCCATATGGATAATTTCTCTTTTCATAAGCTACAGACAATTTGAAAGTACATCACTTACATTATTCATATCTTTCAGAATGGAACTGTCGAGTACCCTTGCATAGTGCTGCGTCATCTTGATATTGGAGTGACCGAGCATTTTGGCTACATTCTCAATGCTTACCCCATTGGCCAAACAGACAGATGTGGCGTACGAGTGGCGGGCGGTGTGTGTAGTCAGGTTCTTCTTTATCAGGCATAGGTCTGCAATCTCTTTCAGGTAGCTGTTCATCTTCTGATTGCAGGGGA
>OHAE01001161.1_pt1 | contig 20916 bp, 14 predicted proteins | sample 1577061 | NCBI WGS metagenome assembly OHAE01 (sample SAMEA3541535, study PRJEB24748) | human gut metagenome | biome: human gut; feature: human-associated habitat; material: faeces | place: China | collected 2012
CCAGAGTTGAGATCACGCTCTCCTTTGCCATAACGCCGCTGATCAATGAAGTACAGATCCTCCAGTCTCCCAGTCCAAGCGGTGCAAAAATTGGAACCAGGCAGTTTGAAATCATCGCAAGAATACTGTCTTTGGAATCTACCACCAGATTAAAATGCAGATCAAATTTCTGTAAGAACCAGATACAGATCGTTGCTACAAAAATAACGGTAAATGCTTTCTGCAGGAAATCTTTTGCTTTCTCCCACAAAAGCTGCATAACATTTTTCAGCCCCGGCAGACGATAATTTGGCAGCTCCATGACAAACGGAACCGCATCTCCACGGAACAGTGTTTTCCGATACAACAACGCAACCAGGATTCCAATCACAATTCCGGTCAGATACAAAGCACACATCACGAGTGCTCCATACTCCGGGAAAAATGCGCTGGTAAAAAATGCATAAATCGGCAGTTTTGCCGAACAGCTCATAAACGGAGTCAGCAAAATCGTCATCTTCCGGTCTCTCTCACTCGGCAGCGTGCGGGTCGACATCACCGCCGGAACTGTACATCCAAATCCGATGAGCATCGGTACAATGCTTCGTCCGGAAAGTCCGATTTTTCGCAGAAGTTTATCCATAAAAAATGCAACTCGCGCAATGTAACCACTGTCTTCCATCAATGACAGAAAGAAAAATAATGTTACGATAATTGGCAGGAAACTCAGTACACTTCCGACTCCGGCAAAAATACCGTCAATGATCAGTCCGTGAAGCACTTCATTGACTCCCGCTGCCGTCAGCGCACGGTCTGTCACATTAGACAGTGCGTCAATCCCCATGGCAAGCAGGTTCTGTAAAAAAGCGCCGATCACATGGAACGTAAGGAAGAACACCAACAGCATAATACCGATAAAACATGGAATTGCTGTATATTTTCCGGTCAGAATCCGATCAATTTTCTCACTGCGGATGCGCTCCCGGCTTGCCTTCGGCTTTACTACCGTTTTCTCGCACACCTTTTCGATGAAATTAAAACGCATATCCGCAATCGCCGCACTGCGATCGAGCCCACGCTCTTTTTCCATCTGTACAATCAGATGTTCAATTGCTTCGTGCTCATTCTCGTCCAGTTCCAGTTTCTGCAGAATCAGATGATCCCCTTCAATGATCTTAGAAGCTGCAAAACGCAGAGGAATCCCTGCATGCTCTGCGTGATCCTCGATCAGATGGCTAACTGCATGAATACAGCGGTGCACGGCTCCACCAAACTCATTTTCACTACAGAAATCCTGTCGTCCTGGCCGCTCCTGATATTTTGCGATATGCAGTGCATGCCTTACCAGTTCATCCACTCCCTCATTTTTTGCAGCAGAAATCGGGACCACCGGCACACCCAGCATCGCTTCCATCCCGTTTACATCCACCGATCCTGAATTTCCGGTCATCTCATCCATCATATTGAGTGCCACAACCATCGGGATATCCATTTCCAGCAGCTGCATCGTCAGATACAGATTCCGCTCGATATTGGTTGCATCAATAATATTGATGATCGCCTTTGGTTTATCCTCCAGCACAAAATTTCTTGAAACAATCTCCTCACTGCTGTAAGGGGACATCGAATAGATTCCCGGCAGATCTGTCACCAAAGTGTCTGGGTGTCCTTTGATCGGTCCATCCTTGCGGTCAACCGTAACCCCCGGAAAGTTTCCGATATGCTGGTTTGAACCGGTCAGCTGGTTAAACAGCGTCGTCTTTCCACAATTCTGATTTCCCACCAGCGCATATGTAAGCCTCGTCTTTTCCGGCAAAGGGTTTCCATCCCCTTTTACATGATACTTTCCTTCTTCGCCCAGTCCCGGATGAACCGACTGATTAATGTTTCTGGCTCCTTCATGCTTTCTGGTACGGGAAGAAATCTGCTCAATTGTAATCTGATCTGCATCTGCCAACCGAAGAGTCAGCTCATACCCATGGATCTGCAGTTCCATCGGGTCGCCCATTGGAGCAAACTTAATCACCGTCACTTCCGCTCCCGGAATGACCCCCATATCCAGAAAGTGCTGCCGGAGCACACCTTCCCCGCCAACCGCTTTGATAACGGCACTTTTTCCGATTTCCAAATCTTTTAACGTCATTCTCTTTTGTCCTTCGTTTTTTCTGTACTTATTGATATTTATTTTCAATTATACACTGTCCGATATAAAAGAGAAAGTTTTTCAAGAAAGAAATCGGCAAAAACCTGCCATTTTGTAAATTATGAATTTAATTTTTTATACAAAGCTATGGTTTTTTCGTTATTTCCACCATAAATAAAATAGTAATCAATCTGTCCGTCCCCCTGCGTGCTGATATAGGGACCATAGGTTTTGATATTACAAAGAAGAACGGATTGTGTCGCAGCGACACCGATTCCGTATCCTTTCCCCGATAAAACAAGTGGCATCCGCATCGGTTTTCCGCCAAAGGAAATATACTTCGCCTTGGAGCGCAACACCAGAAGATCTGTGGAAAGCACTCCTTTTGCATTGATTTTTTCGGAAAACTCCCAGTCGAAAAATTCCCAGGTCTGATTTTCCATAATCAGGCGCGGTTCTGTTGTGCGCTCCTTTAAAAGCAAGGTTCCGTCTGCTGTTTCAAAGCGCATGGCTCCCGTCTTTTTGTCGATGATAACCATTACTTTTTCTGTGGCAACTCTTAACGCGGACTTTGACTCTTTGGCACTCCAGAGAACCGTTTCCTCTGCTTTTGGCTTCCAGTAAGTATTTTTTATCTTTGTTGTTACTCCTTTGACATAGCTGACACGGATGATTTCCGGTGTGATCGGTGTCAGTCGAAGAAGTCCTGCCGCGCTTGCAATATCAATATGTTCCTTTGTCTTTTTGGCCGATTTCACGGCGCCACTGATTTTTGCGTGGCTGCGCACCGGAAGACTCCGGTTATCCGGCAGTTCTCCAAAGGCATAGGGAGACATATTCATTTGTTCGATTGCCGGCTTTTTTGATATTTTTGATATTTTAGAAGCGGGAGGAATGGCATGCGTGTGCACAGTCTTCTCCTCTGGCACACATGCTTCTATTTTTTTCGGCCCGATATATCCCCGGATGTTGTGCTCTTTATCTCCTTTTGCACGGCGCTCCTGCTCGATCTCTTTCTGTGTAAATAGTTTCCTGTCGTACTCTTTTGCTTTCGTCAGTGTCTCCGAAGAAAATTCCTGCATTTTTTTGTTTTCCGGAACCGGATCTGCCAGAATTTTACTCAGGGATTCCTGATAAACTACCGCCAGTTCATGCAATGCGCGCGTTGCTGCGACATACAAAAGCTTTACATGCCCATTGTCCAGCGGATAATTTTTCTCCGATGGATCATATAAAAGGACGGCATCAAACTCAAGGCCTTTGGTATAAGCAACCGGAAGCACCATAACGCCTTCTCCAAATTCGGTTGTCTCCAGATCGCAGTCTGTCATCGCAATATACTGTTTCAGCTGTGCAGCAATCTTGGCCGCTTCTATCGCGTCACGGCAGATTACGGCAATGGTTTCATATCCATCCTGCTGCCACTGACGGATCGTATGTACTACTTGTGCCAGTAACTCCTGCAGATCCTGCTTTTTTTCTACACGCACCTTCGCCCCATGGCGGATAATCGGCTCCACCGGATACACGGCAAAATCTCCGTGCCGTAAGATATCATTTGCATATTCTGAAATCTCGACGGTGTTCCGATAACTTTTCTGCAACAGACCAAATGCGTCATAGGTGCCGGTCAACACCAGTTTTTTCAATTCTTCCCAATCATTTAATCCGTATTGAAAGTGAATGTTCTGGGACGTATCTCCCATGATCGTATAAGTGCACCCCCGCAGACAATAATGCAGACAGCAATACGCCATCATTCCAAAATCCTGTGCCTCGTCGATGACGACATGGCTGGCCTCCCGCACCGGGTCCGTCTCTTTCATCCTCTTATAAATATATGCAAGTGCTGCCAGATCATACACATCAAAAGAGTTTTCCGGTATATCCACCTCTTTTCCCGCAACAGCCTGCACCTGTAAAAATTCCCGGTAAAAATCATAAATGGATGTCTTCCATTTTCCATCGCCAAAATAAGAAGTGTATTTCTTATCCAATGCCTTTTTCACCTTTGCCGGATAAGAGATCTGTTTTCCCAATACTTCATTTTCATATCTGGCGTACAGGATTTCATTGAGCATAAGGATTTTACTCTGCATCGACAGCTCCGGATGCTCCCGCAAGTAGGTATTGATCAGTACCGGCCCGGCTAGAAGTGTTTCCGTGTCTTCCAGATAGATTTTCTCATGTGAAATCTCCCTCTGCTCATAGGCTGCACAGTATAATTCCAGATCATGAAACCATTCTCTGTTTCCTTTCTGGGCATTTTGGGCATCGTCTTTTTCCAGAGGATGCACGCTGTAATTTTGTTCATCCCAATCCTCGTACAACAGACGGATAAACAACTGTTCCATGGTCATCTGCCGAATACCATACACATCCAGTTCCGGAAGCACGCCTGTGATATAATTCAGCAAAATCCGGTTGCTTCCTATAATATAGAAGTCTTCCGGTCGGAAATCGTCTCTGTAATTGTATAGAATATAGGAAATCCGGTGCATGGCAACTGTTGTCTTTCCGGAACCGGCTACTCCCTGCACAATGATATTGGTCTTGGGAGAACGCCGGATGATCTGGTTTTGCTCTTTCTGGATCGTCGCAACGATCTCCCCAAGCACTGCTTTTTTGTTTTTCGCCAGATACTTTGTCAAAAGTTCATCGTTTGCCACAACATCCGAATCAAAAAAATCTTTCAGATGATCGTTTTCAATTTCGTATGTGCGCTTCCGTTTCAAATCGATCGTAAATGTTCCTTCTGAACTGACGACATACTGGCAGGGGCCCAGACTGCTCTCGTAGTAAACGGAGGCTATCGGCGCTCTCCAGTCCAGCACTACCGGCTCGGAAACGTCCCTGGCAATGCCAACTCTCCCTATATAATAAGACTCTGCTTCTTTTGCATTTGGATCTTTAAAATCAATACGACCAAAATAGGGTTTCTTTCGTGCTTTCTCATAACGCACCAGATTATGCTCGTTTTCGTGCAGCCGCACTGTTGCATTGTTCCAGAGTGCAAGTCCTTCCTTATCCTGCGCATCGTACACATCCAGCAGGTCTTGCAGATCCGCATTGAGTTTTCGTATGTCCGCTTTTGCATGATCCAGGTTATTCTGTGCAATCTGTATGATTTCCTGCAGATTTTGTTCTTCTGCTTCACGTGTCAGGCCTGGAAGGTTGCGTCTTTTTTCCAAGTTGTTCACCTCCTATTGAAAATGAGAACCTCTGTTATACTATTTATCCACCTTTTTTCACATAAAATATTCAAATTTTTTGGCATTATTTTTATTTCATTTTTTCACAACAAATATAATACCAAAAATATAAAAAATGGGAAAGAGCTTTCCTATGAAATCAAAAAACAATTTTGATAAAATCTCCTAACCAAAGTTTGAATACCATACATCGTTATGTCATTCTCTTTTTAATCCGCGCTCCCGCGAAGGGAGCGACAACCACGATCCAGAAGCTATCAAGATGCATAAGGCATTTCAATCCTCGCTCCCGCGAAGGGAGCGACAAGTCTCTAGCGATTATCTGTTAGATCTTAATCCAATTTCAATCCACGCTCCCGCGAAGGGAGCGACTTATGCCGCTGGAAGAGGAGGACTTATGATAACGCAATTTCAATCCACGCTCCCGCGAAGGGAGCGACCATCCGTAAGTTTACAGCTGCGGAGTGCTTTCCAATTTCAATCCACGCTCCCGCGAAGGGAGCGACCAGGAAGATGTTTCGAGAAGATACTACGAAGATATTTCAATCCACGCTCCCGCGAAGGGAGCGACCCATAGGGATATTCTTATAAGCAAGATAATCCATATTTCAATCCACGCTCCCACGAAGGGAGCGACTCTTTGAAAATTTTGTTCATATCTTGAATATAGTTATTTCAATCCACGCTCCCGCGAAGGGAGCGACAGCCATCGATCTGGTCAACTTCCCATTGCGTCAAAGATTTCAATCCACGCTCCCGCGAAGGGAGCGACCAAGCGTTTTTGCCTTTTCCTCAACCCATGTACAATTTCAATCCACGCTCCCGCGAAGGGAGCGACTCATTCTCGTTGAATTGGCGGATTTTTTTATTCTTATTTCAATCCACGCTCCCGCGAAGGGAGCGACCTGATCTGAGTATGAACTGCACTATTTTCAATATTATTTCAATCCACGCTCCCGCGAAGGGAGCGACTAATTGTCTAAGTCATATGCATTTACAGTCATATTATTTCAATCCACGCTCCCGCGAAGGGAGCGACGTCCGGCTTTCATGCCGAGCGGTACTACCTTGGATTTCAATCCACGCTCCCGCGAAGGGAGCGACGGATCATGTCCATTACTTTCGGGTCATTTGTGTCATTTCAATCCACGCTCCCGCGAAGGGAGCGACTTATATGTTGTATGACGATAGGTTTCTTTTGGTATATTTCAATCCACGCTCCCGCGAAGGGAGCGACGGATCATGTCCATTACTTTCGGGTCATTTGTGTCATTTCAATCCACGCTCCCGCGAAGGGAGCGACCTTAGCAACATCTGACTGGCTCACATCGTAAAATATTTCAATCCACGCTCCCGCGAAGGGAGCGACAATATTGCATTGACAGAACAATATACAGACATACAATTTCAATCCACGCTCCCGCGAAGGGAGCGACTATACAGACATACAGAAATACCAACCGGAATCATGATTTCAATCCACGCTCCCGCGAAGGGAGCGACAATTCTGCCATGTTTTTGTATCCGGATTCCACAAATTTCAATCCACGCTCCCGCGAAGGGAGCGACAGTAAGATATACCGTTTTCATCAGTCCTCGTGTAGATTTCAATCCACGCTCCCGCGAAGGGAGCGACTAATTGGTTGTCTGGTATTCTTGCCAAAATTAAGATTTCAATCCACGCTCCCGCGAAGGGAGCGACAAAGAGTTTGGGGATATAACGTGTACGCTGTATGGATTTCAATCCACGCTCCCGCGAAGGGAGCGACGGTACCTCTTCTCCTGCGTTATACCATTTACCATTATATTTCAATCCACGCTCCCGCGAAGGGAGCGACAAAGGGCAGACTATAATGTTTGCCCTTATTTTGTATTTCAATCCACGCTCCCGCGAAGGGAGCGACTAAGCGTCAAGTGTTTGATGCTTATTCCAATTCGATTTCAATCCACGCTCCCGCGAAGGGAGCGACCACCCAAGCAAATCTCCAGCACCTACGGTCACAAAATTTCAATCCACGCTCCCGCGAAGGGAGCGACGGAAAGTTCGACATCGAACACAACTAAAACTTTAATTTCAATCCACGCTCCCGCGAAGGGAGCGACCCGATACAACGCGAGTGGTGATGATGGTTTAGTATTTCAATCCACGCTCCCGCGAAGGGAGCGACTGATAATACCACAACAGAAAAAATGGAGTACGGTATTTCAATCCACGCTCCCGCGAAGGGAGCGACTGGTTTCCTATTTAGAATCCGATACGTATCACAATATTTCAATCCACGCTCCCGCGAAGGGAGCGACCCAGCTATGTTTCAAAAATGCATATTCATAACAATTTCAATCCACGCTCCCGCGAAGGGAGCGACCAAGAAGCTACGTGTATCGCACCGAGGATTCTGTATTTCAATCCACGCTCCCGCGAAGGGAGCGACCGTTCGCGAAACGTGGTGTGCGCTTCCAGTTAATATTTCAATCCACGCTCCCGCGAAGGGAGCGACGCTACGAAGGACTGGAGATCGTGAATGATTGGAAATTTCAATCCACGCTCCCGCGAAGGGAGCGACTTGGCGTTGTCTCTCCCTGTGCAATCAGTTCCGGATTTCAATCCACGCTCCCGCGAAGGGAGCGACGAGTGAACTTTACAGACGTTAAGTTCTCATCCTGATTTCAATCCACGCTCCCGCGAAGGGAGCGACTCAACCGACAAGTTTGCAAAAACTCTTGTTGATAATTTCAATCCACGCTCCCGCGAAGGGAGCGACTTGTGTCGTATCTCGAATCTGATACATATCATAATATTTCAATCCACGCTCCCGCGAAGGGAGCGACTGGATAAGTAGTATGCCTATAATTGACCTTAGGGATTTCAATCCACGCTCCCGCGAAGGGAGCGACAAGAAAATTTGAACAATCCTTATTTTGTAGATGAAATTTCAATCCACGCTCCCGCGAAGGGAGCGACTATTCCTATCACTGCTAGTAATAGGGCACAAGTTATTTCAATCCACGCTCCCGCGAAGGGAGCGACATTGACCTTAGTGGTATTAGTGCAACCGATAGTATTTCAATCCACGCTCCCGCGAAGGGAGCGACGGTGGTATGAGTGTACCTACAGAATATTGGGATATTTCAATCCACGCTCCCGCGAAGGGAGCGACTCTCAATAATTCATCAATTTTGTCAACTAACTTTTATTTCAATCCACGCTCCCGCGAAGGGAGCGACGTGGATGTATCAGTGACTGTAATTGTACTTTCACCATTTCAATCCACGCTCCCGCGAAGGGAGCGACTAATCAAACAGCTCAATCCTTTTATGTCATTTGCATTTCAATCCACGCTCCCGCGAAGGGAGCGACTTTACAAGTCCATCATCCCCACTAGCGTTATATCGGCATTTCAATCCACGCTCCCGCGAAGGGAGCGACTCAATAATTCATCAATTTTGTCAACTAACTTTTATTTCAATCCACGCTCCCGCGAAGGGAGCGACTCGAATGAAATTATTTTAGGTTTCTGAAATATAATTTCAATCCACGCTCCCGCGAAGGGAGCGACCGTCTTGCGTATGCTGTTACCCACACTCCAAACTATTTCAATCCACGCTCCCGCGAAGGGAGCGACGTAGTAATCCAAAATACATCACAAGTACATCATTAATTTCAATCCACGCTCCCGCGAAGGGAGCGACGCGTCTTGCGTATGCTGTTACCCACACTCCAAACTATTTCAATCCACGCTCCCGCGAAGGGAGCGACATTCATATTCGCTAAAAGTCGCCGTGGATTTTCAATTTCAATCCACGCTCCCGCGAAGGGAGCGACTATTCATATTCGCTAAAAGTCGCCGTGGATTTTCAATTTCAATCCACGCTCCCGCGAAGGGAGCGACACAATCGGGGGCATATCGTCTATGTATGACATTATTTCAATCCACGCTCCCGCGAAGGGAGCGACGTGTATAACCACCCATAAAACAATCACATAATAAAATTTCAATCCACGCTCCCGCGAAGGGAGCGACTCTATCCGGCCTGAGATCGGTTATATTCGCATCGATTTCAATCCACGCTCCCGCGAAGGGAGCGACATCTTGCTGATACATTCTACGATTTAAGTCAGCAGATTTCAATCCACGCTCCCGCGAAGGGAGCGACTGTAATACACGGGTGGATCTTGCTCTGGTTGTAACGATTTCAATCCACGCTCCCGCGAAGGGAGCGACAGCAATATTATACAACAAATTTCATTTTCTTTGTATAATACTGTATATTTTGTCAGCAATAACATAAAATAACCATCTCTATCTATTCATAGAAATGTCATTTCAATGCCTTTTATTTAATATTTCAAGTGCGAATCCCTCCAGTATTTTATGTGTACTTTCCGTTCGCACCATAGTCCTTACAATATAAGCGTCTGATCCGCAGCAATTCCCCGATCAACACCTATGTGTTCAATTTTTGTGTGATAATTATTTCCCAGATAGTAAAATCGCAAACTATCCACACTTTCATCAATAATATCCGTTAATATCGACTTTAACAGCACACATTGTGCATTATCCAGAATACATTCAAACACCGAATTCTGAACGCGTCTTCCATAATTTACACACTGTTTTGCCACTTTTCGCAAGCGGCCTTTTCCTGCAGCCGTCTCCGTATTTACATCATAAGTAATTAAAACAAGCATTTGGATTCCTCATTTCCATAAAAATACCGGATATCCATCTAGATCACCTCTTAGGAACCGCGCAAGTAACATAGCCTGAACATAGGGAACCATTCCCCATTCCATTTTTTCTTTGAGGTAAGGATGGGTAATCATTTCTTTTTTCTTGTTCTGCCATTCCGACAACAACTTTTTCCGTGACTCTGTATCCATCAAAACCGCACCATTTTCTTTTCTTGTAAAGTCTTTTCCATTCACAATTTTCTTATTGATCAAAGATAAGACAAACCGGTCTGCCATAACTGCACGCAATTCTTCTATCAAATCCAAAGAAAGAGAAGCCCTTCCCGGTCGATCCGTGTGCATATATCCAACATACGGATCAAGGCCAACCGTCTCCAATGCTGATGTAATCTGATTGGTCAGTAATGTATAGACAAAGGATAACATTGCGTTGACATTATCTAACGGTGGTCTTTTATTTCTTCCCTGAAATATAAAATCTTTTTTCTGTTGCAAAATTAACTCATCAAATACTCCAAAATAAATGCTTGCAGCTTCTCCTTCATATCCCCGGAGCTGATCGATCGATTTTGCATTCTGGATATAATCCAGAAAAGATTTTAATTGCAAGGATGCCGTTTTTACAGCTTCTGCATCAATCTGCATGGAATGATCCCGAACTGCACGTTCCAACACCCATCTTGCATTATATACTTTTCCTAAAATACAATTTTTTGCGATTCTCAAACGGATGGTTTCATCCTTACAACTTAAAAACTGTTGTTCCCTTAATATGACATTTCCTTTTATTTTTCCGGTAATCCTTGCCAGAAACTTTCCCTGAGGTGTCAAATAACAAAGGGAAATATTTTTGTCTGCACAAGCTCCCATAAGTGCCGGACTTGTTCCACGATATCCAAACGAAACAATTCCTTCCAGATTGTGAAGCGGGACACGTCCGATTTCTTTTTTGTCATCGTAAACAACAACGTTTTCTCCATCCAATCCCAGATAGCTATTCTCGGAAGTTACATATAATGTGTTTAATAATTTTCTCATTCTGCATCCTCCAGAACCTTTTGAACATACGATTTAACAGAACCTGCCTTTTCCAGCTTTGGCATACAGATTTCTTTTAGCGAACAAGACGAACATGCTTTTGTCGGCTTTACTTTCGGCGTATAATTTTTCTTATAATATTCATGCATTTCCTCGAATATTTTTCTTACTTCACAGCGAAGTTCTTCCGTAAATTCCACCGGCTCTCGCCTTCTCGTTTCCCCATAAAAGATTGCTCCCTCCGTAATCTCTGTCGAAAACATTTCTTCCAGGCACATTGCCTGTGCAGCAAGCTGCAGCTTGTCTTCATCTGATTCCTTTGGTTTTCCTTTTTTATATTCAATTGGATATACTGAATACAATCCCCTATGACCAAATAATGTTATTCCATCTTCGCATTTATGAAATTCAACGATATCGCATTCTCCGCTTACTCCCATACTTTTTGAAGATACCGGAAGTGCCCGGACAATAAGGATGTCCTTTCTTTTTTCTGTAAGATATGGATCATGTGCTTTTTTATGCATCAGTTCTCCAACAACCGTATGGACATTTTCTTCCCACTGCTGCTCAATATGGATCAATGCCCACTGTCTTCTGCAAAATTTAAAATGCTGGATTCCGGAGATCATCAAATAATCATCCTGCGCGTATTCCATTAAATCATCCTTTTCACTTCTACCGAATCTGGTATTTCTTCTTCATGAATGGTAACTTTATAATCCTGATACTTTCTCGGATATTCCACAGTTTCATTTTTCTTAACTTCCACTGCGTCAAATAATTTATATGCCGGACAATCTCCCAATTCCTTACTGTGCTTAAACACAATCAATTCCCGGACTGCCATTTTTCCCCTTGCCGCAGAATGATCATTTTCAAACATATTGATAATTGCATCCCATAATAAATCCAGATCCTCCTCTGAAAATCCGGTTACCTTTCTTGCCAAATTCGCCGAAACGTATCCTTCCACGCGGTACAGTCCATATGGAACAATACTCTTTCTTCCCATTTCTGTGCTTTTATTTTCTGCATCTTTTTCGGTTGTAATTGCAACTCTTGTAATGGTTACTTCCTGACTAATAATTGGATCAATACTTCTGGCAAACCCAAGCTGCACCGGTCCCCGCACCTGTCCACAATTTAAAGTTGCTTTTCCAAAAGTCGTCATTACTGCGCCAAACGTTCGAATATCATAAAAATTTTCACACATATAATCCTTTAATTTAACTACTGCATTAGGATCTGTCTTTTTTAATTTTTTCAACTCGTTTGTTACATCTTTATCCCCTGTTATGCCAATACTCTCACAGGCCTCCCGGTCACTTCTGTTTAATGGCACATTTTCCTTAATATAAATCTTGTATCCAGCTTCGTCTTCTTTCACCATCTCGATATAATTACGAATCTTACGTTTTAAACATACATCTGTTACCAGACCTAATCCGCTCTCCGGATCAATGCGTGGCATATTTCCCGCATCCGGATCTCCATTTGGATTTCCGTTTTCCACATCAAATAATACAACAAATTCATATCTGTTTTTAATTGCTTCTCCCATTTACTTATCCTCCCTTTTTTCATACTTTTTCTGTGTCTGATGATAATATCCCAACATAAATTTTCCCTGTTCTTCCAAACTCAATCGTTGTGGAAAAGCGTTAATTTTTTCCATGAGTTCTGTCAACAGTTTTTCGTAATAAATTTTTGATCCACCCCCAATTTCACGTTCCAATTTTTTAATGTGGCTGTTTTTTAATTTGATTAAAACTGGAAATACTGACGCAGGTGTTGCACATGCGGAATTAAAATAGCGATCTCTTATCGTTGTATTAACTCCCGGATTTGCATCCTTTTGAATAGACTCCAATACTGAAAATAATCTTCCCAATATATATGGAGTCTCATTACTTGATTCATTTAATCCCATACATTCTTCTCCTTCTTTCCATTGATAATTTTTTATCAAAAAAGCTTTGATAATTGCTGCCCTTCCATAAGTAACATTTCCCTGTTCCGAACGAATGCGAATCAGGGTATCTGTATATAAACTTGCTGGATACCGATTCCCCGACAAAACCGCCTGTAATACAGAAGCCGCCATATTCGCAACCGGTTTTTTCTCTTTGGATTTCATATTCACGGTTTCCTGCAGCATACGATAGATTCCAAGAAATTTTCTATCGTTTGCCCAGGAAGGCCTTACAACATCCATGCGTTTATAATGTGCTTCTATATTTTTTAAAATGGTTCCAAATGAATTCTGATAGAAAAACCGAACCGATAGTCTCGCTGCATTTGGCGCCAGACATAATATATAAAACTGCTGTGTCAGATCAATCGTTATATCGTCCAGATCGATCGGACGCATTGCTTTTAAATTATCAAAAACTTTCTGTAACTGTTCCTGATTATCTTCTTGCGGGTTGATCGAAATACAAAAAAGATCCTCACACTTTTTTTCTCCGGTTTCTGCCCAGAATACAATCATGGAATCTCCCAATGAAAATGTGTTTTCCCTTTTGCTTAAAAGATAATTCAATGCTGTCGTATACGCAAACTCTGCATATTTTCCCACCGGTGCATTGTAGCTTTGCTCCTTTCCATAGGATTCAAACGCCGGGGCATTAAACGAAACAAGCGCCGCCCCGCTGGACTGCGCCCCAGGAACCTCTTTGATTCCCCGGTGGATTCTTGCAATCTCCGTTCTTTCCCCTGTTACAAGGCATATTCCCGTTTGTTCTTCCCCGTTTGCTTCAATCGAATTTTCCCAAGCTGCTTTTATATCTGAATCATCCTGTGCATAATCCATTCCCATGCAAAAGATAAGATTTCCACCCTCATTTAGTTCCTCCCATTTGTCCTGAACGCAGCCATTGTCTTTTGCATTTTCCGGATTCCACGTTTCAAAAAAAGAACAGATTGCTTTTGCCATAGGATTATCTACATCTTTTAATAGTGCGATATGTTTTTCCTTTGCCGCCTGAAAACAGTCTTTCACACGATCATTTGTTCCATCTGTATCAATTCCAAGCATATATTTGGCATTATCACACAGAAAATTTGCTGCAACCCCGGAAGATCGTGTAACCATTTCCGGCACATATAACAGCGCTGGAACCATAACTATTTTTTTCCCTCGCTGGTCTTCTGTCTGCAAAGAATAAATGACTTTTATACTTCCATCTGCATTCAGATCAATGGCATAAGAAACTTTTGCCTGACTCCATCCCGGCTTGGAAACCAGACCCTTTTGTGCAAGATTTTCATATTCCTTTACCAATGCCTGCAAAATCATCGTATCACCTCACAATCCCGCAAATCGATGACACCACGTTTCATAACCGCCCGAAAAAACATCGGCTGAATATCTTCCTTGTTACTATAATCCATATCATACAACATAAACCCCAGGTCTTTTTCCGGAATCTCATCATAAATGGTATGGATCACTTCCTCCTCACAGAGACAAAAATGTGCTGGAAATTCCCGGCAGCCAAAATATGGCATATGATAACATTCCCCACGTTTTAGTCTCCGCATCATGATATCTTTAAACTTTCCCGGATTATCTGTCTCATTTGCCTGATCCGTCATTTCAAAATGTGCTTCTATCACATATGATACATCCCTTAAAATCAATGAAGCCCGCTGGACAATGTCCTCTTTTGTGCTGATATAAAGAGGCTTGTCTGCTCCATTATATGCCTGTAACACATTGCTGGCGGAAACTTTGCTTTTTACTTCATTTCTCCGGACGCTTGTAAAGCGGATTGGATTTTTTACATATATTTTGTCAATCACCCAACGCAGCCCCGGATGCCAATAGATTGCTTCCAAAATCCCCCTTGCCGCTGATGGTGTCATGACATCATAGGAACACCGTTCCACTTTCATCTCCGGTCTGGAAAATAATGCATATTCCCCCCATACCTGTACCTTTACTCCTACTCCCATTTAAAGTACCACTCCTTCCTCATAGCACGCTGCAATATAGTCTCTCGGCTGATAGTAAAAATCAGAATTATAATTGGAGATCTGTGCATCTATCCACGAATGATATACTTCCCAGATTCCATCTACAATTTTATGATCATCATAACAGTCTTCTATCAACCGTTCATAAACTTCCCCGATATCCCAATAATCCGGTATTTTATACCGGCATGCCTGCACATTATCAAAAGTTCCAGAGTTCATGTGACATTCCTGTATAAACTCATCCGCCACTTTTTCGATCGGCTCACAGTGAAAAACATCCGCGAATTCGTAAATCCGCTGAATGCGTTCTTTTGTAAGACAATCCACGACTTCTTTTCTTGTTCGTTTCATCTGTCTTCCAATATATTCAATCAGACTACATGTATAAAATAAATCATTATTATTTTTTGTTCCCATACACAGCCTCACTTCCGATATATTCTAACGTATCCAGCGCCGAAATCGTATGAAAGCTGATCTGATGGGTAGGATGGTTAAATTTCGCCAATTCCCAGAATGCGGCTCTGGATATTTTTCCGTCAATGAAATTCTGGATATAATTATAAATCGTATCATCTGCCATCGGACCTTCCACAATATCATAAGTATGTGCAATGCCCTTTCTGCACTGCACGATAAAATCCAGCCATTCTTCCGTCATCTCATCAAAACGCAAATATTTTAACTTTTCATTTGGTGTATACTCGTATTGATTCAGATACCCTTTCGTTCCATACCTGCCTGCCCATCGCCTCGCCTGTTCCGGAAACTGTGTGCAATAAAATCCGAAATAAAAATCTTTATGAAAACGTGCCTTTCGAATTTCCGGATATTTTACAACTTCTTTACTGCCGTGATATAAGATCATTCTTTCCTCTTTCTATTGTCATCATTTTACAACATTCTATCTTTTATTTATCATACTACTTTATCTATCATTAATCAATTCTTTTTGACTTTTACTTAAATTACTATTGAACTTTAAATTTATTCTTGAATATAAAAATAAAATTGTTTATACTTACTATTGTCAGGTTCCACCTGTGGATTGAAATAATAGTCTTTTTAGTAACGCAAACGAGTGGCGATGTAATCTTCTTTACATCGCCACTCCTCTTTACAAATACAAATCCATTCCCGAATCCACAGACAAATCTAATCCCATATCCTCCGTATACTGATCCAGCTTCACAAGCTCATAAAACTCTGTAGCATCCGAAGAAATCTCCTGTATCATCCCGGCATCCCACAAAATTTTAAAAAGGTTATCATATACCTGAATACAATATTGTGATGCCTTTCGCATCCGTTCCTTTGAAAATCCCTGATGTTTCAATTCCGCCAGCAGTTCTTCTGCCTCCTGCTCCACCGGCACCAAAATGGTTCTTGTATCTTCTTCAATCAGACGAAATTTTTTTGCTGCAGTTTCAAAATTATATTTATGTTCTTGAAATTTTCCCATAATATTCTTTTTATCCAGACTTTGCTCCCGAAAACGGTATAACCGTTTAAAATACTCTGTTATGCTGTCCAGATCAGAAATATCATCTGTTTCCTGCAAAATTGCTTTTGCAATATCCACCGGCAGCCTTTGACTTGGAGCTATTTTGCTGTCTGTTACATCAAACACAAAAACGATACTGTCCTCTGCTTTTTCCTGCCCCTCCCGGTTGCAGCGTCCTGCCGCCTGTATGATAGAATCCACACCTGCAATCTGTCGATACACATGGCAAAAATCCAGATCTACCCCGGCTTCCACCAAGCTAGTAGAAATTAAGATACACTTTTTCTTCTGCTTTAATCTTTCCCTGATCTGTGCCAGAATCCGCTTTCGGTGTTTTTGATACATACTTGTTGACAGATGATAAACTCCCTCTCCCTTTAATTTGCGATAAAGTTCCTGTGCACATTTTTTTGTATTTACGATACACAATGCCTGTTTTTCTTTCTGCAGTTGGCCCGCTAACTGATCAATAGGAACATATCCGAGATTTTGATACGTTACCCTTCTGAAAAATTCAAACTGTTCCTTCACATTCGGACACAATTCTACAAATGTACGCTCTCCGATAAATATTTTATCCAGCGCCGGTTGTGTAGCCGTACACAATACCATACTTGACCGATAATCCTCCATAAGTGTTTCCATCATTGCAATACACGGTTTTAAATAATCTACAGAGAGCATTTGTGCCTCATCAAAAATCACAACCGAATTTGCAATATTATGAAGCTTTCTGCACTTGGACGATGTATTAGCAAAAAGCGATTCAAAAAACTGAACGCTGGTTGTCACGATCACCGGTTTATCCCAATTCTCACTGGCAAGCTGCATGGGTTTTAGATCTTCCAAGCTGTCATAATCAACATTACAGTGATGTTCCAACACATTTTCTTCCCCCAGGATGTTCCGAAACACCTCAGCATTCTGTTCAATAATACTGGTGTATGGAATGACATAAATAATGTGATCCATATGATGAAAAACTGCATGTCTTAACGCAAATGCTAACGATGCAATCGTCTTTCCACCACCGGTAGGAACCGTCAGATGAAACAGACCTCTTTCTTCTTTTCCAGCTTCCATACATGCTTTTAAAATTTCTGTTCTTCTTCCATTGATCGAATTTAGGTCCTGATTTTCAAGCCAGGGCTGCACATGATTTTCCAGTTTTTCCAACAATATTTCCATATTCTGTCCGGAATTTCTCCCTGTCTGACCATTTTTCATGAATTTTTCTGTATCTAAAAAATCCGCATCCACAAGGCAGGAATAAATCATCCGCATAAAAACACTGAGTGAAAAATCAAAATTTTTATTTGGTTTTCTTACAAATGGGTCCGTCTCTATCTTCGGAATCTTTACTTCATATTGATATGCCTGATAATCACATATTTTTTTCTTTAATCTGCCGCATAAACTGGATGGAATTTCTGTATTTCCATAATCCGGAAGTCCGGCATGATGTCCGGCAATACAATATGCCAGTAAAGAATAATACCCACCTTTTTCCATACACAATTTCGTTCCTGCTGTAGAATGATCTACCTGTTCATTCGTATCATATTTTATTTTCTTTTGGAATTCTTCGGAATATTTTCCTATGTCATGGAGCATTCCACAGCAATACCCCCATTCCTGTTTTCCAAATGCATCTGCAAATGCTCCAGCCAATTGAGCCGTTCCGGTTAAATGTTCCAAAACCGTCTGAATTCTATCCCCATCTTTATGTGCTATATATTCCATATCATTTCTCCCATACATTTTACTTTCATTATATATCACAACAATAAGAAACGGCCACCATACTTTCAAATCTAAAAATACAGTGACCGTTCTACTCGGTTTCGTTATTCAATTTTTTGTTCCTTTCTTTTGTAATTTATTTTCTTCAGCTCACAGATACTTCCATCTGTTTAGAAAATTAGTGATATGTAATCTCTATATTGAATAATAATCTGAAGTCTGCTCTCTCGCTTTTTATAAAATGAACTTCTTCCGCACATCTTACCCTCAAATTACCTTCTGTGGTATCTTTCCGCAGCATCTTCATCAGTAAAATGTCTGTACATATCCATTGCCTTTCTCACTCTTGGTATCTTATCCTAAATACCCTCAATTATTATTTTCTATTCCAAAAGGCTTTTCCCGCTGAAATTTTCAGACACTACCACGCTTACCATGAAGTTTTTGTTTTGATCATCGTCCCATTGGACTGTACCTCCTTTTCTCATTCAATTCCTGCTTACTCCAAGCTTCTTTCTATTTCCAATTGGCTTTCCAACCGCTTGATCCGATTGGAAGTCTTGTGTAATTAGGTCTTGTTTGTTTTGTTGACTGTATATTATCATAGTTGCTTTATATTGTCAACTATTTTGTTCTATATTTTTAAATTTTTCTCTTTATTTTCTGTTTATATTTAAATTGTTTGTGTTTTTACGTATTTTCTCTATTTTACCAGTAATTTGCATGCAATCATCCAACGCCACGGAACCGCCTTTCCATTGCCCCCACAAAATTACAAAATCGGGAAAATTTCATACAAATTTTATTGATTTTATTGGGTAATTATGTATAATACTAAATTAGGGAAAAAGGAATTTTTTCTTACTATACTATAAAGAAAGAGGTTTAAATCAAGATGGCAGAAATCAATTTAAGCAAGTATGGTATCACCGGTACCACAGAAATCGTTCACAACCCTTCTTATGAGAAATTATTCGAAGAAGAGACAAAAGCTGGCCTTGAAGGATATGAAGTTGGTCAGGAGACAGAGCTTGGTGCAGTTAACGTAATGACTGGTATCTACACCGGACGTTCTCCAAAAGACAAATATATCGTTATGGACAAGAACTCAAAGGACACTGTATGGTGGACATCTGATGAGTACAAGAACGACAACCACCCAATGACAGAAGACACATGGGCAGTTGTTAAGGATATTGCAAAGAAAGAGCTCTGCAACAAGAGACTTTTCGTTGTAGATGCATTCTGTGGTGCAAACAAAGACACCCGTATGGCTATCCGTTTCATCGTAGAGGTAGCTTGGCAGGCACATTTCGTAACAAACATGTTCATCAAGCCTTCCGCTGAAGAACTTGAGAATTTCGAGCCTGATTTCGTAGTATACAATGCTTCTAAGGCTAAAGTTGCAAACTACAAAGAGTTAGGATTAAACTCTGAGACATGTGTAGCTTTCAACATCACAAGCAAAGAGCAGGTTATCATCAATACATGGTACGGCGGAGAAATGAAGAAAGGTATGTTCTCTATGATGAACTACTTCCTTCCACTCAAGGGTATGGCTTCTATGCACTGCTCCGCAAACACAGATTTAGATGGCAAGAATACAGCAATCTTCTTCGGTCTGTCTGGAACAGGAAAGACTACACTTTCTACAGATCCTAAGCGTCTCCTGATCGGTGATGATGAGCACGGCTGGGATGACAACGGCGTTTTCAACTTCGAAGGTGGATGCTATGCTAAGGTTATCAACCTGGATAAGGATTCTGAGCCAGATATCTACAACGCAATCAGAAGAGATGCTCTTCTTGAGAACGTAACTGTAGATGCAAACGGCAAGATCGATTTCGCAGACAAGAGCGTTACCGAGAACACTCGTGTTTCTTACCCAATCGATCATATCAAGAATATCGTACGTCCAATCTCTTCTGCTCCAGCAGCAAAGAACGTAATCTTCCTGTCAGCAGATGCTTTCGGAGTACTTCCTCCAGTATCTATTCTGACTCCAGAGCAGACACAGTACTACTTCCTTTCCGGATTTACTGCAAAGCTTGCTGGTACAGAGCGTGGAATTACTGAGCCTACACCTACATTCTCTGCTTGCTTCGGACAGGCATTCCTTGAGTTACATCCTACAAAGTATGCTGAGGAACTCGTTAAGAAGATGCAGAAGAGCGGCGCTAAGGCTTACCTCGTAAATACCGGATGGAACGGATCCGGAAAGCGTATCTCTATCAAAGATACCCGTGGAATCATCGATGCAATCTTAAACGGAGATATCAACAACGTTCCTACTAAGAAGATTCCTTACTTCGATTTCGAAGTACCAACCGAATTAAACGGTGTAGATACAGGAATTCTTGATCCTCGTGATACTTATGCTGATGCTTCTGAGTGGGAGACAAAGGCTAAGGATCTTGCAGCAAGATTCATCAAGAACTTCTCCAAGTATGAAGGAAATGCAGCTGGTAAGGCATTGGTTTCTGCTGGTCCTCAGTTATAATTTCCCTGTATCAGGTAAATTCGATATGCAAAAAGGGGCTGTAAAAAAACTCCCCTGACAGAAAAATCGCCCAGACCGTGAGGTCTGAGCGATTTTTTGGTATAATTAATTATGCTA
>OHAE01001178.1_pt1 | contig 20675 bp, 12 predicted proteins | sample 1577061 | NCBI WGS metagenome assembly OHAE01 (sample SAMEA3541535, study PRJEB24748) | human gut metagenome | biome: human gut; feature: human-associated habitat; material: faeces | place: China | collected 2012
TCACCGGATTTGCATTCCCCGTCTTTGACGATGCGCTCTTCAAGGCGCTCGGTATCGACAAGTTTGACCTCATGATCGTTGCTGTGACGCTGCTGATCGTGTTCGTCGTGAGCGTGATCAACGAAAAAGGCAAGTCCGTGCGCGCGCTGCTGGCACAGCGCCCTGCTGCGGTACGCTGGACGGTCTTCTACGCGCTCATTTTGTTCATCATCGTTTTCGGAGCATACGGAAAGGGCTACATTCCCGTCGACCCCATGTATGCGAATTTTTAGGAGGCACGCATGTCCCGTTTTCTCAAACATACGCTCAGATGCGTCGTTTTTCTCGCTGTGCTGGCGCTTTTGCTGACCGGCGTGTCGCAGCTGGTGCGGCCAAAAAACAACACCCGCAGCGACGGCATCCATGACCCCGCGGCCAACGGCATCCTCGGAGAACCGGACAACACGATCGACCTGCTCATCCTTGGTGACAGTGAGAGCTATTCCGCCTTCATCCCGATGCAGCTGTGGCAGCAATACGGTTACACGGCCTACTGCTGCGGCACATCCAGACAGACACTGTACTATTCGGAAGCGTTCTTGCACAAAGCCTTCCAGAAGCAGTCGCCCAAGCTTGTGATCCTGGAGACCGATGTGATCTACATCGACTTTTCGTACGGCAGCATGCTGCTGCAGGAGGCCGGCGATCTCTTCCCTGTGTTTTCCTACCACGACCGGTGGAAATCTCTGAAGGCAAATGACTGGCGCATGACCGTCAATTACACCCACACCGAAAATGCCAAAGGGTATCAGCTGCGCTGCAACGCCGCTCCGGCGGACGCCAGCAATTATATGACGCCATCGGATGCCTACGCTCCCATCCCGAAGCGAAACCGCGCCTATGTTGAGCGCATCAAGGCCTTCTGTGACGAAAACGGCGCGCAGCTGCTGCTCGTCAGTGCGCCCAGCACGCTCAACTGGAACATGGCGCGTCACAACAGCACGCAGGCGTTTGCCGATGCGCTGGGCATTGGCTTCCTCGATCTCAACACCGCACACGAGCAGGTTGCGATCGACTGGAACACGGACACCCGCGACAAGGGTGACCACCTGAATTATTTCGGTGCGCAGAAGGCCACGAACGTGCTCGGTGCGTATCTTGCCGATACCGGTCTGCTCCCGAGCCATAAGGATGACCCGGCCTACGCCGACTGGAACAAGCAGTCGGACGCCTTCAGCCGGACGGTCACCGATGCGCTCACAAAAACGTAACGACACCTCCGTTTCAGACAGAAAAAACCTGCGGTTTCCGAGGAAACCGCAGGTTTTTCTTTTTTTGCTGCGCCTTACGCGCCGCCGTTTGTTCCGGAGAAGGTGCAGAACTTTCCCTCGCGCGCGTATTTGCGCAGGACGCCGGCCATGGCCGCAAGGTCGGCGGGCTTGGTCGCCAGAAGCTCATGCCGGGTCTTGGCCAGCTCCTCCGGCGTCACGCCCTTGAGCGCGCGCACACACTGGCTCTCGCACACACCGGCGGGATCGAGCAAGGGATCGGTCGTATTGACCGCGCCGATGATAATGTCGTCGAGCGGCATGGCCTGCGCCGCGAAATTCTCGATGAAATCGGCAACCGCAGAAAACACCGCGCGCGTATTGTCGAGGTTCGGGTCACGATAGGAGTAGCAGAAGATGTCGCCGCTGCGGCGCACGTTCATGCCCGTGCCGTAAGCCCCGCCCTGCACGCGCACCATGTTCCACAGATAGCCATAGCTCACGAGCGAGGACAGCACCGGACACGCGCCGGAATAGCTGCTGCCGAGGGCGTAGAGGTTGTGTCCCAGCGCGCAGAAGCCCACATCCGCCGGGATCTCGACCGCACAGGCGGCCGCGTCATAGCGCTTGTGCGCAGCCGTCTCGCCGGGCGCACCCTGCGGCAGCGCGGCGATCAGCCGGGCAAGCACACCGGCATCGAGCACGCCGGAATAGCCCGCGAAGAGGCGGCTCGTGACAAACACCTTTTCGGTGAGTGCGGCAAGCGCGGTGCTCACCTGCGCGCCGTTTTGCGCAAAGCCAGCGGCCAGCGCCGCAAACCAGCGCACAAAGGTCTCACCCTCGAGCGTCTCCTTGAGCGCAGCACCGGCCGAAAACGCCGACAGCGACTTGGTGACGGCGAAGGTGTGGCCGTTCGAAATGAGCGACTGGCGCATGAAGTAGTCGTTTTGCATAACGGTCTCGCCGATGCGGTCCGTCTCGTCGTAGCACCCCTGCGTGAGCAGCTCGCGCAGGAGCTGCACCGCCTCGGCCGCGTTTTCCTCGAGCATACTCGCCGACACGAGCAGGTACGGATGCACGCGCTCGGTGTCCCCCTGCTTCTGCAGGCAGTCCACACGCAAAAACAGCGAGCCCAGCAGCGCCTTGACGCGGTTTTGCAGCACGTCCGCAGGGCAGGTCTCCGTGCGCAGCTCGCCGAAGCAGGTGCTCAGCACGTTGAGCATACACAGCTCCTCATCCGTGAGGTCGGAGACGTCAAAGTACAGGTTGAGGTACACGATGCCGTTCGTATCGCCCGAGACGTGCAGCGTCCGGACGCCATTGACCTCGCCCGGCTGCGTCTGCACAGGGGCGACCGTCTGCGGCACATCCTCAAGGCGCAGGTGCGGCAGGCTCATGAGCGCCTGCGCGCTGTCCTCGCTCTGTTGCCACTGCTGCATCCGCCGGAAGGCCGCGTATGCCTCGCTGCGCTGACCGGCATCCCACGCAGCGGTGACGGCGGCGAGCCGCTCGGATTCGCGGTGGGCATCATCCTCCCCCTTCGTGAGCGACGGCAGCACATAGAGGGTGCACAGGTCGCCGCTCGAGCCGAGCAGATCGGACAGCAGGCGCTCAAAATAGCCTGCATGGATCTTTTCGCGCAGCGCGTCGAACACGGCGGCGTTGTCGATATACGCCAGCGGATCACCGCCGTAGAGCCAGCTGTCAAACGCGCGGCAGGCAAGCTCCACGCCGTAGGGCTCGGTGATCTCGCGGTTGGTGAAGGCAAAGCGCTCGAGCGACGCCGAGAGCGCCGCGCGGTCGAGCCCGGCTGCGAGCATATCGCGCGCGACCTCCGCCGCAAGGGTCTTGACCTTGTCAAAGGCGTCCCTGGTCGTGTTGCGCACGATGAGCGCGGCGCTCGGCTGATAAATGCCGTCGGAGATCTCAAGCGTCACGTCCTGCGCAAGACCGCGCTCAAGGAATGCGCGCTTGAGCGGCGCCTCGTTCGAGCCGGTGAGATAGTCCGAGAGGATCTTGGCTGCATAGACCGTCTCCACGTCGTCATAGCGGCACAGGAGTCTGGAGAGGCTCATATGGCAGAGCGTCTCCTCGCCGGGCATCGCCTCATAGTACACCGTGGCCTCGCCCGTGCGGGGCTGCTGCACCGTGAAGTCAAAATCCGGGGCGCGGTATGTGTACTGCGACAGGTACTCCGCGTCGATATAGGCGAGCACGCGCTCAGCGTCCATGTGGCCGTCGAGGAAGATACGCGCGTTTGACGGGTGGTAAAAGCGCTTGTGCGCGGCAATAAACTGCGCATAGCTCAGCTCGGGGATGTGCTCCGGCTTGCCGCCGCTCGAAAACCCGTAGCAGGTATCGGGATACAGCAGCCGGTCCGTCCCCTCGCCGATGACGCGCTCGACATCGGCATAGGCGCCCTTCATCTCGCTGAAGACGACGCCGTTGTAGTACGGCTGCGCCTGCTCGCCGTCAAACTCGTAGTGCCAGCCCTCCTGCATGAAGATCTCCGGCTTTTCGTAGATGTTCGGGCAGAACACGCCGTCGAGATACACGCGCATGAGGTTGAACAGATCCTGCTCGCTGCGGCTGGAGACCGGGAAGATGGTCTTGTCGCTGTAGGTCATGGCGTTGAGGAAAGTCTGCATCGAGCCCTGCAGCAGGGACACGAACGGCTCCTTGACGGGAAACCGCTTCGAGCCGTTGAGCACGCTGTGCTCCAGGATGTGGAACACGCCGGTGTCGTCCTCCGGCAGGGTCTTGAAGCCGATGCAGAAGGTCTTGTTCTCGTCGTCGCGGTCGAAGTACAGGAGCTCCGCTCCGCACTTCTTGTGCCGCATGGTGTACAGCGTTGCCGCCTTGGAGGCGACGTACTGCTTCTTTTCCAGCTCGAAGCCGCAGCAGATATCGCCGGGCTGAGCGTCGGTAAGCTTCACATTTTCTCTGATCATGGTTCCCTCGCTGACATCAAAGTGATTTGCTGAACATTTGATAGTATGCATTGCTCGCGCGCAGCTCATCCGGCGTGCTGACGGCTTCGACCGTGCCGTCGCGCATGACGATGACGTAGTCGGCGCGCCTGGCCGCCTCATAGCTGTGCGCGATCATGACGGTCGTGCGGTCCTTCATGAGCCGGTCCATCGCCTCGGTGACGAGCGCGGTGCTCGTGGTGTCGAGGTTGCTCGTCGCCTCGTCGAGCAGGAGATAGTCTGCGCTGCGCAGCATGGCGCGCGCAATGCGAAACCCTTTCAAATGAAAATAATGCGTTTTGGCCTTTGCCAAACGCGTGACAAATGCAGCATCATTTTAACGCATTCTTTGCGCAATTTCAATAGTCGGGGGCCGCCCTCCGGCCGCCGTTTTCTGCACATTTCCATTAAAATCCTACAGAAACCGTATTTTTCGGGGCATTTTCCTGCTGCACACAAAAAAGCAAGGCTTCCCGGATCCGGGAAGCCTTGCTCGGCTCGTCAACCCCCGCAGCATCCCGCTGCAGGAGCTTCAGGTTTGCGTTCATGTGCCGCGGTTACTTTTTTGGCTTGTGCGCGCACGCTCTGCCGCACTGCGCGCAGTTGCCGGTGCAGTTTCCGCCGCAGCAGCCGCCGCGCTTCATCGTGCGCCGCCAGACGCGCCACGCGATCACGGCGCACACCGCAACGATTGCCAGCAGGATATAATCGAGCGGACCCATCACACCAGTCCCGCGATCGCATACGCCGCGCACGCCACGATCCACGCGACCGTGCACTGCAGGCTCACGACGCCGACCGTCTTGAGCCGGGAATCCAGCTCGCGGCGGATGGTCGCAACAGCGGCCACGCACGGCGTGTACAGCAGCGTGAACACGAGGAAGCTCACCGCCGCGCGCGCACTCAGCAGCGACGAGATCGCCGCGCCGCCGAGCAGCACCTGCAGTGTGCTCACAACGGACTCCTTGGCGATGAAGCCGGAGATGAGCGCCGTGGCGCAGCGCCAGTCACCGAAGCCAAGCGGCCGGAAGATCGGCGCGATCCAGCGGCCGATGAGCGCGAGCAGGCTCGCGGCACTGTCGGCCACGACGTTCAGGCGCGTGTCAAAGCTCTGCAAGAACCAGATGATGATCGTTGCGAGGAAGATGACCGTGAACGCGCGTTGGAGGAAATCCTTTGCCTTCTCCCAGAGCAGCAGCGCCACGCTCTTGAGTCCGGGCATGCGGTAGTTCGGCAGCTCCATGACAAACGGCACGGGCTTGCCGCGAAAGACCGTCTTGTTCATGATGAGCGCCGCGACGATGCCGATGAGCACGCCGAGCGCATACAACCCCAGCATGACGAGCGCACGGTAGCGCGGGAAAAACGCCGCGGTGAAAAACGCATAGATCGAGATCTTCGCCGAGCAGCTCATGTACGGCGTGAGCAGGATGGTCATTTTCCGGTCGCGGTCGGACGAGACGGTACGCGTGGCCATGATGGCCGGCACCGAGCAACCGAAGCCGATGAGCATCGGCACGATGCTGCGCCCGGACAGGCCGATCTTGCGCAGGGGCTTGTCCATGACGAAGGCCACGCGCGCCATGTAGCCGGTGTCCTCCAGAATGGACAGGAAGAAAAACAGCGTCACGATGATCGGCAGGAACACGAGCACGCTGCCGACACCGGCAAACACGCCGTCAATAATGAGGCTGTGCACGACGGGGTTGATGCCGTAGGCCGTGAGCGCCGCGTCCACGACGCCAGTCAGCGCGTCGATGCCGAGCTGCAGCAGGTCGGACAGCCACTTGCCGACGACGTTGAAGGTGAGATAAAACGTGAGCAGCATGACGAGCAGAAATGTCGGCATGGCGGTATATTTGCCCGTGAGGATGCGGTCGATCTTCATCGAGCGCGCGTGCTCCTTGCTCTCATGGCACTTGACCACGGAAGCGGCCACAACGGCCTCGATGAACGTATAGCGCATATCGGCCAGCGCCGCGTTGCGGTCGAGCCCGGTCTCGTTTTCCATCTGCACGATGCAGTGCTCGAGCAGCTCGCGCTCGTTCTCGTCGAGATCGAGCACCTGCGCCAGATCATCGCCGCCCTCAATGAGCTTGGCCGCGCAAAAGCGCGCCGGCACGCCGATGCGGTCGGCATGGTCGGCGATGATGTGCACGACCGCATGGATGCAGCGGTGCACGGCGGAATCGTCCGAGCAGAAATCCGTCACCTTCGGCAGCGTGCGGCTGCGCGCGACACTCAGCGCCTGATCCACAAGCTCGGACACGCCCTCCCCCTTCGCCGCCGAGATCGGCACGACGGGGATGCCCAGCGCATCGCTCATCTTCTGCACGTCGATCGCGCCGCCGTTGGCGCGCACCTCGTCCATCATGTTCAGCGCCAGCACCATCGGCACGCGCAGCTCAAGCAGCTGCAGCGTGAGATAGAGGTTGCGCTCGATGTTCGTGGCGTCGACGATGTTGATGATGCCGTCCGGCTTTTCATTGATGATGAAATCGCGCGAGACGATCTCCTCCTGCGTGTACGGACGCAGCGAGTAAATGCCCGGCAGGTCGACGACGGAGCAGCCCTTCTCATCGCGCATCTCGCCCATTTTCTGGTCGACGGTCACGCCCGGGAAATTGCCCACGTGCTGGTTCGAGCCCGTGAGGGCGTTGAACAGCGTCGTCTTGCCGCAGTTCTGGTTGCCGACAAGTGCAAAGATCATGCCGACACCCCCTCGACCTCGATCTTCTCCGCCTCTTCGATGCGCAGCGTCAGCTCGTACCCGCGCACGCGGATCTCGATCGGGTCGCCCATCGGCGCCACCTTTTGCAGCGTGACGCGTGTGCGGGGCGTGAGCCCCATGTCCAGCAGGCGGCAGCGCAGCGGGCCGTCCCCACCGACCGCCGTGATGACGCCTGAAGAACCGATTTTCAGTTTATCCAATGTCATTGCTTTTGCCTTTCCGTATAGATTGCATTCCCTTTACGATAAAATAGGTGTAGCACGCGGCAGCGGGGTTTGTCAAGTATATGACAGGAATTTCCGCACTTTTTACGGAATTTTCGCGAAAAAATGTGTGTGCGCCAACCAAAAATCCCGGAGCGGCAATGCCGCTCCGGGATGTCCCGTTTTGGGGCTTTGGGGGTTGTGCGCCCGCGCCGTGATTACGGCGTTTCGCCTTCTGCGGGCGTTTGCACCGTTTCTGGCTTCACCGTTTCAGCCGGCTGCGCGCTGGGCGCAGGGGAAGCGCTGGGTTCCTCGGGCGAAGCGCTGGGCTCCTCGGATGAGGCGCTGGGCTCGACCGGAGCGCTCGGTGCACTCGGTACATCCGGTGCATCCGGCTCGTCCGGCTCGTCCGGCGTCAGCGGGAGCACCTGCATCATGTACTTCGCCATCATCATCGCAAACTGCTCGCGCGTCGTCACGCCCTGCGGATCGAGCAGCGCCTCGCGGCCGACCGCGACACCGGAGATCAGGCTCTCGGCAACTGCCCAGGTCATGGGCTCCTTCGCGAAATCGGAAACCTTACCCATGTCCGCGAACGTCGACAGATCACCATACACATTCATGTCGCAGCCCTTGAACGCTGCGTACTCATACAGGATCGTCGCGACCTGCTCACGCGTTGCATCGCCGTCCGGGTCGAACTTGCCGTCGCCGATGCCGGCCACGATCTTGTTCTCCGCCGCCCAGATCACCGCGTTGGTGTACCATCTGTTATCCGCAACGTCACGGAACGGATTCTCCCCGGTGACGGCGGGCTCGCCCTCGAGCGTATAAAGGACCTTGACGATCATTGCGCGGGAAAGCTTGGTCATGGGCTCAAAGGTCGTCGCGCTCGTGCCGAAGAAGAGCTTGTGCGCAACGACATAGTCGATCGCGCCGTGTGACCAGTAGTCGGTCGACGGCATGTCGCTGAAGATGTGGCCCGGGCAATGCTGATCGCCGGAGCACGGGATGCGCAGCGGATCCTGCCGCTCACAGACCGTGCAGTAGCCGCCGACATAGTGATGCCTTGCCGGGATGCGCTTTGAGCCTTCCAGCGTCGTGCCGCACACAGCGCAGACGATGCCGCCCGCCGTGCCATCCTCCGTGCAGGTCGCCGGAACGATCTCCGTCGCCTTCGGCGTATGCGGCTTCATCGGAACCTCTGTCTGCGCAACGAGCGTCTCGCCGCAGACGGAGCAGTGCTTGCCTTCCGTCAGGCCGGTCTGCGTGCAGGTCGCATCCTTCGCCGGATCGATCACTTCCTTGTGGCCGAGCGCCGGGATGCTCTCGTACATGATGTTGCCGTTTTCACAGGTGTAGGTACGCACGCCGTTCTCGGTGCAGGTCGGCTCCTTGGTCACGACGCCATCGTCCCACGTATCGTTGAACTCTGCGCTCATCTTTGCGATGCGCGCGCTCAGCCACGTGTTGAGATCCTTGACGGTGTCGCCGTAGGTCGTTCCGTCGGGCCAGAAGTGATTGTCCGAGCTCGGCTTGCCGACGCGGACCAGCGGCCACTGGCGGTAGTTCATCGCGGCGCTGGCCGAGATGTGATCGTAATACCCCTGAACCTTACCGTTGTCGCCGACAAGCGCCTGCGCCTGTGCAAGGAAGGTGTTGTGATAGTAGTTGTTCACCGCAGCGCGGAAGCCGGGGATCTGGGTGAGTGCCTGGACAAGATAGCGGCCGTTGATGAAGGTGTTGTCCGACGTGATCACGCCGGACCAGCCGCCGCCGCCGGTCAGCTCCATGTCCCAGACGGGGCCGGCGTACATGAGGCCGTCCACGTCCTTATAGAAGAAGAACGAGGAGTAGAACGCGTCGGAGTTGCCGGAGAGGTACTGGATCAGGTAAGCCTGAACCAGCGAGTTCAGATCGCAGTACTCATAGTAGTACTTGCCGGTCTGCGCGTTGTAGCCGGTATAGTTGCCGTCGGCATCCTGCGCGTAGACGGCGTCTTCAAACTCCTGATAGTACTCGCTGATGTAGGCCATAGCGTCCTTGCCGCACCACTCGGGGCTCTTGACATTCATCGCGGAGCCCTTGCCGGTGATGAAGCCGCTGGCCTCGTCATACTTCGGATTGTAGCTGTCGTCGAGCTTCGTGCCGTTGAGCTCCAGCAGGTAGCCGCCGGTGATATTCTCCGGCTCGGTCAGGCCGGTGGTGTACTGGTAAGTCTGGCCGTACTTGTTCTCGGCCAGTGCCGTGGAAGCGTTCTCACCGTAGCCGGGGTTGCACGCCTCGTAGGCTTTTTCCATGTCAGTGATGTTGACGCCCGTCTTGTTGACGGAGTTTTTCTCACTGACGATGTATGTGCCGCGATACACGCCGTCGTAGTACAGATCCACCCAGTCGGTGCTGGCCGTGTACGGCATGCCGAGCGACTTGGCAAGATCCTTGAACATCTTGTCGCGCATGAGCGTTGCGTCGTGGGAGCCGGCGAGCAGGGTCCAGGTCTTGATCTTCTCGCCGCAGGCGATCAGGTCGGACTTGCCGTCGAGTTTGATCTGGTAGGACTTCTTCTCGGCGTTGGTGAAGGTGGTGTTGCCGCGCGCCTTGAGCTGCGTGAGCGCACCGTCATACACGGTCTTGCCGTCCTTGTCTACGACGAGCAGCTTGCCGGTCGCGATGTTGGACTTGCTGGCATCGACAAAGTCTCTGCCCTGTGTGGCCGGATCGTCACTCGTGATGTAGAGCGCGTTGATATTGGCCGACTGTGCAATGTGCACGACCGCAGCCTTCTGGCCGTTGACGAGAACCGCAAGGTCATACAGGCCGTCCTGCGCATCCGCCAGCTTGGTGACGTTCACGGCAGCACCGTCGAGCGTCTGCGTGCCCTTCGTGCCCTGCAGCTCGATCTTGAGTGCGTCACTGTTCTGCGTCGTGACCGTCAGGGCGAGCTTGCTCAGCTTCGCACTGGCCGGCAGGAACAGATACTGATCTGCACCGGACTGCAGGCCGGAGATCGTCTGTCCATCGACCGTCGCACAGATGTCCTTGAACTGTTCGGACGGCGCGAACTGGTCGGCGTTGAGTGTCGTTGCGCTGACGACACTGGAATAATGCTGAGAATTGAACCATGTGTCGCCGACCTTCGTGCAGCCGTATACGCGGAAGCTGTACGCCGTCGACGGGTTCAGGCCCGTGGCCACGCAGCTGGTCTGCGAGGTCACTTCCAAGACCTCCCAGGTGTTTCCGCCGTCGCTGCTGATCTCCACGCGGTAGTTCTCAGCACCGGGAGCTGGATTCCAGCCGACGGTCAGACGCTTCTGACCGACATCCGTCACCGCAACACCGGAGACGACCGGCGGAACGATCTCATACTGTGCGGACACGATGCCATAGTAATCGCCCATGCCGCGGATCGTCACGACGCCATAGCCGACCTTGGTGTTGTTGGAATAGGAAACATAGCCGTCAACACCCGCGTCGCTGGTCTTGACTGTCAGCTTCTGTCCCTCGTAGGTGGCCTCCACATAGCACGGTGTGCTGCCGCCCTTATACGTGGCCGGCCACGTCTTGACCGTTGCCTTGGAGATGTCCCTGCCCACGAAGCCGCACTTCGTGCAGACATGGTTGTCATCCCACTTATGGCCCTCCGGCCAGAGAGATGCACTGTGATGAACGGCGTGGCAGGTCTTGCAGGTGGTCTCCAGCCAGCCGTACTGCGTGCAGGTACGGGTGTCGACCGTCTCAGTCACGTGGGCGATGCCGTCATCGCCGAAGTGGTGCATCTTCTCGCCGATCTGCTGCCAGCCGGTGACATAGTCGCCGGCCAGGAAGTACATCTGCTGTTCGGTGCCCTCGACGGTCATCCAGCCGGTGTACTGCGCGTCCTTGACGTCGATCAGCTTGCCGCAGACCGCACAGGCGGACTTGCCATTCTGGTAGGTCGTCAGCTGGTGGCCCTTCGAGCAGCGGGACTGCAGCGTCGTGGAATCGACCACACGGCCGTCCTTGCTGTCGTAAGCGGTGATCGTCATTTCCTCGCCGTTGGCCGTGACGTACAGGATCAGGCCCGCGTAAGCCTGCTCCTTGTAGGCAAACGAGAAATCGGAAGTCATCGCATAGTTGACGTTTTTGGACTTCTCGCCCAGATCGCCGCAAATGAAATAGGTCACGCCGTTTTCGGTAACGGCCGCGCCGTCCTTGGCCATGATGCGCGCATAAGAGTGGTCATGGCCGGAGAAGACCACGTCGATGCCGGCAGCCTCTGCCGCGGCCGGGATCTGCTCATGGAACCGCTCGCTGCCGCCCTTGGCGTTCGTGTAATACGGCGGCTGGTGGATGGACAGAACCTTCCACATGCAGGTGCTCTGCGCCGCGTCCTGCTTGAGCCATTCGCAGGCTGCGCTCAGGTCGGCGCCGTTGTTGATGACGGCGACGTAGACATCGCCGTACTCCATGGAGTAGTAGTCCTTGCTCGGGAGCTGAAGGATATTGCTGGCAGTACTTCCGCTGAAATCGCCATAGTACTCATGGTTGCCGAGCGTGTGGATGAAGTCCACGTTCGGGAACGTGTGGTTAAACGCCTCCTGCATCTCGGCCCACATGGCGTAGTTGGTGCCGTTGTCGACATAGTCGCCCGTCTGGAGGCCGAAGTCGACCTGCTTGTCCTTGACAAGATCGCCGAGCGCGTCGAGGATCGCGATGCTCTCGGCATCCGCCTCACGGTCACCGGACATCTGCGTGTCGCCCATGACGACAAAGGCCGTGGCGTCCTGCTGCGCCGCGTTCGTGCGGAAGGTGTGCAGCTCGGACCATGTGCTGCCGTCGCCGACGCGCAGCTCATAATCCGTGCCGGCCGTCAGGCCCGTGAGCTGAATGGTGTTGATATAGGCCGCATCCTTGGAGGTGGAGAAACCGGTGAGCGTAGAGGTGCCATCGGCCGTCTGCCAGGCATCCGTGCCCTTGACGCGGTACTGCACGACCGCCTTGCCGCCCGTACTGAGGCCGGACAGCCAGCTGATGTTCTGGTTCGTGCTGCTGCCCTGAACGGCGTTGAGATGGACGGCGGTATACTCCGTGCCGGCAGCGTCTGCCAGAACGGTGACCTTCGTCGCCTCGGCGACACCCTTCGGACCGACAGCCGTGAGCACGCAGACCGTGCCGGCGTCCTTGGTCTTCATGGCATCGGTCTCGAGCAGGCCGTTGGCATCGGTCTTGCCGATCTCCGCGCCGTCGAGCGACACGGTCACACCGGCGGCGGGACTGCCGTCCTTTTCATAGACCGCGATCACGCTGGACATACCGACCGCCTGCGGGCCGGGCTGGATGCTGTAGTATGCCGACAGCGGCAGACGCACCGCCGCCTGCGCCGCCGTATAGGCCTCGCCGTTCGCCGCGGTGAGCGCGATGTTGGACACCGTGTACGTGAACTGGTTGACCGTCGTGTCCAGACCGGCGTCGATCTGGAAGGTCAGTGTGGCCAGCTCGCCCTCGACCGGTGCCGCCGACTCAAGGTGCAGCGTCAGCATGGCCTTCTTAAAGCCGGTCTTGGTATACACCAGTTTGCCGGTCACGCCGTCGGCAAACTTCACCGTCGGCTGGCCAATATCATCGTTGAGGTTGAGCATCGTGATGTCCGCGGAGCGGATCTTGCCGTCCGCCGTGACCGTCAGCGTATAGTCGCTGCCGAGCGGGACGAAGTCCGAGCCGCTGACGCTGACCGTGGCCGCATCCGGCATCGTGTCGCCGGCGACGACAAAGGCCGTGGTCTTTTCGACCGTGTTGCCGAACTTATCGGACACGGACACCGTCATGGTGTGCTTGCCGTTCTGGAGCGTCAGACGCACGGTCGCATTCGTGTCGGAATTGTCCGACTGGAGCTCCTCGCCGTCGATCTTGATGACCGTTGCCTTGGCATTGATGCCGGAGCGGTTCTGACCGTCCACATCGTCATACGAGGCGACCGCTTCGATCGAGTTGGAGTTGATGACGGTGGAGCCGTCGTCCGCAAGCGTCTGGCCGTTGATCGTCATGTCGTGGATGACCGGGTTGTCCAGATCGTCCAGGTTTGTGCCATAGACGGCGCGATAGTTATCGAAGTAGATGGTGCCGTTGCGCCGCCCAGCGCCCGCATGTCCCATCATATCGTCGACCTTTGCTGGCTGATAGGACAGCCAGAACACACCTGCGCCGGGGATGATGCTCAGCGGGTGCTCATCATTCTGATATTGCCAAATGTCCTGAATATTTGCCGAGCAGTACATCCACCCGGTCCAGTCAATGATCGTGGAGCGCTCGCCATTTGCGCCCTTATGCGAGAGAAGGTAATTTTTAGTTCCATAGTCGCTGCCCTTCCAGAACATAATGTCGGCATAGAGCGAATAACACGGCGTGTTTTCCGGTGCATAGATCCAGACGCCGATCTCCGTGGGCGTGCCCTCGATCTTGATTTGGTCGCCGCAGTAGCGAACATAGAAGTTGGAGTTTTTCGACCCGTCATAAGACTCGTAGTCATAGTTCAGCTCCATGGCATAGTCGCCGAAGCGCACCTGACCGCCCTCGGCCGCCGTCGTCATCTTCAGGTCGCCGCAGAGATATTGCGTGATAGAGGCGTTCGGCCACAGGTAATAGCTATAGCCGTTGGCGCGGAAGATGTCCGAAGCCGGAACAGGACTATCCCAGTTGCCTGTGAAGCGGTAGGGCGCAGAGAGCTCCGCCGTCGTCGGGTTGTCCGAGTAGGTACCATGGGTCGTGACAGTGATCGGCGACACATTGCCGATGTAGCCGTGGTCGGGATTCATGCCGTTATCCACGTAAGTGGATTTGCCCCAGTGGTAGTGCGCGCAGGTCTGGCGCTGACCGTTGATGGGCTCAAAGTCCATGAGCGTCACCGGCAGCTTGCCGATCTCCACACCGACCTCCGCCGACTTGGAGCGATCGTTTGCGTAAGTAACCGTGACGGTCGCGTTCATCGTGCCGCTGCCGGTACCGGCCACGAACGTGTTGCCGTCCATGTGGCCGACGTCCTTATCCGGCACACCGGCCGTCTTGGACTTGATCGTCCATTTGAAGTCACCGGGCTTATAGGCGATGTCCACACCGTCACACTTGGCAACAAGGCCGAGATCGGATGTCGCGCCAAAGTCCAGCGACACGGACGAGCTGCTGAAATACAGGTCCGTGATGTCCGCGATCTTCACGGTTGTCGTGCCCTTGACGGTGCCGTCCACAAGCAGACGCGCCGTCACATCACCCTTATAGTTCTTCGCGGGCGTGAACAGACCGTTGGCATCGATCGTGCCGCTCTTGGCGTCCGCGACCGTCCAGGTCACATTCTCCGGGAGCGCGGCCTCGCCGCCGTTTTGATCCACGCCGATGGCCGAGAACTGGATCTGGCTGTTGGGCGTGTAGACCGTGTTGTTCGGGGAAAGGGAGGCATGGTCGAACACGCCGTCACTCTCCGCCGTGGAGACCAGCAGCAGGGCGCTGGCGACCGTGCGCTCCACACCGTCGGACGGGCGGTTGCGGACCTGAAGCTCCGCGGTGCCCTCGCGCTTGGTGGCGCAGGTGGCGGAACCGCCGCCGTCGAGAAAGATCGCATCCACCACGCCCTGCGCATACAGGAACGAAATCTCCTCATCGATCGTCATGCCGACCGAGTACGGGCTCTGGCGGCCGTCGGCCAAAAAGGTCACGACCGTGCCGTCCGCCTTGATTCCGATGCAGTTGCGCGGCATGAGGTCCGGATTCCCGTTGTAGCAGGGCTGTCCATCCTTGATCAGATAAAACGGGCCGGAAATCGCTTCCAGAACGTCGGAGCAGTCCACCCCGGCGTCACGGATGGCATAGGTACCGTCCTTCAAAACCGCAAAATACGGCTCGTTGGCAACACCGTTATTCTTCTGAATGAGGTTGCCCTCCATGATGAGGTAACCGAGCGGCTGCAGCGTCTGCATGTTGTAGTAGTCGCCGTTCATGGCCATGATGACGTTGCCGCCGGTAGCCTTGGTGTAGTTGGCAGCCTGCAGCGTGGTCTTTTCCATGCTCCAGGCCAGATTGGCCGCCTTGTCCTTGCGGGACGCGGGCGTGCTGCCTTCTGTATAGTAACCGTTGTACGAGGCCTTGAAGGTCGCCTTCGCACCCGGTGCGATCGTCGTCATAAAACCGGCGATCTGCGCATTGCCTTCCTTCGTATTCAGGAAGATGTTGGATTCCGTCACGCCGTCGATCAGCGTGTAATCCGTCTGACTCACAAGGATCTTACCGCTGGCAGGTTCAACGGGGTCTACGGTGTTCGCAGCCAGCGCCTGCGGGGCAATGAGCGTCAGCGTCATCAGGACGGCCAACACAAAAGCCCACGCTCTGTTCGCGAATCGGGTCGCTTTCACGACTCACATCAGCTCCTTTTCTGTAGTTTCCTCTCTAAATTTGTCAGCTCGATGTGTGAAAAAAGAAGAGATGAGGTTTTCCCATCTCTTCTTTGTGCTTTGGGGTCTATGATTTGTCTATTAGCAACCGAAGTCCTGATAGAAAAACATGTAATTTTCAGTGAGCTCCTTACTCCGCGAACGCGTTGTACAGGAACTCAACAGCCTCGGCACGGGTGCAGACCTTGTCCGGGCTGAACGTGGTGGCGCTGGTGCCGACAGTCAGGCCGTTGGCCCATGCCCACTGCACTTCGTTGTAGTACCATGCGCTGGCCGGAACGTCAACAAACGGCATATTGTCCGTTGCGCCGTCCGACAGCAGACGCACGAGGAAGCAGACCATCTCGGCGCGGGTGCAGACCTTGTCCGGGCTGAACGTGGTGTCGGTCGTGCCGGCAACGATGCCCGCCTCATAGGCCCACAGGAGCGCATCCTCGTACCAGTAACCGGCGCTGCCGGACTCCGGAACGTCGGTGAACGGGACGGACTTGATGGTCGCAGCCAGCTTGCCGGCGGCGTTCCACAGGAATTCGACCATCTGTGCGCGGGTGCAGGAGCCGTCGGGCACAAACGTCGTCGGGGTCATGCCGGCGGTCACGCCGTTCTTGACGGCCCACATCACGGCGTCATAGTACCATGCGCCCTCTGCCACATCGTCGAACTTCATTTCAGGCTCGACCGGCTGGCTCGGCTGAGACGGCTGGGACGGCTGAGACGGCTGAGACGGCTGGCTCGGCTGGGACGGCTGAGACGGCTGACTCGGCTGGGACGGCTGGCTCGGCTGAGACGGCTGGGACGGCTGGCTCGGCTGAGACGGCTGGCTCGGCTGAGAGGGCTGGCTCGGCTGGCTCGGCTGGGACGGAACGACCGGCTGAGACGGCTGCGACGGCTGGCTCGGCTGGGACGGACTGCTCGGGGTGGACGGCGCGGTCGTGCCGGACGGTGCCGACGGCATCGACGGGGCAGACGGGGCCACGCCCGCAAGAGCAGTCGTAGCGAGCAGGCAGACTGCCACCAAAAGCGTCAATACGACTGTCAGGATTTTTTTCTTGGACATGCTTTTTTCCTCCGTTTAAAAATAATTGCAAATTCCTGTCATTGGATGCTGGAATTCCATGCTTCCAGACGAGTTAGAATTCAACACTGTCATCGTATCACAAGGTCTTCCATATTTCAAGCCCATTTCGGACAAAACATCCGGTTTTTGCAGCGATTTGTGCATGCGGGTGTCCCTCCGCCGCAGCCCGGCGCTCTCAAGCCCCCGCATAGCCCAGAACACGCGCACCGCCGCCCCTGCCGATTTGGTTTGACACACGGATGCGCATACACTTATAATAAACCACGGCATCGTCCAGACGCGCGGCGGCGATGCCGTTTTGATGCCGGAACGATGTAGTTTTGACCCGAAGGAGGCGGTAGCATGATCCAGATCCTGATCGTGGACGACGAAAAGCCGATCTGCGACCTGATCCAGATGAGCCTGACCCGCGCGGGCTACCGGTGCACGTGCGTGTACGACGGTCTGGCCGCAGCGGACATTCTCGAGCGCAATGTCTTTGACCTCATCCTGCTCGACGTGATGCTGCCGAACGCCGACGGCTTTGAGCTCATGGAATACATCCGCCCGCTGGGCATCCCGGTCATTTTTCTGACCGCGCGCGGCTCGGTCGACGACCGGGTGCGCGGCCTGCGCATGGGTGCGGAGGACTATATCGTCAAACCTTTCGAGGTCGTGGAGCTGCTCGCGCGCGTGGACGTCGTGCTGCGGCGCTACAACAAGACCGATGCCGTGATCGAGATCGGCGGGCTGCGCATCGACACGCGCGCCATGCAGGTCTGGCGCGGTGCAGAGGAGATCAGCCTGACGCACAAGGAATATGACCTGCTGCTGTTTTTCGCGCGCAACCCCGGCACTGCACTCTACCGCGAGACGATCTACGAGCACGTCTGGGGCGGCGAGTACAGCTACGGCAGCAAGACCGTGGATCTGCACATCCAGCGGCTGCGCAAAAAGGTCGGCTGGGAAAACCGGCTGCTGGCCGTGAACAAGGTCGGCTACCGGCTGGAGGTATGAGCGCATGAAGTTTCGCGCAAAGCTCACCATTGCCATGGTGCTGCTGCTGTCGCTGACGTACGGCATCGGCGGGAGCCTGATGATCGCGCAGTCGTTTTCCGCGTCGATCGACCGCGAGCGCGACGCCGCCGTGCAGACCTACCGCATGGTCGTGGACGTGCTGGATCTGCTCGGCGACAACGCCTCGCCCGGCACGGCGGCCAACACCGTCGCGCTCGTGCTGCACAAGCTCGGCAGCGGCGGGTCGAGCACGGCAGCGCGCATCCGATTCGGCGCACAGATGACCACAACGGGCGACACCGCGCTGCTCGACGCCGCGCCGGAGCCGTCCGACGGCGGCGACGGACTCACGCGCATCGTGCGCACCGGCAACGGCCGGCACTACCTCATGCTCGGCGCCACGGCCGACGGCACGACCGTCCAGCTCGCGTTCGACGTGACGGAGACCTATACCGTGCGCCAGACGCAGCTGCGCGCGTATCACACGACGTTCGTGATCCTCATCGTCATCGGCGCAGCCGTGGCGTGGGTCACGTCCTACCTGCTGACGCGCCCGCTCAGCACGCTTTCACGCGCGTCGCGGGAGCTGGCGCGGGGCAATCTCGGCTACCGTGCGCCCGTGCGCTCGCGCGACGAGGTGGGGCAGCTCGCCGCCGACTTCAACCGCATGGCCGGGCAGCTTGAGCGCAACGTCAACCGCATTCAGGAGACCATGGCGCTGCAGGAGCGGTTCATGGCCGACTTCTCGCACGAGATGAAAACGCCCATGACCTCCATCATCGGCTATGCAGACCTTTTGCGCAGTCAGGTGCTCACGCCCGATGAGCAGATGGACGCGGCAAACTATATCTTTTCCGAGGGCAAGCGGCTCGAGGCGCTGGGGCTGAAGCTGCTGGATATGCTCTCGCTCGACCAGTCAAAGCTCCAGCTCGTACCCGCGAGCCCGGCCGACCTGGTGGCGGGGCTGCTCGAACACCTCAAGCGCGTGTACGCCCAGAAGGGCATCGCCCTGCAGTACCGCACGGCGGAGGGCATGTGCTTTCTGGAGCCGGACCTATTTAAAACCCTGCTCGTCAACCTCATGGACAACGCCCGCAAGGCGCTCGACAGCGGCGGCAACATCTACGTCTGGCAGGAGATGCTGCCAGACGGCTGCCGCGTGCGTGTGCTCGACAACGGCCGCGGCATCCCGCCGGAGGCGCTCGCGCACCTGACGGAGGCGTTTTACCGCGTGGACAAGTCGCGCTCGCGCGCACAGGGCGGCGCGGGACTCGGCCTGTCGCTGTGCAACGAGATCGTGCAGCTGCACGGCGGCACGATGCAGTTTGAGAGCCGTGTCGGCAACGGCACGGTCGTGACCGTGGAGCTGAAAGGAGGCCGCGTATGAGACCGTGGATGCGCACCGCGCTGGCAGTCGCGCTCGTGCTGGCGATCGCGGCGGGCGGCTTCTTCCTGCCGAACCTCGTGACCGCGCGGCTCGACCGCGCGGATCAGGACACGGCGTTTTCCCTCAGCACCGGCGGCGAGCAGGGGCCGGCCACCGTTCTGCGCCGGAAACTGACCGACGGCATGCAGAACCTGTTTTACGGCGCCGAAGATCCCGTCGAGCTCGACGAGAGCGCCGCGGCGCACACGCTGGCCGAGATGACGCAGTACGCGCAGGAGCTTCTGGGCGCGCTGGAAAAGGACAGCGCGCTGTTCGGCGGCGGCTTTTCCGTGGAGGAGGGCGCGACCGTCCAGTACGCGAGCTACGGCAGCGGCTTCGTCCTCTGGGGCATCGCGCTGAGCAATCCGCGCGGCGACACGGCGTCCTTCCTGCTCGATGATGCGACCGGCTGCGTGCTGGCGCTCAGTTATACGTTTTCGGACAGCTATGCCTTCCAGATCCGGCAGAACGACCTGTGGGATTACCTGCTGCGCGTGTTTGAAACCCGCGTCGGCGCCACGGTCGCGGCCGCGCTCGGCGTGCCGTACGACGAGGTGCAGATCCCGATGCCGGAAGCGGCGAAAAAAATGCTCGGTCTGCGCACAAGCGGTGGAAACACCGTTCCCCTGCAGCTGCTCAACGCCGGAAACGAGGGCAGTTACAACGACGGCATGGACAGCAGCATCACCGACTACCTGCAGTTTTATGACCCGGACGCCGACACGGCCTTTTCCCTGCCGGCGTGGCGCGTGGAAAATACTTTGTATTTCAACGCACAATGATGCCGTTTCGATGCCAAAGCGTTGCCGGACGGATCACAGTCTCCGCTAAGATGGGGTCATACCCGCTTCGCGGAGACTTTTTTCGTCAGGAGATGTCCATCATGCAGATACAGGATCAGCCTCACATCGGCGTGCTCAGCGCAGACGCCGCCGCCACCGCGCAGTTTCTGCGCCGCATACAGGCACTGGATGCAGAGACTGCCGCCCTCCTGCCGCTGAGTCCGACTGCCGTGCCCGACTGTGAGCCGTATCTGTGCGGTGCGAGCACACACGCGCCGCTGCAAAAGCTGAGCGAGGCGGCCGAGATTCTGGCCGCGTCCGGCTGCACGGTCATCGCCGTGCCCGACAGTGCGGGCATTTTCTGCACTCAGCTCACGGCGGCGGCCGGCATCCCGGTGCTGAGCACAGCGGACGCGGCAATGCCGCAGCTGGTCGGTGCGCTGCATCAGCGCGTGAGCATACTGTGTACGCCCGGCGTGCGCGCCGCCAACGCCTACGGGCTCGCGGCGCAGCGCTACGGCCTGCAGTGCAGCTATCCGGACGCGCCGGTGCAGGCGCTGCTCGGCTGCGTCCGGCCGGAAAAGGCGTGCAGCGAGCAGGTGCTGCGCTCGATCATTGAGCTGGAGCTTGCGCGCGGGTGCGACGGCGTTGTGCTCGACAGTGCGCAGCTGTGCGCCGCGTTCGCGCACTTCGGTCTCGCCGCGCGCTATCCGCAGGTATTTGACGGCATGGAGCTGCTGGCGCAGGCCGCGCTGCAGCAGAGCGCCGCGGCAGCCGGTGTCCGCCGCGCATAAGATAGCCAAACAGCTGCGCGCCCCGACTGGGG
>OHAE01001192.1_pt1 | contig 20506 bp, 12 predicted proteins | sample 1577061 | NCBI WGS metagenome assembly OHAE01 (sample SAMEA3541535, study PRJEB24748) | human gut metagenome | biome: human gut; feature: human-associated habitat; material: faeces | place: China | collected 2012
GATAAAAAAGAAGAAAAAGCTTGATATTTTCATTTCTCTGCGCTAAAAACTCCCCGCCTTAAGGCCTCCATGCTCAGGTGGCGGAATTGGTAGACGCGCTAGACTAAGGATCTAGTGGTGATAAACCGTAGGGGTTCGAGTCCCCTCCCGAGCACCATCCTCTTTCATACCGCAAGTTGCTGGTTTTCAGCTCTTGCGGTTTTCGTTTGCCGGCGGCGGGAAAATAAGCCGCAACACATTTTTTATCAACAGGGGAGGGCATGCGCTATAAAAAGAAAGGCATTTCCCCACTTCCGGCCCCCCCGAACTCTTACTTGCCGGAAACAATCCGGACGTAATCAGTAAAGGATTGGCCCTTACGGCATCCGTTAAAAACCCTCCGCCATCAGGGCCACGGCTTCTTCACGGCTCGGCATGGAACGGATGGCTCCCTTGCGTGTCGTCACAATGGAAGCGGCGGCATTGGCGAATAAAAGCATGTCCGCCAACTGGCCTTCCGTCAGGTTTTCCAGCCCGGTTTCCAAAATCCGGTCCAGGCAGCATCCCAAAAAGGCGTCTCCGGCTCCTGTTGTGTCAATAGTCTTGACATTCAAGTACGTAGGCTGGTGAATAAGTTTGCTTTCATAGGCAGCCCAGCTTCCTTTTCTGCCCCCCGTCACCAGAATAAGGCGCAAATTGTCGAACTCCCTCTGCAAAATCCTCAATCCTTCTTCCATGGTGGCGCAGCCGGTGAGAAAGAAAAGTTCCTCCATTTCTATTTTCATGATGCCGCATGCGCCGCATCCGTAGAGCATTTGTTCCCGGGCCAGTTTCATATCAGGCCACAGGGGCGGACGGAGATTGGGGTCAAAAGAGATGAGTTCTCCTTTTTTCCGCGCATGGCTGACGGCATGCCGGGTAGCCCTCCGAACATCATCATGCGTCATGGAAATCGTCCCGAAATGGAAGACGCGCGCGTGCTCCACCAATTCAAGGTTCACTTCTTCCGCAGTCAGTTTCATATCGGCGCCGGGATTGCGGTAAAAGGAAAATTCACGGTCTCCGTGTTCGTCAGTCTGAACGAAAGCCAACGTCGTATTGACTTCCCGGGATGAGACGAGACCTGAATCTCCGATGCCTTCTTCCTGAAGCGTGCGGCGAAGCATTTTCCCGAACATGTCGTGGCCCACTTTGCCAATAAAGGAAGTTTTGCGTCCGAGCCTGGACAGCATGGACAGGACGTTGCAAGGCGCTCCGCCCGGATTGGCCTGATAAACGGGCAGTTCCCGGTCATTTATTCCGCAGGGAGTGAAGTCTATCAGCAATTCTCCGAGAGCTACGACGTCATACATGCTTTTGCAAATGTTGAAAGTGACCTTCCGGCAAAAGATAAACCGGGAGAGATAAGGAAGCATAGAACGCGACGACCTTGCGGGAAAAGGGAAAAGAGATTCATTTCAGTCATGGCGGAAAAGGAGTTTCCCCTTTTATCCCGCCTTGCAGAAGCCTCAAAGGTTGAAGGAATGTCCAGATGTGAACAAGTCTGGCATATATCCTAACGCCCTCCACTCAGGAAATGCCCATCAAGATGAGACGGCAAAAACAGTCCTGCGCGAGGCACGCGCGAAACGCAGGAGAGAGTGTCTCCAACGGGACAAATGCCCCTTTACGGGCATTTATGGGCGCGACTTCTTCCGCCCCTCCCATTCCTCCGCAACAAACACGCATTTTCAATGCATTTCAATGCTTCTTTAAGAGAATTCAAACCTTTTCAAGCATGTGTGATGGTCACAGTATTCCGCATTTTTCTTCATGATTCCCTTCCCATCCTGTAATATGCGTCCATGCAAGAAAAAAGCAGCGGCTTTCAATGGCCAGCACAGTGGACCCCTGATATTCTCGCCACGTTGATGTTCGTGGTGCAGAAAGGAAGGATTCTCCTGATACGCAAAAAGAGGGGAATTGGCGCGGGCAAGGTGAACGGCCCCGGCGGAAAGTTTGAACCGGGGGAAACGGCCCTGCAATGCGTTTTGCGGGAAGTACGGGAAGAGCTTCAAATTGATATTGAGGATGCCCGGGAAATGGGCGTGCTGAATTTTTCCTTTGCCTGCGGCACCATTCCGGAAATCCGCTGCCACGTGTTTATGGCGACGTCTTTTACAGGCACCCCCACGGAAACCGCCGAGGCGGAGCCCTTCTGGTGTCCTGTAGACGGGATTCCCTATGACCTCATGTGGCAGGATGACCGGTTCTGGCTGCCCGCCATGCTGGACGGGAAACGGTTTGAAGCGTTTTTTACGTTCGATGGGGACCGGATGCTGGAATTTTCCCTGAAAACCGGGGATTGAACCGCCAAGAAACCCCAGGTTGCGGCCTCTTCCCTTTAAGCCGGATGGGGAACGCTGAACTTTTTTATTCCGCACTTCCCCCACGGAGGCAGCAGATTCAGAAGGCGGTGGAAACAGCACTGCCCGGCGCTCCAGAAAAGATTTCCTGAAATTCACCTGAAGGAGGGCAAAGAGGGGGGTATTTGCCCTTGAAGACCATTCTGAACAGCAGCTTAACGTTGAAGGGCCGGTTTCCGAAAAAAAATGGACCTTTCCCCTTGTACCGGGATGCATCGTATTCATCCCCTTCCCTCCAGGTATCCTGAAACGGATCATAGGAATTGCTCCGGACGCCTGCATCGCAGCCAGCGGCGGGTGCCGAACCTCGACTGGCTGACGGAGCACAACAACCGTGTATGGGGCTGCTCGAGCACCGAAAACGTCATCTATGCCTGCAAGCTGGGCGACGCCACCAACTGGTTCTCCTACCGGGGAACGGCAGCGGACAGCTACGCCGTGACCGTGGGCAGCGACGGGGCCTTTACCGGTGCGGCCACCTGCATGGGATACGTGCTTTTCTTCAAGGAGAACGGTCTGCACAAGCTGTACGGCACCAAGCCCAGCGACTACCAGATGAGCAGCATCCAGTGTTCGGGCGTGGCCAAAGGTGCGCACCAGAGTCTCTGCGTCATCAACGAGACGCTGTACTACCTCTCGATGGACGGCGTCATGGCGTGGGACGGCAGCCTGCCCACCAAGGTGTCGGCCTCGCTGGACGAAGAACGCCTCAGCCATGTGACGAGAGCCGCCGCCGGAGGGCTGGTGGGCCGGTACTATCTGCACACCGAAAGCTCCGGCGGGCAGCGGCTGCTGGTATACGACACTGAGAAAGGGCTTTGGCACGAGGAAGACGCCACCGGCTGGGCCATGTGCAGCACCGGGCGACAGCTCTATCTCTGGGACAAAGAGGCCATCTGGGCCGCAGACGGAAGCCGGGAGGTCAGCGGCGAAGAGGACACGGTGGAATACGAGGCTGTGACCGGTGACATCGGACTCGGGAGCCCGGACGACAAGTATTGCAGCCGGGTGACGGTGCGGCTGGACGCGATGGAGCGGACCGTGGTGACGCTCTGGGCCAGCTTCGACGGCGGCGAGTGGCAGGAGATGGGCCGGGTGGACACCGCAGGGAAGCGTGTGAGAGTGAACCTGCCCTTCGTCCCGACCCGTCACGACACCATGCGGCTGCGCCTGACCGGAAAAGGGCAGATCGCAGTGAGGAGCATCGCCATGACGCTGAGCAGCAGCGAGGGCGGAAGAGTGAACGGAGGTGTACCGAGACGTGGCTAGTATCGTAGGGCTTTCGAAGATCTCCATGCCGAGGCTGGAGGGGCTGGATACGGCCAGCGCCCGGGAGCTGAGGAATTATCTGTACCAGATGCAGGAGCAGCTGGAATATATTTTGAGCAATATTGACACCGAGAATCTCTCGGGGGACTTACAGGAGAAGCTGAAATAGCCCTCTCAGTCGGCTGCGCCGACAGCTCCCCCGAATGGGTGAGCCTTTGGCAGGCCGGGGAAGTCTGAGCGGAACACCTGAGGCCCGACAGGGCGCAAAAGAGCGGGCCTCGATTACGAGGACAGGAGGATATGGACTATGAGCAATTTGAGTAATGCGAGAGCGCAGCTGGAGGAGTGGGAAGCAAAGAAGCCGGGCGACTACACCAGCCAGTACAAGGACAAGATCGACGGCGTGATGGGCCAGCTGGACGGGATGAAGGGTTTCAGTTACGACCCCACCCGAGACGCGGCCTACGAGCAGTACAAGAACAGCTACACCCGGCAGGCGAAGCTGGCCAATGAGAACGCGCAGGCCAACGCCAGCGCCATCTCGGGCGGGTACGGCTCGAGCTACGGCACCCAGGCAGGCCAGAGAGCCTACCAGAATGCCATGGCGGGCCTGAGCAGCGCCACGAACAGTCTGTACAGCCAGGCGCTGAACCAGTACACCCAGAAAAAGAGCGACCTGCAGAACCAGCTGAGCGGATACCAGCAGGCCGAGGCGCAGGACTACGAGAAATACCAGACCAACTACCAGAACTGGGAGAACCAGCGCAACTACTACCAGAACGCATACAATCAGGCGGCCAGCGAGGCACAGGCAAAGAAGAACCGGCGCTCGGGATTTTGGAACACCGTAGTGAGCGTGGGAGCGACCCTGCTGCCCCTTCTTTTCATGTAAAGAAAAACGCCCTGCCCGGGAAGGGGCTGAGCGGTCAAAAACCTCTCCGTCACGCCTGACGGCGCGGCGCAAAGCAACTCCCCGGGAGAGCACTATCTCGGAAGGACCTCTCAGGCGCCATGCGGCGCCAGCTCCCCTAGCGAGGGCAACGGCGACGACCGCCGCCAGTGGAGGAAGCAGGGAGGAGCTGTTGGGGCTGCGGCCAGCGGGATGCAAGCGGCAGCGCGGCAGACGCTGGGAGCCGCAACCCGGACAGTCAAGAATCAAGGAAAGGATTTGAAAGATGGGAGTTTTTAAGAGATACAAGGACGCGCAGGCGGCGCTGAAGGACGCGGAGAACGCGATGCCGGGGGTGTACCAGAGCAGGTATACCGACCGGATCAATGAGGCGCTGGACAGCATGGGCGCGGCCAGCAATGCGGGCTATGATGTAGGCACGGACAGCGAACTCTACCGGCAGTACCGGGCCGGTGCTCAGGCAAACGCCAGAGCTGCGGCTGAGAATGCCGCTGCCGGTGCGGCTGCGCTGAGCGGCGGGTACGGCTCGAGCTATGCGGGCAGCGTGGCCCGGCAGGGATACCAGCAGGCCATGGCCAACGTGGACGACGGGCTGGCCGGACTGCGGGACAAGGCCCTGACCATGTACCAGCTGAAGCAGAACGGCCTCTCGGGGCTGCTGAGTGCGCTGCAGAATCAGGACAGCCTCGAGGCGGCGGAGCATCAGGGAGCCGTGGCCAATGCACAGGACTGGCGGGACTACAAGAAGAGCCGGGCAGATCAGGCAGCGCAGGAGAAAAGCGATTTCCTCTCGAACCTGTGGGAGATGGCCAAGAACGTGGGCAAAGCCGGGCTGACGGCCTACGACACCTACAAGGGCTACACCCAGCAGCAGTGGGAGAACGAATTTGCCCGGGAACAGTGGGAGTACAACAAAGAGCGCACCGGCCAGAGCGATGCACTGAATGCCTACGAGCAGGCGTTCAACCTGTACCAGCAGGGGGCGGGCGATGCCGCGAACGCCGTGCTGGGCCGGTATGGTCTGGACACTGGAATCTTCGACAATTACAGCGGCGCACCCATCACCCGCGCAGACAAGGCGGGTGCGCTCACGACCGCAGCCGGGCTGGCAGGCGGCGGCAGCGACGAGGCTGCACGGGCGGTGCTGGAACTGTACGGCCTGGATCCGAACTCTGTGGGAAATTACAGGACGATCGCAGGACGGCAGCTTGCAACGACGCTGGCAACAAAGAGCGCAGGCGGCTCGGGCAGCTCTTCGGGCAGAAGGAGCAGCGGAACGAAAGGCAGCGGGAGCAGCTGGACGAACAGTCAGCTGCAAAGTATGGCAAAGACATTTTCCTCTATGAAGGGAAATGAGCCGCTGTACGATTTTTACAAGCGGACGCTGACGGATGCGGGCTGGATAAAGGACGACACCCCGAACCTGTTGGAGACGAACCGAGGTCTGACGGGGCAGAGCTGGAAAGGAGACCCGGCAAACAAGTGGGGTACTGGGACAAGTAACAGACAGAACCAGAGCACCGGAAGAACAGCAAGCCAGTCGAGTGTCCCGCAGCGGGCGCAGGTGGCGGCGAACGCCATCAAGGGCCAGAGGAACCACGGCTCGGATGATCAGACTATTTTTGACAGCCTGAAGTATCAGGGATACACGGACGACGAAATCTGGAAAGCCTTTGAGCTGGCAGGGTAAGACAGAAAGGACAAACAAATGGCAGTAACCAAACAGCAGCTCGCACAATGGAGCAGGGAATTTGCCGCAAAGAACCCGGACAAGGTGAGTGGGGCGGGCAGCACTGCGCAGAACACCACCACAAAGAAGAGCAGCGTCACCAAGGAGCAGTTGAGCCAGTGGAGCCGGGAGTTTGACAAAAAGGAAGCACAACGTCAGGCAGAACCGGAGCAGCGCACCCGGGACAAAGCCTTACAGCAGTACACCGAGCGGCACATAAGCGACATGGGGGAGGTGGATGCGAGGAACGATACCAGCCTTGCCGGAAGAGTATCGACCGGGAAGAAACCTCTCAGTCAGGCTGCGCCTGCGGCCACTGAAAAGGCGCTGGACATGGGGCGGAAGTGGGGCGTACCTGCGAAGAGCGGGAACGTGCTGGAGAACGTGGGCAGCGGGGCCATGGCCTACGGCACCGGCCGGGCGCAGGAGCTGAGAGCCAGCTTTGCCAAGGACAGCGTACCGGACGAGTTCGACCGGATCAACCAGTGGATGGACACCGGGGACAACAAGAATCTGGCCGACGCGGTGCGGCGGGTGGACAACACCCACGGCGCGTACACGGACGCCGACCTTATCCAAAAGGGCGGCTGGACACAGGCACAGATCGACGAGGCCCGGAAGATGAACGCTGCGCTGGACGCCATCCCCGCATGGCAGCGGGATGTGCGCCGGGCGGCGAACACCATCGGCGGCATCGGAGACACGGTGGCCGCTGCCCCGGTGCTGGGCGCGGAGTACGGCGTACAGGCGGGAAAGAACATCGACGCCACCCTGAAGAACTGGAAACAGGTAGAGCAGGAGGTGAAGGGCGACGAGCACGCTCAGAGCCTTTTCAACCTTTTGACCGACATAGACATGGACTACAAGCCCACCTGGCCGGAGAGCCGGAACCGGGAGCTGATCTCGATGGGGTACAACTCCAAGGAGATCCGGGAGATGCGCCAGAAGCTGGCGGGGCTGGAAGTGAGCGACGGCATCGACAAGAACCAGAGCGTGGGCTACCGGCTCTATGACCGCGGGCAGAAGCTGACGGCGGCGGCCCAGAGCGGCCTGAGCCCGGCCCAGCGGGCCGTGGCGGGGGCTGTGACCAGCGCGGCGGAGAATCTGGCCATTGCAGCAGGTGGCGATGGCGTTGCGTGGATCCTGCCTATGCTGAGCGCCCAGGGCGCGGCGGAGGCCATGGGACAGAGCGCGGAGAAGGGCGAAAGCGCCGGTAAGGCCCTGGGCGGCGGCCTCGCCAAGTTTGGTGCAGGCTGGGCCATCAACTCGGTGGGCGCAGCCGACCTTGCAAAGACCATGGGCTCGGACTACGCCAAGGACACGATGGCCGGGCAGATCGCGGACTGGGTGCAGGGGCTGGCGGGCAGCTCGGAGCTGGCGAAACGCTACCCGGCGGTGGCTGCGGCCATCTCGGGCGGCATCGACAACTCGATGCAGGCCTTTGCGGAGACCTATGCCGACATGGCCATCGACGCTGCGCTGGGGGACAGCGAGGCGGCGAAGAACCTGTTTACCAAAGACACCTTCCTCACCGCTCTGGAAAGCGGGCTTTCCGGCGGTGCATCCGGCGCGCTGGGCGGCGCTGTGGGCTCAGGGCTGCGCAGCATGAGCGAAGCGCTGGACAGGGAGGCGGAGCGTTACGACCGGACGGACCGGATGAAGCGGGCCGCTGCCCGGCAGAAGGAATGGGAGGCCCGGGCAGCAGAGCCCTCTCAGTCGGCTTCGCCGACAGCTCCCCCAGAGGGGCGAGCCACTGGCGTGCCGGGAAGCTCTGAGCTGGACGCTGGAAGCGCTGCGGGGCGCGAGATGGCGGGCGCTGCTACAGAGGACAGCGGCAGCGTAGCTGGGCGGCAGATGCCGGGAGCGGCAGCCTGGGCGCAAAGCACCTTTCTTAAAGGAAACTCCACTGAAAGTATGCAGCGGGCGGATGCGCAGCAGGCGCAGACGGAAGGAGTAAACAGCAGCGTAAACGAGGCTGCTACGCAGTCGGAAAACCCGGCGGTGCGGCAGTTTGCCGAAGTGGCGGCGAGCGACAGCCTGACGGGCAAGACCATCGGGCTGTTTACGCCGAACGCCGAGAACCGGGAAAACCGTGCGGCTTTTGAGCAGGCTTACGGTGTGACGCTGCCCGACACTGCGGCCGCGACCCGCCGGATGCTGCGGGAAATCGCCGCACAGCAGAACGTAAAGAGCGAAGCAGCGCCTGCTGCACAGAGCGCAGAGCTGCCCAGCGAAGCTGCGAGTGTGCCGCAGACAGTACAGGACACTCCCGCAGAAACCGCCGATGCCATGCCGGAAACGGCTGAGCCGGACAACGTGCGTGAAGCGGCTGCCGCCGCAGCTGAAACCGACAGCTACGAGAACGCCCCGCTGCGGGAGACTCTGGGGCTCCGGCCGGAAGCACCGAAGACCCAGCGGGAGGCCGAGGTGCAGCGGGCGCTGGAAGGCTGGCGGGTGACGGACAAGGCAGCCGAGACCATCAGCAAAAATATGCCGGACAGGGTGGACGCCGACCGGTACGCGGCCGCAGCGTCGCCGCTGTACCGGCTGGGCCGGAGCGGCGCAGACACCTTTGCACAGGCGCTGGAGCTGGCGGGCAGTATGAGCGGCACGGCGGCAGACATCAACTACATCCTGAGCACCGACGCCGGACGGACGGCCCTTGAAATCGCCTACACCCAGGGTAAGGGAGAACGGATGCTGTATGCCGAAAAGATGACCGAACTGGGCGGCGCGCTTGGCAGCGAGAGTACCAGCGGCAGGGGCGAGGTATACGCCAAGGGTACGATGCGGCAGGAGAGCGCCCCGGCCAGCCAGATCATCAGCCTGAACGCGGCGGCCACCGGCACGGATGCTATCCTGTACAATGTGCTGCAAAACGACCGAAGCGTCAGAGCCTATGTGGATACCGAGACGGCCCGCATCTTCTTCGGCGACAGTGCGCAGGACATCTTCGGCACGGTGCTGCACGAGGACTACCACTGGTATAATGCACTGGATGCCGAGGGCGCAAGGACTTTGCAGGAGCACGCGCTGGAATATCTGGCGAAGAACAACGGCTACGAAAGCCTGGACGAGATGATCCGGGCGAAACTGCGGGATTACAGCGCCCAGAGCCTGACCTATGAGCAGGCAGCGGAGGAGCTGGTGGCCGACGCATGGCGGGGCATCTTTGACAGCGAGGAGAGCTTCAAGCGCTGGGTGACGTTCCAGCGCGGGCAGGCAGAGAAGAACGCAGGCAAGAGCGGCGCCATCCACAAGGTGATGGAGCAGGTGCGGCAGATGCTGGACACGCTTATCGGCCGGGCAAAGGAAGTGCTGACCGCAGACCCGGACGACCGCGCCGCCCTGAAGGCGAAGCGTCTGGCCGAGGCCGAAAAGCGCACCTTACAGGACGAGTATTTCGCCCACGCAGAAAAGGCCATGGACAACCTGCGGGCGGCAAAAGAAAACGCCGCAGCCCTCAGAACTGAGAGCGCGGCGGAAGGACGGGGCGTGAGATATTCCATTAACCCGAGCTATGCACAGGACATTGACGAGTGGAACCGTGACGGACGAAACAGCCGGGAAATCTTTGTACTGGGAAGCACGGCGGAAGCCTTGCAGGGACTGGGCGCACGAGAAAATGACATCTACATGAAAGGCGATAAAATCAGCCTGATCCTGGAACAACACCCGGAAATGACGTTGAACGAGATCAAGCGCATCCCGGAAATTTTGGATGACCCCATTCTGGTGCTTTCCAGCCGGAATAAAGGACGTGCCGGTTCACAGAATACCAGACTGGTTTTGTTTGGAAGCGTGAAAGCGCAGGATGGCAGACCCGTACTGTGCGTGCTGGATCTTCAGCCAGTAGAAAACCGAATCGTGATCCAGGATATGCAGAAAGCAACCAGTGCTTATACCAAGGATAACAACCCTGTGAGATTTGTGAGGAACAGCGAAGTGCTGTATACCTCTGAAAACAAAAAGAGAACCACAGCGTTACTTAGGACACTAGGCTTCCAAATGCCTAGCGAACTGCAACGCTATGGTTCTATGGGTAGTATATCCTATCATGGGCAAAACGTCAAGATGGAAGGTGTGCCGTTTACAGAAATAGAAGCCTCCGGTGGTACCCACGTAGAATCCGAAGATTCAAGGAGTAGATTGCCGAAGGCCTCTAAACAAAGTATAGCACAAACCTCCGACGAAAGCAAGAAAACCAACGAGCCTGTGAAGAAAACCACCCGCTTTCAGCTGGCCGAACAGGCCGACCGGGAGGCAAAGCAGAACCAGCAGCGGCAGGCAAGCCGGGTACTGGCGGAGAAGGCGGCGGCCTTTGATACCCTGAACCAGTTTTTCGGCCTGACGAAGAACACCCGGCTCTCGGACGCTGCCCTCGAGAGCCTCGCCATCCGATGGACGAAGACCAACGGAAGCAGGGCCGACCGGGCAAAGCTGGCAAACGAGACGCGGGCGCTGGTGGAGTATCTGCGCTCGGAGGGCGCGGACATGGCCAAGGCGCAGGGACTGGCCGAGACGCTGGCAGGCGAAGTGCTGGATGAGGCGACCTACCGGAACACGGAGCTGTGGAACCAGTACCCCGACCTGCATGACCTGACCTACACGGTAGACAAGAACGGCAAAGCCAAGGCGGAGCTTGTAAAGCGGTACGGAAGCTGGACAGAGGCGGTCGCCGAGGCCCGGCGCCACGGCGTGAAGCTGCGGCAGGCGGAGGGATACCGGGACGGCAACCCGGCGGAACAGTACGAGGCCATCGTGAACGACACCCGGGCCGTGGGCGGCGTGAAGGAGAGCGCGGCAGCACTCTTCCGCTCGGCGGCACAGGAAGCGGGCGTGGCGGGCGCAGCCAGCATGGAGAGCACGGAATGGCTCGATGTGCTGATGAACGTACACGACACCATCAAGCCCCGGATGATGAGCCGGTTTGCGGACGTGGCCGAATACGAGGACGCCAAGGTGGAGCTGGCGGGCCGGATGATCGGCGACATCATGAGCCACCCGGAGATGACCGACGCCGAGGCGGTGTTCGAGGGCATTTTAAAGCACAACCGTGAAGTGGCCGCAATGGCCGCCGGAAGCGAGGAGCGTGCGGCTGAGGTGACGAAGGGGCTGAAGAGCGTGCAGCAGACCCAGCGGAAGGCTTTTGCCGACCGGATGCGGGCCAACAGCCGCAGCCAGAGCGACGAGGTCAAGAGTGTGAGCCGGGCGGAACGGCAGCTCAACGAGAATCTGGAAACGCTGGGCGCACAGGTGAGCACAGCAGCGGGTCTCGACGAGAAGATGACTGCTCTGCGGGAAGCCTACGAGCGGGAATGGAAGGCCGAGAAAAAACGGATGAAGCTGGCCCGGCAGGAGATGCTGGATGAGATAAAGCTGGAGCGGCAGCAGATGCGCTCCCAGATCAACGACCTTTCCCGGCAGGTGGCCGGAGAGCAGCGGCGGGCCGACCGGGCGGAGCATCAGCTGCTGGTACAGGAAAACGAGATCATGGAGTGGGAGGCCGAGAACCAGCGCAAGGCGGAAGCGTGGCAGGAAAAGCAGGCCCAGAGGAATGCCATTGCCATTGAAACGGCCCGGCAGCAGCGGGACGAGGACGTAGCCGTGGCCAAGGCACTGGCCGAAAAGCGGGTGCAGAAGGCCCGGGAAGGACGGAAGGCGGACGAGCTGAAGCGGAGCATCCGGAACAACGCCGCCCAGCTGCGCCAGATGCTGCTGCGGCCGAAGCCCGGGAAATATGTGCAGCAGAGCCTCATCGTGCAGGCCGCTGAGGTGGCGAAGCTGGCGGACATGGTAGTACTGAATGAAACGGCAGTGAAGAGCCTGACGCGGTTGGAAAATGCTATCAGCAAAACGATGGGTACAAAGGAAAACCCGAGCAGCATTGCCTACGACTGGGAGAAAACCGGTGTGCCGAATATGATAGCGGCGCTGCGGACGAGCCTGATGGACAGCAAGGACGAGAAAATTGCCCGTCTGAAACAGCAATTAGAGGAGACTGCAGCTCTACCCGACAGCGACAAATCGGAACAGCTGCGGGACCGGCTGCGCCAGCGCATCCGGGAGACGGAGAACCGCACCTATCTGCCCATGACGGTAGATCAGCTGCGGATGCTGAAGGCCATTACGGCCAGCACGCTGCACATCATCCGGACCGAGAACAAGACCCTGAGCCTTGCGAGGGCAGAAGAGGTGGACGGCATGGCCATGAAGGCCGCCCGCGAGGTGCTGAACTCGGAGGGCAACGGCTTCGGAGAGAAATTTGAAAAGGCGAAGGGCGCGATGAACCGCTACCAGCTGGACATGCTGGGCGGCACGAGAATGTTCCGGCGTCTGGGCGGCTACACCAAAAACGGCCAGATGGAGAAGCTGGGGCAGATGCTGAACGACGGCCAGCGGCGGCAGACGGAGATCCTCGTGGAAGGCGAAAGCCTGTTTGCCAACGTGACCGGCAAGGAACACCTGAAAGAGGTGGAAGCTTTTGCCGGGCCGGGGGCGGAGCTGGTGGACATCGGATTGAAGGACAGCAAGGGCAATGCCGTGCCGCTGAACCACGCACAGCTGTGCAGCCTGTACATGCTGCTGCGCAACGAGGACAGCCGCCACCACCTGATGACCGGCGGCCTGACCCTGCCGGACGCTGCCCAGTACGCCAAGGGCAACATCGAGAGAGCCTACCAGCGCAGCCAGATCGTGATGCTGGGGACACTGGTGAACGCCGACGGTGTCCCCATGGCCGACACCATTTTGCAGACGGTACAGGACGCCATGACGGACTATGACCGAAACTGGTGCAAGGACATGGAGGACTTTTTCGGGCGGTACACCACGAACCTCATCAACGAGACCAGCATGAAGCTGCTGGGCTACGACCGGGCCACCGTGAAGAACTACTACCCCATCGCGGTGGACCGGAGCACGCTGGCGACCGAGATCGAGGGCGTGAAGATGGATGCCACCATCGAGGGCAGGGGCTTTTTGAAGGAGCGCGTGAAGAGCGACAAGCCCATTTTGCTGGAAGAGTGCCAGAACGTGGTAAAGCGGAGCCTGCGGGACACGGCGGCCTATGCGGGCCTTGCGGCCCCCATCCGGGACGTGCAGCGGGTACTGAACAGCACCGTGGAGACGGCAGAGGGCATCGGTGTGCTGAAGAATAAAATCATCAAAGATAAATGGGGCGCGGATGCAGTAAGCTACATCGACGAACTATTGACCGATTTGCAACAGGTGAAAAAGATAAGTCGTAAAACATTTCTGACACCTATGCTTACGGCTGGACGCGGCTTGTATGCGGGGGCTGTGTTGACTCTGAACCCGGGCGTGGCCATCGCGCAGGCGGCCAGCCTGCCCACGGCGGGCGCTGTGCTGGGAACGGACACTATGGCGGCGGTGCTACCTTTCGTGAAGAATTTCTCGGGCAAACAGCGGGCCGCGGTGGAAGCAGAGATGCGCCAGCACGGAGACGCCCTGCTGCAATACCGACTGCGGGGAACAAAGCAAGGCGAGCTCTCTTCTGTGGGCGCAAACATGGGACTTGTAAAAGAAACCATGAGTAAAATGCCTCATCTGACCGGCTGGATCACCGGCATGGACGAGATCACGGTGGCGGCGCTGTGGGAGGGCGCGAAGCGGTATGTGGAGCACCATACAGCAGAATTCAGCGAGGGTGCCGCGGAGAAGGGCAGCGAAGCCTACTGGGAAGCTGTGAACAAGATGTACCAGCGGGTCATCGAGGAAACACAGCCCAACTACACCGCCATGCAGCGGGCAGGCATCCAGCGCAATGACAGCGATGTTGTGCGAGGATTGACCATGTTTACCACCCAGCGCTTTCAGAACTACGGCATCCTGGCCGACGCCGTGGGCGACTACAAGGCTCAGAAGGTCCGGTATGCTGCCGACCAGAGCGCGGAAAACAAAGCTGAGGTGCAGCGGGCCAAGCGGGACCTGCGCCGGGCGGCGGCAAGCCAAGCGGTGCAGACGGCTGTGTTTGCAGCAATGAAAATCATTTCGGATTTTCTTCTGCGGCGATGGGACAGAGAGCAGGACGAGAATGGTGATGTGACGGGTTGGAGTCTGTTAAAACGATATGGAGTTGTTTGTGTGCAAGCGGTAGCAGGATATGCAATGGGAGGCTCGGAAATATACAGCTTCGTTGACAATGTCATCCACGATACAGATTACGATGTCATCAGCATCTCGAATTTGGCCGGAGCGAACGATGCGGCAGAAGATGCAGCGAAGTTCAGTCATGAGCTGGCTAAGGATACGAGCGAAATGGATGAGGAGGAACTGGAAAAACATCACGGAAAGTTGAAAAAGTATGCTCTTACAGTAATAAAAGACTCTGGAACATTGGTGGGATTGCCTGCACAGAACGCATTCAATCTAGCAACTGCGATTTGGGGCTGGGGCGAGAATATAGTTTATGGTGCGACCAAAGGCGAGTACGGAAAAGCTTTCTCAGTAAACGGCCTCCCGGCTTCGGCCACCGGGCAGTACGACCGGCTGTACAACGCTATCCAGAGCGGGGACCGGGAGGAAGCTGCGGCGGCGATGAAGAAGCTGGAGCAGATGGGCAAGACGGACAAGGTGGACAGCCAGCTCAAGACCCGGCTGAAGAAGTACGACGAAGATATTCTGGAAGCGGCCAAGGCCCAGAACGCGGGCAAGGAGAAAGCGGCGGAGACGGCGCGGCAAGCGGCCTTCAAGAAGCTGCTGGACGGACTGGACGTAAGGAGCAAAGACTCTGCCCGGCGGACGGAGCTGGTCAACGTAGTGACCGGCGCTGTGAACGAGAGGGCCAACGAGCTGCTACTGGCCGAAAAGGGCCGGGACAAGGACGCCAGCGTGTACGCTGACCTTCTGGACGAAGTGAAAAATGGCCGGGCAAAGGACGCGCAGGAGGAGCTTGACCGTCTGCTGACGGCAGGCAAGGACAAGGGGAGCATCAAGAGCAGGATCACCGAGGCGGTGAAGGAGGAGTATCTGGCCGGAAACGACCGGGACCGGGAGAAGCTGGAGAAGAAGCTGCTGGCCCTCGAGGACGCAGACGAAAACCCGCTGTACGAGGAAAAGGACTTTACCAAGTGGGTGAAGGATGCGGACAAGAAGGCCGAGAAGGCGAAGGACGAGAAAAACTGGTGGGAGGGGGTGAAATAAGATAAGAGCAGACGCTCTGGTAATGAACCAGGGCGCCTGCTCTTTTTGTTTGTTTGAATAAGTCCGCAGTAGTTTTGTTACGAGGGGCGTGGTAGGCTTTTTATAGAGTGCTTGCCCTACTGATAGCGGCAGCGGACCGGAAGGAAAACTCTCAGCTTTGCAGTCCGCCTGACGGCGGCGCTGCAAAGCAGCTCCCCTAGCGAGGGGAGCCTTTCTCAAAGGAAGGAGCTTCAAAGTGAAAGTAAGAGTAGTGAAGGACCATTTTTGTGGGACAGGCTGGCGGGCGGAGCCGGAGACGCTGTACCTGGGCGGCGTGGGCGCCGTATACGTGGAAAAGCTTGAGTTCGTGCTGCCGGAGACATGGGCCGGTATGGCCGTGACGCTGCACATCGAGCAGGAGGGCGGGACTGTGCCGCAGCCGATGCTGCTGGATGGAAATAATAACGCTCCGGTGGACGGGCGTTTCACGACGGCGCGGCAGGGCCTCTGGATGCTGATGGCCACGGACGGCGAAGGCCGGCGCGAGATGACCATGCCCGGGAAATATGTGTGCTACCAGACGCTGGAAAACGGCGAGGGAACTGGCGCAGACGGACCGGCGATGCCGCTGCGGTATCAATATTTACAGCTGGTGCTTGAGCAGGAAGCCCGGGCAGCGCTGGAAGCACAGAGAGCTGCCCGATACCGGCAGTGGGTGGCCGACCGATGCGCTGCAAAGGAACACGCGCTGCTGCTTGAAGCGCTGAGCGGAATGCGTTACTCCGACGCCAGCGCATGGGACATGATAGCGCAGCTGAAGCAGCGCTGGAACAGCCCCCCGCCGGAGCAGGCAGAGCCGGTGGCAGTGGAGAGCATCCGGCTGGACAGCAAAGAGCTGAGCATAAAAGTGGGAGAGTCCTGCCCCCTGAAAGCCACGGTGCTGCCCGGAAGCGCACCTCAGACCGTGGAGTGGATGGCCGAACCGGAAGGCATCGTGCAGCTCCGGGAAAATACTCTGACCGCCGTGAAAGGCGGCACAGCGCTCCTGACGGCCATCGCAGGCGGAAAGCTGGCACAGCGCAGAGTGCGGTCGGTGGCTGTATCGCTGGAAAAGCTGGCGCTGGACAAACCGTCCGTAAAGCTGAAACAGGGCGAGTCTGTGACTCTGACCGCGACTCTGACGCCGACCCAGTCCACCGTGACAGCGGTGAGCTGGACAACGAACAATGCGGCGCTGGCCGTGATGAAAGACCAGACGACCGCCGTAGAAAACGGAAAGGCTGTGAACACTCTGGCAGCCCTGAAGGACGGCAGCTGCACCATTACTGCTGCCGCCGGAGGAAAGAGCGCCGTGTGCAGCGTCACGGTGGAAAAGAATGGACAGAGCGGCGGGGATGAACCTGCCATCGTGATGTATGCGGTATCCAACCGGCTGAACGGGCTGAGCACGAGCCGGGCGGACGTGGTCGTCCAGAGCGGCAAGGCGTACACCGCGGCTCTGACGCTGAACGAGGGATACTGGCTCATATCCATCAAGGTAACGATGGGCGGCGAAGACGTGACAGCCACTGCATGGAACGAGAAAAAGATGACCGTCTCCATCCCCGATGTGACGGGCAACATCGTCATAACGGCAGAGGCGAAGCTCCCGATGCTGAAGGAACTGGCGGTGGGAGCGGTGACAAAACTGGTGGAAAAGGACGGGGCAGCGGCGGAAGAATTCGTGGTCATAGCGCAGGACTACGAGAAAGAGCTGAACGGCGAAGGCCGGACGCTCCTTGCCCGGCGGCACGGTATCACCGGGAAAAAATGGAACACAACATGGTGTACGTATGCCGACAGCCTGATTGACGTCTACCTGAACAGCGAATACCTGAAGGACGCCCCACAGGCGCTGAAAGACATTCTGACGGAGACGAAATTTTACTACACGCCCGGCTACTCCGGAAGCGGCAGCAGCTATACAGGAAGCCACACGGTGACCACGCTGAGCCGGAAGGTCTTTTTGCCCTCGTGCTATGAGTTCGGATTCGAGTCATACGGATACACTTCGGCCAGCAGCCCGAAATACTACCACCTGGAAGGCTCGACCTTTGCCGATGCAAAGAAGCTTGCTCTGGCGCTGCTGGCGGCGGATGCCGAAACGGCGGGGAGCGTACCGAACACTTATTTCCATTTCTGCCTCTGGACCCGGACGCCGGTACTGAACGACTACGGCAGCGGCCTGACCGGAAGTGCGCTGAAAGAGTATCTGTACAAGTGCGCTGAAGCGGTGTGGGCGCAGATGCTGACGGCGCCGGATAAGCTGAACTGGGGCGGATACAAGGTGAACGAACCGGAAAACATGAGCTGGCCTGACCTTTACAAGTGCTGGACGCACCCCTGTTTTACACTGCCGGGAAATACCGTTATCGACGCAAAGGGAAATATCGTGGAGGTGAGAGAAGAATGAGCACGGATAATGCACTGGACGCCCTGACGGCGCGGATGCTGGAAGCCGTAAAGAACACCCGCGAAAGCGCGGACTCCGCTGCAGTCAGCGCCCAGCAGGCACAGAAGATGGCGGAGGGAGAGATGCAGGGAACGTCGCTGACTGGCGCAGAGAAAAAGCTGCTGGTGCAGATATTGCAGCGGGCGGCGAACAAGAACAGCGAGATGCAGCCCGCGGTGGATGAGCTGAAAAAGCTCTGGAAGGAGAGCTCCTGATGATAGAACGCAATATCTCCCTCGCCTCGACGGGTTCGGCGCGGACATCGGGCTGTGACAACCAGCTGCGTCTGGGCTACAGCAGGAACCGGGGGATATACCGGCTGAACATCACCCAGACCGGCGAGTGGGAGGGAATGACCATCCGGGCGCTTTGGCACACAGAGCGGGGAATGCTGTTTTCGTCGCTCGTGGAGGACGGAAAAATAGAAGTACCCGCCATCGTGACCTCTACACCCGGGTGCGGCAGGCTCGTCTTTGAGGGAAGCGACGGAACCCGCACCCTGACCAGCGCGGATATCAAGTACAGCGTGGCCATGAACAGCGGCACGATGGGGGACATCCCCGAACCGCCGGTGCCTGCATGGCAACAGCTGGTAGCCCTCGTGGAGCAGGCAAAGGACGAAGCGTGGCAGGCCGGAGAGGACGCCAGACAGAGCGCCGCAAAGGCCAATGAAGCATATGAAAACACCATCGGCGCAAAAGACTCGGCTGTAATGGAGATACGCAAAGCCGAGACGGATGCACTGAACAATGTGGAGGCATCAGCCGGCCCGGCGGCGTCTGCGGCTGCGGATGCTGCCGCAGCAGGCGCAAAGGAAAAAACCGAAAAGGCCATTCAGGAAGTAAAGGACAGCGCGGTAAAGGAAGTGAAAGATGCCGCAGCAGGGGCAGCCGCCCGCGCTGCCCAGTCGGCAACGGATGCGGCCAGCTCTGCCGCCGAGGCAAAGAAGACAGCCCAGAACATCCAGGGCTACTACGACGGCGTACAGGATCTCGTGACCGACACGCTGCGAGACTACACCGGCGGCTACTACCGCAGCTATGATTTGACCATTCCGGCGGCGGGCTGGAAAGAGATGGCCAAGTCCGTAGGACGGTACTGGTACAGCTGCGACGTGGCCATCGAGGGGTGCGACAGCTCTTACGTCCCGATGGGGACCCTGACGCTGGACACGGCCGGAGAGGTCGAAAAGGCAAACCTTGCGACGGTGCTTCAGACCGTGGAGGGCGGTGTGCGGTTCTACGCTGCTATCCCCCCGAAGGTGAACATCCGTGCCTTTGTAACGCTGTTTGCAAAGGGAACAGCATCGATGCAGCAGGCATCCGCTGAAGAAGTGCAGAGGATGCTTGACGAAATTTTTAATGGATAAAAGAAAGAGAGGAAAAAACACATGGCCAGTTATGATTTGACCCGTATCCCCGCGCTGCGCGACCTGCAGGAGCTGGGCCGCCGCCAGAAGAATGTGACGGACGGTCTTGGCCAGCGCGTATCTGCGCTGGAGACCAATGCTCCCACCAAGGTGAGCGACCTGACGAACGACAAGAAATATCAGACGGAGACGGAAGTCTCCGCCGCCATCAACAAAGCTGTCGCTGCGGCAGACCACCTGAAGCGCAAGATCGTCGCCTCGACCGGGAACATCGACCTGAAGGCGGCAGACGCTGCACAGTACATCTACATGGTCCCGAAGGGTACTGCCGGTACCTCCGACAAGTACGACGAGTACATGGTTATCGACGGCGTGCTGGAAAAGATGGGCGACTGGAAAGTGGATCTGAGCGGCTATGTCAAGAAGGAAGCCGGCAAGGGTCTCTCGACCAACGACTACACCAGCGCGGACAAGCAGAAAGTGACCAACATGGAAAAGACCATGAACGCCCGCATCACCGCCAGCATGGCGACCGACACCGAAGTGAACGCGATGCTGGATGAACTGTTTGGCTCTTAAAGGAGGACAAGATGGGGATAACGCTTGCTCATCTGAAGGAAGCCGTGGACCGGCTGCTGGACAGGATCGCGCTGGTGGCTCAGACGGCCTCCAAGAGCATCGAAGAGATGGGAAAGACAAAGGCAGATAAGGTGAACATCATGTCTTTGACCATCCCGGCCAGCGGCTGGTCGAGCGACAGCACTGCGGGATGTCCGTATTATCTGGACATCCCGGTGTCCGGCCTGACGGCAAACGACTGTGTGGCCGTAGTGGTAGCACCGACCTGTGCAAAGACCGCCCTGACGGCAGGGCTCACATCGACCGAAAGCTTTGCAGGAAAACTGCGGCTGCGAGCGCAGCAGACGCCGACAGCTGCCATCACGGCAGTTTATTACATTGTGAAATAGGAGGGATGGACCTATGGCATGGGGTCCCATATCGGTCGGCGGCAGTGTGAGCGGTTACACGCTGCCGACAGCAACGGACAGCGTCCTTGGCGGCGTGAAGACCGGCAGCAACATCACGAACTCCGGCGGCACCATCAGCATCACCAAAGCCAACGTGACGGCGGCGCTGGGTTATACGCCGCCCACGACCAACACCTGGCGCGGGGTGCAGGACAACCTGACCAGCACGGCCACCGACCAGA
>OHAE01001194.1_pt1 | contig 20497 bp, 10 predicted proteins | sample 1577061 | NCBI WGS metagenome assembly OHAE01 (sample SAMEA3541535, study PRJEB24748) | human gut metagenome | biome: human gut; feature: human-associated habitat; material: faeces | place: China | collected 2012
TCCCGTACCGACATGGTAGGGCAGAATCTGTTTGCCCCTGCGGTTTTCATATTTGACATAATGGTTGGAACCGATCGTTTCGACAATCAACTTATATCCGGTCAATTTCTCCAACCGGGCATTAACTTGCCCTTCTAATGTATTGCTCCCGGGAATGAATATTAGTGAACTATCCAGTTTGTCCTGACGATGTTTGGCATAATAATCAATTACGAATTCACCTTTATGCCCTAGTTTATTTGCCGGATCCGGATTCATCGGATATGCACTGGAAACTCCTGTGCGGGTTGCAGGCAAATACATGATATTCATATTGTCAAGCGCACGATGCAATAGGGGAGAGGCATCCTCCAGCTGTTCTACACTTGTTGCCAGATAAGCTTCATCTGCCGGGATGAAATTGAGTGTGACTTCTGCATTATCATCAGCAGAAACGGATATTTTATAGGATTTGGCATTTGTTATGAAGTTTCTCACTTCATTGAATTGTGAAGTTTCTGTCTTTTTTGCCTGCAAGCCACGTGTACCGGCTTTTTCTAGTAAATTGTCCGATGCTAAAAGAAGAGATTGAATTACGGATGATTTACCTGAAGAATTGGGACCTGAAAGCAAGTTTAATGCTTTCAGGTGCAAGGTGCAGTCTGACAGGGATTTATAGTCTTTTATGGATATTTTTTTCAACATAGATTCAAATCGTTTATTGTTTGGTTAATAATGTCATAACGCATCATTGTCTGGTTACGGCTATCAATGGACCGGGTTAAGGAATCTAGATAGCTACGATCGTGCAATAGTGAGGAGTATGCTTTCTTTATGATTCCGGAAAGTTCTTTCTGCGAACCATGCAGATGAGATAGCAGATAGCTGAAACTCTCGAAGAATGCCATATTCACGGGTCTTTTCCTGCCTGATTTTGATGGTAGGCGGAAACCTCCTTTATCTTGTATCAGCAGCGCAAGACTCATTGCATGGGTGAACTTATTTTCGAGATAATCAAATATGGGATCATCCTCACCCAATCTATTTAGATAACGCATTGTCTTCCCCAAGAAATCTTCAATATTACTCATATACTCCAGATTACTGTTACTGTCCGGATCTATGGTAATCTGTTTCTGCCATAAAAAGAATGCTATAAAACGAAGAACAATATAGCGGTCTTTCATTTGTCTGGATGGGATTGAGTTTTCTGTCGCCTGTATAAATGAAGGTGCTTCGGCCAAGCGGTTGATTAACCTGGTTGCATTTCCCTGATACAATGCGTTCCGCATTTCCTGGTTATTAAGCCGTGTTCCTCCCCGATTGACACGATCGAACAAATCAAACGTAATACGGTCGCTGGTGGGTGCTTTGATTACATACAAGGTTAGAGAATAATCTTCAATCTTATTTTGTTCCAAAGGGGTCAGCTCCTTAAAATATTTGTCATTCTTGTCATTGAGAATCGTCAAATGCTTTAATGGAAACGTATTGTTTATAAAACCGAACAGGGCATTTAGCCGTTGTTTGCCATCCACGATCATATACACTCCATCCTCGTCTTCCTTTACATAGATTAAAGGCAGAGGAATCCCTAATAAAACGGACTCTACCAACTCGCTTTTTTGTTTGTTGTTCCAAACCAGTTTTCTTTGAAAATCGGGAGCCAAATTCAATGTCGGAGTATCTTTCTCCCATTTGTGTTTCAGTTGGAATACTGAAGTATATTCACGTGTGATATTGAGCATAGCATCGGAACAGGCTTTATCCATATTCGTGCTATGCCGTTGATTAGAGGCAACCTGTATTGTATAATCTCCTTCAAAATCCATTCGTGATCTTTCTTAAATATTAGTGCGAATATACAAATATTTTTCCCGTCTATCCTTATGAAATAGGAGATTTTATTCGTTTCATCACTAAAATAGAGTATTTGACTATATTACTATGTATGGATTGGGCAGGGATGGCTTTTGTAACGGAGTGTTTTTATAAATTTGTGAAAATGGTATTTGGATTTCAACCTAATATTGTTTTAATCTTAAGCGTTCTTCGCCCGATGCTGATGTATTTTGTTTTATATTTGAGAAGCTATTAAATCTGTATACTATATTAAGAGAAACTTTTCTTGACTCTTCATTCTTTACTTTTTGAAGAACTTTGATTTGATTTATCCGACCAATGGATTTATCTATAGAACTATGTAAAATATCTGTTACTGATAGACGTACATCCAAATTCCCGTTTAACCAACTTTTCCCCAAACTTATGTCCAGTTTGGATGTGGGGTAAATAGTTTCTATCAAATAGTCTCCTTTGGTTGAATATTCAAAGTCAACAAATAACATTAGGCTTTTTGGAAGTGTGAACATGTTATTCATTGTATATGTGAGGAACGGGAGTTTAGTTTTATTAGGCACATTGAGATAATCATATTTGAATATAGTTTTCATCAGGTAGAGAGAAGCAGAGCAGTCCCACCAAGGAAATATCTGTTTTTGCCCTCCAATAACAAAAGCCAACTGTTGGAAATTATTGTAGTTTTTAAACGATGTAACAACAGTGGAAGGCTGTTTTTCGTCAGTGTAATAGGTATGGCCTATATAATTATTCATGTTCGCATAAATAACATTCAGATATATCCATTTATAAGTCAGTATGTAATTAACTACATGAGAGATCATCGGTTGAAGGGAAGCGTTTCCTAAAGAGTACGAATACATATTCTCATATACCGGTAATATACTTAATTGGGAAAATGTGGGTCGAGATGTATGGACAGCATATGATAACTGTTGGCTTAATCCTATGGAAGTATTGTTTGAAACAGATAAGCTAGGAAACCAATTACAGTAAGTCTTTTCAATATTATCAGAAGGTTCTTCAACATCATGATTTTGTGTTTTCAATATCTCATAACGAATGCCTACCTTTGTGTTCCATTTACTACTTTTCCATGTATATGTAGCAAAACCCGCAATCCTTTTCTCTGAGTCTTCAATTTCACCCTGCTTCATATTTGTACCTACATTATGGCTGTAATTATAGCCATCTATCCAGTCCCCTTCAGAACCTATATTAAATTGGTGTGCCCCTTTCTTTAAAAACAAGGTAGCTTTAAAAGCATATAGAGAATGATTTGTTTTACTCGTACTAATAATTGAGTCTTGATTGATAACATTTTGGTCTAGATTTCCTTTATTTTTAATATAGTCAAAATATACATCCGCTCCGAAATATTTTGAAAATTTCCCCCGATAAAATGTATTAAGAAAATAATCCGATTGTTTTAGATTCACATAGCTTTGTTGGGCGCCTTGATACTTATTACTGGCACCTGAAACATCTATATCTGTATTTGAAGATACTTTTCCGCCCATATTTTCTCCCGTAAAATAAGCACCTATTAAATGATTACTATTCAATTCATATTCAATATTCAGCCCATATGAATTGATATTTCTACGGTCTTTCTTATTAGTTGTATTTTTGAAAAAGAAAGGTTCATTACTGGAAATTTCTTTTTCGGAGTATTCACTATATTTGTCGAAAGGGCGTTTAAATGAATAGTCTATCCCGATCGTTATTTTTTTTCGTTTCCATTTTAGTTGAACTCCTTCCTGATGATTTACGAGGTTCCCTACACTTGCTTCTGCATCTGTCTGAAACGAAAAACCATCTTCCGGATGTAAGGTTGTTATCTCCAATACAGCTCTACCTGTCGCAGAATATTCCGCTCCGGGAGAAGTGATTAGATTTATATTATCAATTTCTTTCACAGGTAAACGCTTTGCTTCATCCAGGTTGCGCACTTTTCTCCCATTAATATATATATCAGGACTACCTAATGCAAGAATTTCCAGATTTCCATTATTAATAACTATTCCCGGAATTTTCTTGAAAACGTCATAACTTTTAATTTCCTTGTTCAAAATTGAGTTTACAACATCAATTGATATCCCGTTATTTATTACTTTAAAAACTGGCTTGTTACTTTTAATTAATACTTCGGATATTTCATTTAGTCTATCATCCAAAATTATAGGATTTAATTGACTTTTATTATCGCAAGATATCGGCTTAAATGCCAAATGTTGAACAACAATACGATAAGGACTTATTATGTTGGAAAAGCTAAACAATCCGTTTTCATCTGTTATAGCTGCTTCTATAAATGTTGAATCGCTTTTTTGTAAAATGACTGTGGCGGCATATATTGGATTGCCTAAATTATCAATGACCTTGCCTGATATTGATTGTGCATATGAAACAGTAGTTATGATACAAGTCAATACACATATTCCTAATCTAATTATATTCCTCATTTTTGCGAATTTACATTGTTTTAGAATATGAATCTAATCAGAACTTGTCTTTTTTCATCACATTCATAATTTGTGTTACGTTACAAACGTTACTTAAAAATTATTGTTATTGTGATTTTTCTGGTGATAGCTTTTAATTTTTATAGAAATACGCCTATTAGAATGCTCTATACTTGTATAGGAATGAATTGTACATCGCAATGATTTAATACAAAAAGATAAAAACACAACCAGCATTTTGAAAGACAAGTTGCTAAATTCCAGTTGACCCCAATTGATTATTTTTGCTCAATACCTTTATTTCTTCTTCAATAGATTTGATCAGTTCTCGGTTAAATTCAATAGGCAGACTGTTATTTTTGATACGATTTATCAGTTGTTCATAGCGTTTGAGGTATACCTTGTCATCTTGCTTGCGCGGAGTTTGGCTGTAATCAATTTTGTCTTCCTCAAATTCTCTTTTGATTTTTTGCAGTTCATCCAAACGGTACATAAGCTCCTGAAGGTCGTTGTCGATCAGCTTCTGGACGTCCCATTCACCTTCGATAGTTATAGGGGTGTAGCTGTTATTCTCATAGAGTCGCCAGAAATTTCTTACTCGTTTTATATTTATGATAGAATCAAGTCCCGGTTGACTGATGAATTCTTTGAAGGAAGATGAATCTCCCAATATAGATTTCCAGAATGGTTCGCAAGCTATCGTATTGAAACTTGGGTTGTTAGTTATGGCTCCTGGGCGGACAAAATTCTCGATATAATAACCGGGACTTTTATTTATCAGTTCTTTTATCTTGTGGCAGCTACCAGAGTCTAAAATAACTCTTCGAGTACCAGTAACAATATCAGAAATACATGAATAGAGCATTGTCATGTGCTGCTCATTCATAATAGGTTCCTGGCTTATATAGTTTTGCAAATTTTTTTTGCTTATGTCAAGCAACTCTTCTTTATTGAGAATTATGGGATGTCTGTTAAATTCGTTGTCGATACAATTGATAATGAGTTTCTGTATAATCCCAGTATAGTAGGGAGGAGGACTTTGGAGAATTTTTTTTATGAAAATGGTATATTCTGTCACATCAGAAAAATTGTAGCTTTGTACAATTTCATTGGCTGTTTTTTCATACAAAAGCTGTATTATAAGTAAATAAATGTCAGTGTATTGATATTTAGGGGAAAGATAGAATATCGTTTTAGTATAAGTAATGAATATATTTCTATCTGAAAAATTCAATATGTTTCTGGTTGATAAGAACTCAATGAAGTCTGATATCTTGTTGAGTTCAATCCATTCTATGATTTGTTTTACTACTAATGAAAAGTCTTTCTGTAAAAGTCCCTGCATTTCCTGTTTTGTTAACATATCATACGTTTGAGCAACGAAATAGATTTCAAAAGCTTTTTCGGAGAATATTCTCCCATATATTTCTTGCTCATTATCAATGTCATTTGGGAAAAGTCTTTCTAAAATATCTTTATATGGTATTTCATTTTCTTGGTTATCTTGTTGTTTTGCTGTCAAAACATAACGACCTGGTCCATGAACATCTCTCTCTAAATACGTTTTATTGTATAGTTTTCTATGTAAGGACGGATTCTTATATTTGATGATAGTCAGCAGAAAAAAGTCATGGAAATTAGCTTCTTCTTTGATAGGAGAAAACTCATTAGTGAATAAATTGATGAAACGTTTTGCGTCTCTAAGCGTTGTTAGATATTTAGACAATACCCAGCTGAAGCCATCCAAAGTTGCTAAATATGCAATCTTTTCTTCCTCTCTAAGCTGGATTCTTTTCGTTATTTCATCCACTATATATGCGTGTATTTTCCGATAAGGTCTGATTGGCACCACGACTTCCATGCTGAAAAATTTGTCAGAGAATGGAGATTCTTCTCCCATGTACTTGTCATTAATCATTTTGGCGACATGGTTTTTGTCGTAGGCAGTTAGGAAAATAATATTGGGAAATGAAGCGTTTCCGTCTATCAGCTTGAATATTTCGATGATTTCATCCGCGAGTAGACGGTCAAAATCTTCTATGATAATTACTACTTTTTGGGGAAGAAGTTTCAAGGCTTTACTAATCTTTTCTTTCGCTGAATCTTTATCAGCGATTCCTTTCAGTCCCAAGATGGTAGAGATAACATTTTTGTGGTCAAATAGTTGTAAAGCTTCCATATAATCCTTAAACATGGAAGAAAAACAGGAATTATAAGGCTTTAAGGCACTGCATACTGTCGAGAAGAAATCCTCTTGTATGCTTCGGACATCCTTTGCATTTCGCGGATTGTAGTTAATGACGATAAAAGATTTGGGATCTATAGCATTTGCCACCAAATTGAGAAATGAGGTTTTGCCCGTTCCCCACGGAGAGGTAATTCCTATGCTCCAAGACTTTTCCAAGGATATATTATTCAACTTTTCCGCAAGTCTTGAAGCTTCTATATTGTAATCAAGAATATCATCGGTTTCTTTATCTATCGGTTGGTCAGGAATAAATTCTGCTTTTGATTCTTTGGATGCTTTGGTGCATAGATTCATAAAATAGCATATAATATTCATTATAACCCATGATGAAGCAGCAAATATTAATATGTCAAGATAGGCAAACGGCTTAACGAAATAGCTATATAAATATAAACCGCTGAATCTATATTTTATATATATGACACAAACAGCTATCAGAATGATTACCTGATAATTCGCAATTCTGTATTTATGTTGATAATTTCTGTATAACTGGATTGCCATAAGGGTTATGGATATCCAAGTAATGGCAGTTAGATTTCCACTTGTGGGAATATTTAAGTAGGACACAACGTGGGTATTGAATAAGTGTAACCATTGTTTCTCATAATGTATCCATATAAAGACGAACACAAGTACCAGTAAAATGCATTTTAGGCAATATACCAGTATATCCATTTTATTGCCTTGGTATGTTTTTGTTTCTTTTGTTCTTATATTTCCCATGGTGGTACTATAGCAATGATTTGTTACAAAAATAGTAATTTATTTGATATATTATAGTGTTCGTATTATAAAAAATAAAGATTCCCCTTTGAAGCTAAAGATTTTCAGGGAGGGGGAATCTGATTAGTACAACTTGTTGTCACATCATAATAATCTTCTAAAATAGGTTGCAATGACTTGCTGTGAGCAAAGATCATATGCAAGTAAAGTGTGAGGCACAACAGCGGCTATTTCAAGGCCCTGGTTTTCATAATACAGGAAACTGTATTCTTCTTCTCCCAGCCATTGTAGGAATGGGGTATCTTTATTTTGTGACATAGATAGTGAAACAAAGTCATTTTACTGCTTAAGCGATATGTTATGCGTTAATATATTATCTCTGTGAATCAGGCCGTTAGGCGTATTTATGTAAACATGCTTTTTGGGGTAAGTGTCCGGAAAGGTATAAAAAAGGCGATTAATCCATGTAGTTTATGATATAATCATCTAATTAGCGAAGAAGATAATTGTTTGTTTGGCAAGGTTTTTGGTCTTAGAAAAGAGAGCATCACCTACGAGGGTGAAACCATCAGTGAGTTGAAAAGTGATTTTGAAGGTGCTATTTATACTGGGAGCGTTTCTTTTTATTGATAGATAGTATATTACATTCTTATTTTTGATAGGATATTGTCTTTCTGTTTTATTGGAATTGGCTATTCATCCTACTGCCGAGAAGGTGAAGGCTTGGTTGGAGAAACTACTTTCATATTAAAATAAGATCATATATTAAAATAGGACACTTTATTTGAAATCAAACATTATTCTGCTTACCTTTGCTTGCACGAAGAAATAAAAGTTATTTATATGAAAGAGATATTCAGAAGATATCCTATCGGGATACAGAATTTTGAGCAGTTGCGTAATATGAATTGTGTATATATTGATAAGACAGAATTGATTTATCAGTTAGTTCATTCTGAAAAGTCTTGTTTCTTTTATCGTCCCCGCCGCTTCGGAAAAAGTCTTCTAGTTTCTACTCTAGAAGCCTATTTCTCCGGGAAAAAAGATTTATTTAAAGGACTGGCAATAGAACAGTTGGAACAGGAATGGACTGTTTATCCTGTGTTACATATTGATTTCAGCAGAACAAAATATACTGCTATTGAAGATTTACAGGAACAACTGAATCTTTATCTGAGCGGATGGGAGAGGACCTATGGGAAAAATGAAGAAGAAACGAGTTATGCAGCTCGTTTGACGGGTTTGCTTCAACGAGTTTATCAACAGACAGGAAAGCAGGTTGTCGTATTGATTGACGAATATGATGCGCCTTTATTGGATAGTAATAGTGACTCTGCTTTACAAGGACAATTACAGATTGAGATGAGAAAATTCTTCAGTCCTCTCAAAGCCCAAGGGAAATACCTTCGTTTCTTATTTCTGACAGGTATCAGTAAATTCAGTCAAATGAGCATATTCAGTGAGTTAAACAACTTGCAAAATATTAGTATGAGTGATGATTACAGTACTATTTGCGGTATTACAGAACGTGAATTGCGGAGTCAGATGCAACCGGATATTGAGAGGTTAGCCCAAGCGAACAATGAGACTTATGAAGAAGCTTGTCGGCATTTGAAACGGCAATATGACGGTTATCATTTTAGTGAAAACTGTGAAGATATTTACAACCCGTTCAGTCTTTTCAATGCTTTTTCTCAAAGGGATTATAGAAGCTTTTGGTTTTCTACCGGTACACCCACTTTCTTGATTGAAATATTACAGCGAATGGACTTCAATCTCAATCTATTGGAAAAGATGGAAGTGAAAGATGAAGACTTTGATAAAGCGACAGAGGTTATCACAGATCCGATTCCCGTACTTTATCAGAGTGGTTATTTGACTATCAAAGGATATGAACCTCTTTTTCGTACATATACATTAGGCTATCCGAACGAAGAAGTTAGAATAGGCTTTATTGAGACACTGATTCCTTCTTATCTCAATCAACCAACCCGCGAAAGTAATTTCTATGTAGTTTCTTTCGTAAGAGACTTGATGAAAGGTGATATTGAGCAATGTCTTCTTCGTACTCGTTCTTTTTTCTCTTCTATACCCTATGATTTGGAAAACAATCAGGAACAACACTATCAAACCATATTCTATTTATTATTCCGTTTGATGGGGCAATATGTGGATGTAGAAGTCAAGAATGCCATTGACAGGGCTGACATAGTGATAAAGATGCCTGATGCGATTTATGTGATTGAGTTTAAGGTAGATGGAACTCCTGAAGAAGCGTTGTCGCAAATTAATAGCAAACAATATGCCGTTCCTTATGCGATAGACCATCGTAAGGTTGTTAAAGTTGGAGTGAATTTTGATAGCGCAACGAGGACTTTGGGAGAGTGGGAGATAGAATATTCTTAGTAGAATTTGAGCATAATTTTTGAGGGCGTGTCACGGCACGCCCTTATTTCATCTTATTTTTTTCTACATATTATCTAAGATAAAATCAGCTGGAATTCCGAAATTGTCTCGCAAACGTTTCACTAGATTCAATTTAGCGCTCTTTTGCCAGATAACAGTTCACTTATTCTAGACTTGGAAACGCATAATTTTTCTACTGTTTCGATTTGGTTAAAATTGGCTTCGTCCATTTTACGTCTAATCTCGTCTGTTATTTAAATTGAAACTCTTCCCGGTAGAGGATGATAAGCGACTTCCCATTCTTCTACCATATAAGACAAACGAATAAGTTCATCCTTGTCTGATTGATCAAGTAATTAGGGGCATATTCCTGATTGTTGCTTCTGTGTCCTATCTGTCGTTCTCTTTTTATGGAAGAAATATACCAATAAAACTAACAAGGCAATACATATACATACAGCAGATAAGATAACCGCTTTTTGCCTAACAATTTTTATCTTGTAGTTTTCTTTTGCTGTGCCATGCAGTGTATACCACTTTGCAGCTCTTTCGATCTGTTCGGTGAATAATTCTTCGTGGTTGAGATTGCTATGTAACAAACACCATTTAGGGAAGGTTTCATCGTCAAGATTTTCCGGTTCTTTAATCTTGTTCAAGATTATCGAGGCGCTGTCCGGGTTTGTCTCCCATGCCTATCTTCTATGATCTCCATAAAGTTAGCTATAGAATCTCCCTTTTCTCTATATATCCATCATATGTGCGATTAAATGTCTCCAACATTTCATCCGATTCTGCTAAACTGTGTGCTTTGTGTACCAGAAAGAACAAAAAACGATTTTTCCGGATAATCCAAAGAATCACCATGAAAAGACAAATTTTACCTCCAAAGGTTAGAAAATAAAAGAGCAGTTGAATTTCTGTTTTATGAGCCATATACCAATTTCCAATATTTATTTCTCCTGTATCTAACAAGTACATCAGGGGGTATAACATTTGAATTGCTGCATAAATATAAAGACTTAATATAAGCCATTGCGGAATATCAAGATAACTACTGTTTAAACGACCTAAGACTACCATCATAGATAGACTAGCTATCATTCCGATAATCAAACGAATCGCAAACTGTAAATTTGCATAATTGTTATTTGTGTATAGTCCTATGAGGTCTGCTCCAATGCATAATGCTCCGATAACAATTAAACAGATGACTCCGATATGCATTTGCTTACAATTGCCATCGTCTGTCGAAGCTTTTACCGTTGAGAAAGTTATTACCATGTAAATAAAAAACATGGCAAAACTATTCAGTAGATTTAAGATGTTTTCCATAAAACAAGTAAATTTATTAAGAAATTCACCATCACCCATTAGGGGTACCAAGAGTTTCCAAATATACATTAATAACCAAATGCACCATACCACTATCCATGAGTAATAAAACTGCTTGATAGAAACTTCCATGCGGTGGAAAAAATCGTGCTCTCCATTATGCAATAAACGGCAGTTGTCTCCTAAATTATCTTTAATATACGAACATAAACGTTTTTCTTTTTCTTCTTCGTCCTTGTTTATTAAAAAATTGCTGGAAATCAGTATAATTAAGGTTGCTAATACAAAAAGTGTATTGGCAAAGTTTATCCAATTCGGATCAAAGATATCCGTTATTTTAATTTTGGTGCCAGAAGACGAGGATTTAAATATTGAAGGTAAAAATGGAATAAGAGCACATATAACAGATAAAAGTATTGTATACTTTTGATGTTTTAGCCAACCAAAAAAACTATCTTCATTCATTATCTTTTATTTTTTAACAGGGTTATCATCTTATTAGTATCATTACTTACCCAAAAGTGATTCATATTAGGAACTGATATAGGTTCAACAGAATTTTCATGTAAAGAATAAGCCCTTTTATTGCATGTGAAAAGGTTTGCTATATTCTCGATTTTACCTCCAAATATGTGACTTGGTGCGTTATAGCCAAAGGATCGTTCTATATAAATACGGGAGTCTTTGTCATCAAGCCGCTCCATACATATAACATTGTCTGCCAATGAACGGAGATTTTTGACTAAAGAGGCGCTCTTATCACAAAGAATGCAAAGGTCTATTCCCCACTCTTTACATATAGCGATTAGTGCCGGAAGAAATAATGGGTCCTCTTTAAGGAGTGGAAAACTGTATTCAATTTTTTGTATATCATCAATAACTATGCGCTTGATTCCAGCTTTTTCGCATGTCTTGGGAAATAAACGAATTTGTCTTAGTAAATAATAAAAGAATTCATCTGCAGAAATATACCCCATGCGTAAATCCCAGAAATGTATATATTTATAACACATTTGGCAGTAAGGTAATCTGCATTTTTTCTGGCATCTATCGCAATTTGGGGACATGGCTTCGCAGTTAATCCTGTTTTTATTAGCTTTAAAAGCCCATGTCGGACAAATCAACCGTTTCCGCATAGTATAGTACTCTTGGTCGAATAAAAGATTCAGTGTATGTTCTTGGCGGCAACTGGCACTAAAGGTGCCTCCCAACGATAAATAACGTTTATAGCTATTTGGCTCTCCTATAATGACAGTGACTTGGCTGTCCATTTCGTCATTATGCTGTTTAGGCTCCAACAATATACTTTTCAGTAGTTTGCATATATTTTGTTCCTCTTGTAGAGTTCTATATATTGTTTTTAATCGGTGCCAGTGTATTTCGTTTTTTCCGTCTAAATAGGCTTCATAATTATCTTTATCAGGATTACTATTAATAAATTGTTGATAAGTATCTGTCAAGACATCAGAGTGTCCTCTTAGTAATGCTTTGGGCATGTGTCTTCTGCGTTGAAGCAGTACATGGACACTTGGGTAAATTTCTATCCCATAATCTCTTTTCTTATATCTATGCCATCCTAATGCAGTTGTTTGTAAAACGCTCTTTCTTATACATAGCTCATGCCTGACATATTCATTGCCTTCATCTTCATGCGTACGGAGCTCCAGCATCAAATCAGGTTCGCAACCAACTGGTGTTTGATTCTCATTCAACACGAATATGGTGACAAGACTTTTACTTCGCATCTTCTTTATGTCATCAAAAATAGAAGAAGTGTCTTTATTCCAATCTAAGTCTAATACTAAACAGGGAATATATTGCTCAGATAGTACCTGCTTTATATCCTTTGAAATAGAGTTAATAATATGAATTGGGAAAAATTCATCAGCTAGATAGTCTAAGTTATTTTTATTACCTACTTTACAGTAATCAATAATTTCATTTGAAATTCTGGGAGCAATCAGATTATTGATGTCATTACAATTGTTTTCTTCATCTTTCCCTTGTGGAAGTACAAAATGAAGAGCATTTGTACGGTTATTGTACACGATGACTTCTTCACTTAACAAGAGGTCCATTTTTGCATAATTGATCTCTTTCTTAGCAACCTTGCAGTCATTTAATTTAAAGATTGTGGAGCAAAAATTACATCCATCCCATTTATTTTCTTCACTTAAGTTATCTTCGATGATGGAGTTGACGCATTTAGATATTAAGGTATCTAATACCATATCTTCCAAATTTCTTTTTTGTTTAGAGTCTGACAAAAAAATAGGGTCGGAAAATTCCAATCCAGACTCTGTTTCATTTTTGAGAGCCAGCATTCTTATGTTTTTTGTTATTCCGTGTAAAAGTTGCATGGCCAATAATGCCCTGCTGGTTCCACTCTTTCCAGTTATTGTTACAACTAATTCTTTTTGGCTTATTGGGGGAGGAACCTGGTCTTTTTCGGAAGCTTTATCTGCGTTCTCTTCTTCTTTTTGGCCTTTTTTCTCATTATCTTTTTGTACTTTCTGTTCTTGTAATAAGATTCCACCGAACAACAGTTTGTCCAACCCTAAAATGTCTGTCGAGATTTTTTCGTGATTGTATTGGAACTTCATAGTATATTTATTAAGTTTTTCTATTACGTATTAATCTGCCCGATATCAGTTGTCTTGTTTATAATAGGTTATGTGCGAATTATTCAAAGCTCTGATAAGTTTACTTTAAGTGCTTAACGGCAAAAGATTACTACAAAAATAGTAATTAATTTGATATATTATAGTGTTAATGCGGAAAATATAAAGATTCCCCCCCTGAAAATTTCAGTTTCGAGGGGAAATCTGATTAGTACAATTTGCTGTCAAATCATAATAATCCTCTAATAAGTTGCAATGACTCGTTGTGAGCAGAGATTATCCGCAAGTAAAGCGTGGGGGATTGCAACGGCTATTTCACGATCCATGTTTTCGTAATATCGGAAACCGTATCCTTTTTCTCCCAGCCATAGAAGGAATGGAGTGCCAGCCGGTTTGGATGAGCCAATGACTGCTTCAACCTGTGCTACTACATATTTGTCGTCATAACTACCGTCCATGAATCCTTCATAATCCGTGTCAATTACCCGGATTGGCACGTTTAGGGTTGATTCAATAAAATAGGGATGGTCGCTGTCCAGGTAATTGCGGATGTCCTGATCAAAGAAATAAAGTGCATTGCCCCAATCGTCATTCTTTATAGGTTCGTTTCTGATAGTGCTCCAGTTGATAGATGCGGTCTGGTTGGCACGATACAGTTTATAACCAACAGGTAGAGTTGATACACGAAATGAACTGATGTTTCTGGTTTCCGGTTTAGGCAGTTCCGCCTGTTCCGCACCTGCCGTGTCAAACTCGTTATTACAACCTGCCAAAGAGATGGATAACATGCAAGACATGATTGCCCAAAATGTGAATTTAATCTTTTTCATACGTCTAAAGTTTTAGTGGATAATAAAGTTAACTGTATTGATATTTTTCCCGTTTTATCGAGCAAAAACGATCTGTAACAACATTCTTTTATGTAATCAAACTGTTGAGATTAAAATGGGGTGCCCGTATTAATAAGTAATATGAATTTTTCATAACTTTATTGGTTTTAATTCTATAGCAAAGTTAGTGAAATTAAGTCGTAATCTATACAAAAAGCAGATATTGTACGTGGACATCCGGCTATTGAAAATCAGTGGATTAAGTGAATTTGCGTGGACACAGACGTTTTTATAAGTACTTGAAAAGCTCCTTAACCCATATTACTGGTAGTATAGTTATGTAATTGGTTTTTGAAGGTAATGTTGCTTTAAGCCTTGATCTTAATCCCGCATGTGGATCAGAATAATCGACTGAATCTGTATATTGGTGACTTTCTGAAAGACGGAAAATGTGTTGTATTAAAAAATGAGGATTGCCGAAATCGTTATGAAAAACATACGTGGGACTTATTGAAGGGGGCGGTATGTTGAGCTTGTTTTACCTGAATTATGATAAAAAGAATTTGTTTCTGGATAAAAACAGTTCCTGATATTTTATTGAAATCTTCTGGAGAAACAATCTTCTTTAGTGCAAATTATTTTCCAAAAAAAAGGTTCGTTTTACTTTCCTTGTTCTCAATATTTTATGTAAATTTGGGGTCTAAACAGATCATAATTAATATTGGTATGACAAACACATTAATAGAAGCTCAAATTTGTGAGTGTGATATGCATCACGCGGCTAACCACTGGTTATTTAATCAATGGGGTCATTCTACTCTCTTATTAGGTCTTATCCTGGTAGTGTTAGGGTATTTGTTCTTTAAAAAACGAAGATTTTTGGTAGATAATCTGAAATGGATTGCTGCTATAGTGTTTCTGTCAGGCTTTTTTATATATGGGTACGGATTTAATGAAGGGGGAAGCCAGCAAAACCTGACCGCGTTGGTGCTTAGATCTGCTTTGTCTTCTATGGAAATGTTTGCTTCACATTCCGACCTGCTGGAGATCCCTAAAGAATTGCATGGTGACCCTTGGTATATGACAATCTTTTCTATAGTCCATTTTCTGGCTGTTATTGTCAGTGCTATATTTATCATTAAATTATTGGGATTCAGGTTTGTCTCCTGGGTGCGTCTCTTACGTATGAGCACTTTTAAAAAGAGCGATTGCCGCTTGTTCGTGTTTTGGGGTGTCAATGATAACGCAATAGCATTGGCGAACAGCATAAGGAAGAAAATTAAAGAAACGGGTCACGGGAAGGGCAAAAAGGAACTGGGAAAGTGCAAGTTTATTTTTGTGAGGATCATCTCCAATGAAGAGAAGAATTCGCATGGCCGATTCACGTTCAGCCATTTTTTCAGTTCGTCACAAGATGGGGTTGAACAGTTTATAGAGAAAATTGAAGATATAGACGGCATTCTGGTTAACTCCAAATTAAGCATAACAGGGCATTTAACAGAAAAGGTCAAATCAGAGTTGGACTTATATAAGTGTCTCGGCTTAAAAAGATTAGGCAGGATTATCCGGAATAATCCCTGTGCAACTTTCTATTTTTTATCCCAGAATGAAGAGTTAAATGTTGAAGCAGTTTCTGTTTTTAAGGAAATAGCAAGAAATAAAGGTAAGGGTGTCCACGATCAAGTTGAAATCTATTGTCATGCACGTAAGAACAACCAAAATATGAAGTTGGAGATGTGCGACGGATTGAAACATCATATACATATTATTGACTCGTCTAATCTTGCCATATTACAATTGAAAAAAGACTTCAGTAATCATCCGGTGAGTTTTGTGGATGTTGATTCTTCGGAGGCTTGTGCCAGAAAACCTTTCACAGCACTGATTATAGGGTTCGGAGAAACCGGGCGTGATGCGTTCCGTTTCCTGTATGAATTTGGTGCTTTAATTAATGACAAAGGCGAGAAAAACCCTCAGAAAATTTATGTGGTTGATGAACATATTGACAAGCTGAAGGGAGACTTTTTAATGAAAGCACCCGCTCTGAAAGTTAAAAGTGAGGATGAGATTGAATGGGTAAAGAATATGTCTACTCATTCTGATGTATTTTGGGATAAGCTGCATGAAATAGTGGATAGTTTAAATTATGTCGTGATTGCCATAGGAAATGATAATGAGGGCATGTCATTAGCCATTGATCTATATGAGTATGTTTATAGATATAGAAAGGACTGTTTTGACAACTTCAGGATTTATCTCCGCATAAATGGGAGCTGTAACAATATCCAATTGGAGCAGATTAAGAAGTATTTTGATACTTATGGCAAGGTTAAAGATGTAATCCGAACCTTCGGGGCTCAAGAGGAAGTTTTCTCTTATGAGGTGATATCAACGGATGTCCTTGAAAAATTGGCAAAGAACTTCTATTTCGAGTATCAGAAGATTATGGTCGATAAAATGCCTGAAACTAATGGGGAAGAGATAAAAGAAAAAAATATAGCAAAAGACAAACTGGCAAAAACTGCTGAAGCTGCATGGGATGCCCGTAGAGAGGAGTTGCAGGAAAAACAGAACCTGGAGTCACAAATAGAATTGTCTTACAAAGAAGAACAAGATAAGGCTAATGTATGGCATATCATAACAAAAGGATATTTAGCCGGTATTATTGGGAAAGATGAAAAGACGGTTCATGAGAACTTGGATGTAATGATGAATATAACAAAACGTGAGAAGAATACAGTGATTTATCCTAATGCTTGTGAAGGTGCTTCAAAGACGTTATTCGATAATTTGAGTAAATGTGAACATTTGCGCTGGAATGCATCCATGGAATTACAGGGCTTTGTCATGTGTGTCGGGAAAAGAAGTTATCAACGGAAAGAGCATCCGCTTATTGTTGACTGCAAGGCTTTGCAGGAGAATTTTGCGGATACTATCTTGTACGATAACTGTGTAGTAGAACTGAGCGTCAGGCTAATTTACAAGCAAATAAATGACAGACAAGGAAATAATTGAGGGATTAATCAATCGTGACGAGAAGGTCACGAATTGGTTCTTTAACACGAAATATCGTCCTTTGTTTATCAATGTAATCAATTTGATTTTTGAATATCACGTGGATTATGCTGAGTGTATCAGCGGACTATATTATCATTTAATGAGAAATAATGCTGCCGCTTTGCGCCAATTTGAGGGACGTAGCTCTATCGGTACGTGGATTAAGATTGTGGCAATCCGCTTTTTCAGGGAAGAAAAAAAACGGAAACAACTGATAGAAGACGAAAGCAATGAGGCTCTTTATAAAGAGGGCTATGCAGAAGAGACAGATGATCCGGAATCGAAAATAGCAGCAAGGATTGATTTGGAGCATTTGTTTGACCTGATGCCTAACAAGCGCTATGTAATGGTTGTCAAGAAACTGATGCTTGAGGAGGTAGAACCTGAGTTTCTGGCATTGAGCATGGGAATAACTGTTGCAAACTTATACAATATCAAGAAACGTGCACTGGTTGCATTGGCACGTGTGGCAATGAATGATAAAAGGAAGTATGAAAACAAAAAATAAGAGTATGGTAACCGAAGAATTACTGGCTGCTTTTGAGGAGGGCAAGACGAATGCAGATGAAACGGCCATGGTGCTTGAAGCTTTGGCTACTGATGAAGGGTTACAGGAAGACTTTATCCTTTCCCAACGATTGGATGCTATAATGGGAACCGATGACGAAGGGACTGATATTCTGCCTGTTACACAAATGGCAGCCGAATCCGATGGTAATCTTTGTGATTTTCAATGTGAACGATTTATCCTGAAGCATAGAAATATTGATTGTTGCCCGGACAAGCTTTCGGAAGAGGCAAGGAGTAACAGCTGGTTGAGAGAAAAGGGGACTCCTCTGCATAGCGTCGGGCGATTGCTTGAACAACGCGGCTTGATTGTGATGCGAAGTTATGGCTCGCATATTGACACTATTATACGTGCGCTCAAGGCTGGGCATGATGTGATTGTTGTAGTCAACAATCATCAGTTGTCGGGAAGTGATGAATCAACCATTTCTTATCATGCAGTAGTTGTACTGGATGTGAATGATTCAGAGGTGACACTTTACGATCCGGCAACAGGTGAAGGTCATACTGTATATCCTAAAAAGAATTTTATTGTGGCATGGAATGATGCAAAGGCTTATCTGGTGAGGGTTAAGGCGAGAGATTATGATTATAATCCGCGTCCTATTGATTTGGATGACGTTGAACTAAGTGCCGACCTGATTGAACTGCGGGAGGCTATTGCTGAAAATGCCCATGAGGTCTGGGCTGACCAGCGCCAGGAAGAGGGATGGACATACGGACCGCAAAGAAATGACGAACTGAAGGAGACACCGGATATGGTACCTTACTCCATGCTTCCTTCTTCGGAGAAAGAATATGATCGCCGTATGGCGTTTGATACGATTAAGTTAATGAAAAAGTTGGGGTACGATATTCTCAAACGAAACGATACGGATCTTCATAATGAACTGATGAGAAAATTGAGGAAGGAAGAGGATGCCAGAGTCTGTGATTGTGGTGCGCATATTTTCTTAGATCAAATATACTGTAGTCACTGCGGGAAAAAAATAGAATGGAAATCATTTCTGTAACGGGTAATGTAGCAGGCGAATTTCCTTCAGTCTGCCGTATTTAGTTTGTTAGAAAGGATTCTATATTATAGAATAAAAAGCGGTTTTGCCATGCAATATGATATATTTATAAGCTATAAACGGATCAGTTTGCCAACTGCAAATAATCTGTACTATCGTCTGACAATGAGGGGGTATAGTGTGTTTTTTGACCTTGAAGAGATGAGGAGAAGCAATTTTGATGAACAGATATATGACAATATCCATTCTGCCAAAGATTTTTTTGTCATATTGGAAAAGTCGTCTCTGGATTCTTGCCTTTCAGATACTTTCCAGGATGACTGGTTCTGTAAAGAAATAGCCTTTGCGCTCAAGGAGAATAAAAATATTATTCCGGTTTTATTGGACGGTTACAAAATGCCGTCTGAAGAGTCACTACCTTCCGAACTGAAAGATCTGGCGAAAAAGAATGCATTAGAATTCAGTTATGCATATTTCGATGATTATATAGACAAATTAATATCCAAAGGTTATCTGACTGCTACTTCCAAAGGGAATAAGGAGAATTCTGTATTTAAATTCACATCAACAGAGGATTGCGATATCTACGAGAATGGGAAGCTGGTCTGTTCGTTAAATGGAATGGATGAGATGCCGTATTATTTATTTATAAAGAGAAAAGGGGAATACCGGTACAAGTGTGTTAATATACATAATAAGGAGGCACAACTTGTGTCAGCTACGATAGATTTAAATGAAGAGAAGTTTGTCGATGTTAAATGGAAAAGGTCCCGACTTATTGACCCTGAGAAAACGGTATTCAATAAGAAGGATATATCGGGAGAGAAATATGCCGTAGAGATTGCAAACTTTAAATTTAATATGATCCGGGTTGAGGGCGGGACATTTTTAATGGGTGCTACCGATGAGCAAGCTGCTGATGCGGAACCTGAGGAGAAACCGCAACATCCTGTAACAGTCGGAACATTTTATATAAGTGAGTTCCCTATTGTCCAATGCTTGTGGGAATATGTAATGGGGTATAATAAATCCCATTTTAAGGAAGAACGGAAATTTGTGATTAAAAATGGAAACAGAACGCCTTGGATACCTGCGATTGCAGCGGGTGGGGCTGTGTCAGGAGCCGGAAGTATATTGTTGGGACCACTTGCTGTACTAGCCGGTCTGGGAGGATTTATGCTAAACAGGAATAAAGAAACTGAATCGGAGTATCAGTTTTTACCGGCTGAATCCATTTCTTTTAGCGAAGTTGAGGAATTTGTTGTCCGTTTGTCACGCATGACAAACCTTGATTTCTCAATACCTACTGAGGAGGAGTGGGAGTTTGCCGCTCGTGGCGGATTAAAGACCAGGCATTTTAAGTACTCCGGTAGCGACAATATAGATGAGGTGG
>OHAE01001199.1_pt1 | contig 20458 bp, 17 predicted proteins | sample 1577061 | NCBI WGS metagenome assembly OHAE01 (sample SAMEA3541535, study PRJEB24748) | human gut metagenome | biome: human gut; feature: human-associated habitat; material: faeces | place: China | collected 2012
ATTTTCTCAATTCTCCAAACTTTTATTTATCTTCTAACTCAAATCCGAGTTCTTTCAATTCTTTTTCGTTTCTGACATCTTCATCCGTTTTCTTTCCAGTAATGGCACTGTAGGCTTCTTTGATTCCATTTTTCACTGCCCATTTGATGACGAAATACAGCGCAATCAAAATAATAATTGCGGTTCCCCCGCTTAAACCTAATTCATTCCACATAATCATTAACTCCTCCGATTTCGTGACTTTCAATTTATTTTCAATTTTGCAGGCTGGGATTTATCATTGAATAAAACACATCCATACTCCAACTGCTATAATCAATATGCCTGATATTCTTCCTGCGAATTTTGACTTTTGATATCCTAGAAAATTAATTGTTTCAGGAGTTGTAAATGGCAATAAAACAACATCTATACCCATTACTACAATCCCAATTCCTATTATAAAGACATTATTGTTAGAAATAATGCCATAAAACATAACTAAGAATCCCAAAATAATGCCTAATGTAAAATACTTGATTTTATGGCTGTCTTTATCCATCATCTTTTCATAACAATTTTCACATTTACTGTTACAAAATTCAAAATTATCATTGAGTTTTTTGCCACAATATTTGCATTTTTTCACACTCTATTCCTCCATAATTTTCGTTTTGTCACTAACATGATATCATATTTTTTCCTCAATTACATCCACCTAATTTTAATACACTGCCATTCGTTTTGCTTCTGTAACCAGCAGCCTCTTGATCTTCTCCTGCAAGGGTTCCTTTGCATCTTCATCAATCGAATAGATCTCATTTATCTCGATTTTTTTCGCTTACCGGTCAAAATGGTCAAAGACTTCTTTCCATATCTGGACGGAACATACACACTTTTCTTCCATGAAAATATTGCTGATAATTATAAAAAAACAGAAGACCATTTAAGATCTTCCATTTTATAAACAAACCTCTATATAAAACTATATATACTGCCCATTTTTAATAAAAACAGACAATCGGCACACTTTCGTCTATCCTATTATAAAGTTCTGCCGCTTTGTCTGCCGGAAGATTAATGCATCCATGGGATCCACCACCTTCCCGGAAACGATTTCCTCCAAAGTATGGCTGCCATGAAGCATCATGAAATCCAATCCCCCCATTAAAAGGCATCCAGTAAGTTACTGGTCTTTCATATTCATATTTCCCATTTTCCAACATCTTTCCTTTCAGCACAGATGGACTTTTCTTGTAATACAATTGAAAAATTCCCGGTGGTGTCTGCCGTTCTACATACTGCATATCTCCTGACACAATATCCGATTCCAAAATGATAGAACCATCCTGATAATAATATAAATGCTGTGCAGACAGGTCTACTTCAATATACGTGTTGCCTATATCATTCATACCCCGTGCATTCGCCCGCATAGCGTACACCGGTTCCCGGTTTATCTGTACTCCTGCAATCATTTCCTGCATAATGGTTTCTATTTCTTTTTCCTGATCGATCTTCCATCCATAAACAGAACTATACACCTGAACAGTACGTCCGCTTGTTGTACAAAATTCCCTCTCTGTATTTACTGTATCATGTGTGGCAGCCAGCTGTGCCACATATTCTGCTACACACTGTCTCAGCTCATCCTCATTTTTTTGCAGCTGTCCTCTCTCATCAAAAATCAGCCAGTTTCTGATTTCCTCTCCATCCAATGTTACCGTTTCTTCTCCAAACACGTACACGATTTTGGTCTGGATCAGATTTTGACATTCTTCCAATGAATTTTTAAGATCTGAATCATCTTTCATTACTGCCGCTTTTACATAAACAGCCGGACAGCTATTCAGATCAATGGTTCTTTTTTTGCCAGCAACTGCTTCTGACAGTGCCTGATAGGCTCCATTGAAATCCAGAGTATTCCCTTCTGTTTCCGGTACGATTTCAAACTTCGAATCTTTATAAGCTACATACGCATCTTCTGGTGCTATCTGATTCTCTTTTTTTACACATTCCAGTTTTTCCAGCTGTTCTTTTAACTTCACTTTATCATAGATCATGTTTTCCTTGGCTGTATAATTTTGCTTCTTCCAAAATCCCTGAACCCATTTATATGGTTTTTGTTCATCCAGATATTGGGAAATACTGCCATCCGAAACATAACGATATCCGATCAATTTTCCATTGATACTCTGTGATTTCAGCTTTCTTGCCTTTACTTCCAGCAGATAGTCCTCTGCTTTCTTTGCAACCGCCTGTTCTGCCTCTTCCGATGTTTTTCCAGAACAGTTAATCCCATTGATCGTTGTTCCCCGAAAAAATCTGTCAAAATAGTAATAAGACATTCCTGCATAGCCAGCCATAGCAAAGAACACTATGATGACAGTGATCATTATCCACATTTTTTGCTTTCCATTATCCTTATCGGTTATCTCTTTTCTTTTTCCCATCCATGCCCCCTGTTTTTAACGATAAACAGCATTCAGACAAATTTTTTAAATCGTCTGATTTTAATATCTCCGATTTAATAAAAAATAACCAAGGCTGCTGGAAAAAACATTTTCTTTTCAAGCGCTTTTTCTGAGAAACGTTCAGGAACTCCTGCCAAGCAAAACGGCAACTCTAAGTTGTATTTTTCCAAGGGTTTCCGGTTCCATAAAATGTCCCGCACAGATCCATCCGCTACCAATTTCCCTTGATTTAAAACCAATACCCGGTCACAGGTTTCCAGTAGCAGATCCAGATCATGGGTTACAATGATCCTTGTTGTCAGAAGCTTCTGCAGGATTCGTATCAGCCGTCTCCGGTTCTTTGGGTCTAATGCTGTTGATGGTTCATGGAAAAGTACAGCTTTACATTCCAACAGAACAGGCCGGCGATGGCTATGACTACATTAGCTGGGACGGCGTGGCAAAGACTGGAGGAATGGTATATTATAGTGTCTCTGAAAATTATGGCAATGGTGGAAACTACATTTCCTCTATAAAACCAGGCGAAAGTGTACAGCTGAACATGGCCTGGATCGTAAATGAAAGTAACCTCAAAAATCTGTATCTGAATGTGACTGGGGACGGAGCTTCGTATGAGTTCTCTGAATATATACTGAAAAAGGGACTGGTAGATATTCGCCAATAATGTGTCATCGTTTATAATCCCATTTTTTATATGTCATATATAAAAAAAGCGTTTTTCGATTCCTTTTGGTTTCGAAAAACGCTTTCTTTTATTCTGTATAGATGTTCCCATTCTCATCCGTCCAGGTGCCGTCACCATTGTCTGTGTATCCGACCCCATCTGCGTCACAATAATAATAATCTCCGTTTGTTGTTTCTATTACATTAACAGTACCGTTACTACCCTGGAGTTCATGCTGTTCCAGTTGGTTTCCGAAATGATAACCTTCGTCATTCCAGGTACGATATGAATTTCCATTGGCATCTGCCCAGTTTCCATCTCCCTGATAACTGTATCGGCTCCCATAATAATCAGAATAGGTCCCATCTCCGTTATCGTAAAGAACTCTGGATTCTTCATCTCCTCCACCCGGTGCTACAATTGATGCTACACCGGAAGTAGTAGTGAATCCACTGGTATATGGTACGCCTGCTGGCAGATTTTCATAAGATGAAACAGACCCGTTGTTGTCAGAGGTAATTCCATCATCGGTCGTTTCACTTACCTGTCCGCTGTTTTCCATGGCAGGTTCATCATTTGTTTCCGCATCCGCTTTTTCCTCTTCGTCTACAGAATCCTCTGTATCTGTATTCTCTGTCACTCCTCCTTCGTCCTGTGTTTCAGCAGCTTTCTGCATAGTTACCATTTCAGAAAACGGTGCATAATCCGGTACATTATTTTTCTCTGGATCTGCATTTTTTTCAATACCAGACTTCTCCGTCTCTACTGAAACTGTATCTGTCCCGGCAGAGACATTAAATACCAGATTACCGCCTGCAAGCAGCAGCGTCACAAGAATTCCCGGAAGAATTCCTTTGCGGAGTTTCCGAATGTTCACCATATACAGAATCCGATCTTTAAACACCATTTCGCTGTCATTAAGACTTGCTGTCACATATGGAATCTGATTTTCCATGGCCACTGTCCTGAGAAGCAGCTGTCGATATAATTTATGTTCCTTTTTATTAACTCTGCGAACAACCGCTGTATCACACAGATTTTCAATATCCTTATCCGCTTCTTTCAGCATGATAAGAAGAAAGGGATTGAACCAGTATATCGATGCACAGATTCGAAGGAGCATCTTATACCAGAGATCCCGATGGCAATAATGTGTAAGTTCATGGTAAAAGATAAGTTTTCTTTCTTCTGCTGAATACCCGGTTGCTGGTAGATACAATTTTGTATGTAAAAGTCCTGCAAGAAGCGGTGTGGTAAGACCTGCGTTTTGCCTGAGTTCCGGTATTCTGCGTACGTGCTTCTTTTGACACGCTGCACGGTACATCTGAATACTCACCGTATCACTTACCTGTAGACTCATCCGTTCCAGATTCCTTATAGAAAAATAATATGCCAGCAATTCTCCTGTCAGTTTAAGTACCGTTACGCTCAGCCAGACAGCAGCAAAAATCACAGCCACAATTCCCAGCCATTTATCTGATTCGTACCTGACAGTTCTCTTTTGTTCCGGGATTTCTGTCAGATTTTTCATGTCTTTGCTCGCAGATGATACGTTTTCTGTTATCTTCTGACTTTCCTCTGGTCTGACTGCGTAATCCGTTATCTTCGGGCTTTGCGTATTCTGTTGACTGCTTCTAAGTACTTTGAAATCCACCAGTGCCAGATTCGCCGGAAGGCGCACCGGAACACAAAGGCTTATCGTAATCAACAGCCAGATAAGGTACTTCCATCTCGCTGATACACGTCCTTTAAACAGAGTCGCAAGCACTTTTACCAGTAAAATTACTACTGCTGCAATAACATTCAGTTTCAGAATGTGTAGAATGAAAACCTCCATAATTCGCTATTCCTCCCTGTCCTCCAGGTTCTTAAGAAATTCACTGAGATCCTGGACTTCTTCTGAGCTGATCTTCTTTCCATGATAAAGTGAAGTTACAAACTTTTTTAGTGAATTCCCATAAAGTTTCTCAAGAACACTCTGGCTTTCATGTGCCTGATAATCTGACTGCGAAACCAGGGGTGTATACAGATTCATTTTTCCCTGTTTCGTCACTTCCACGAAATTTTTGTTCTCCAATCTGGTCAGCAATGACAAAATTGTTGTTGATGCAAGTTTTTTCTTCATAGTGATCACTTTCTCAATCTCCGGTCTGGTCATCGGCGGAGTATTATTCCAAAGAACGAGCATAATATCCAGCTCTGATTCCGGAAGTCTCTGGTAAGTTTTTTTCACTTTTTCATACCTCCTGTTACATATTTTCTACAAATGTAGGAATAACTCTATTTTACCACGGTTCACGGAAATGGCAAGGGCTTTTGCACAATTTGCAAATGCCCTTGCCATTCCTGCAGCTACTGACCACTATCAGTCTATTTCTGTATAACTGCTGCCATTTTCATCACTCCATGTCCCGTCTCCATTGTCCGTAAATCCTGTACCATTTTCGTCCTGGAAATAATAATCACCATTTGTAGTTTCCGTAACCGTCACAGTATTACCGTTTGCATCCTGAAGGTCATGCTGTTCCAACGTATGTCCCAGATGATGAGTATCATCATTCAGAGCTGAGTAGGTATTTCCATTTTCGTCGGTATAAGTCTCATCCCCATTATCGGTATAGTTCATTCCATCATCTCCACGATATTCACAAGAATAATCTTTGTGAAGAATGTAATTAATCTCAATGGTATTTCCATCACTGTCAACTAATGTCATTGGTGAGGTAGAAAGGATATCGGAATCATCATTGCTGTCCGAGGATTTTGCAGAAGCATTTTCTTCTGTATCGGAGGAATCTGAATCTCCTCCTGACTTCTGACTGGCAGTATCTGTAGTTGCCTTATCAGAATCATCAGAAGAATCATCGGTCTGGTTTTCATTCTCCTGTCTGGTAAGTGAAGGATTTCCAGGATACGAAATATATTCTACAAATTTTCTGACGTCACTGATGTCATCTGCATCTTTTGCATATCCCACTGCCATATACAGGCTGTTTCCCTCTGAATAAATTGTCTGATAGCAGGCATCGTATGTGTCATTGCATTTGGCAATCCCTGTTTTGACATCCTCCAGTGAATATTTATAGATATTTACATAATCATTTCCGTTCGTATAGCTTGCATAGGTACCTTCCGTATCTGCTTTTTCCCATTCAGATCCAGCCGGCGGCTGTGTATAGAAATCGTTATTTCCTGCTGCCATAACCGTTGCAGCTGAAAAAATCCCAAGTGTTGCTACCGTCATAAGTGTCATAAATTTTGTCTTCATCGTGGATTCTCCTAGAATTTTATTTTCTACATCTGTAGAAGTTAATTGTATTCTACAACTGTAGAATACAATTGTCAATTCTTTTTTCTATATTTTTTTATCATCTCAGTTTAATTTCTATTTTTCCTTCCACTGGGCTATATAAATCCAGAGGATCTTCATCGCTTTCATAAACACGTCCTTCGCCTTCTCCAAATAATTTGCGGCATACTGGACATGATAGTCAGAACTAATATTTCTTTTTTCATTTTTCTGCAATCGTATTTCCATCAAAAGTGCCATTTTACGCCATTCTTGCAATAAAAAAAAGGCCCTCCCGGATAGACTATTATTGTTCCTGTCCATCCAGAAAGACCTGAAAATTAAAATGTTATATTTTTTAGAAATTATCCATTAAATTTCTGCAAACATTTAAATAAAATCATGGGTTTCGTTTTCTACAAACTCCCCATCTAAGAAAGCAAGATCATCCGTAGCTTCCTGTACTTCTGCTTCCTCGTCAGAATATTCTATCTGCCCACCTTTCTCTTCCTGCCTTTCACACCATATGACCAGACGTTTGGAGGCATCTGTTCCACAGGTGGAAAGCAGAATCGTCGGGACTTCTTCCTGCGTTCCAAGTAAAAAAGCATCTCCATCTGCCGGTGTATACTCGCATTTTACGATCACAAAGATCCATACCCCTTCATCCGGAAGATACAGATAGAGGATATGGTGTTCTTTTAAAAATTTATCGCCAAGGAAATTTCGAAGTCCGCGGAACATGCTGCCATCTTTCATATTGTGACCATAAATGATGTTCTTGTCATCAGAAAAATCGGCATTGTTATCGGAATCCAGGAAAATGGCCCCTGCCACATGTTCTGTCTTCTTAAAAGTATGTGTCAGGTAATAGGAGTCATCATTTCCCTGGACTACCGGGTAATCAATGCTGGTATCCGGGATCCGGATCCATGCAACGATATCCGGATTGATCTTTTTTAATGCCTTAAAATCAACCACGGTCTGTTTCCCATCGCTTCCGTCTGTTCCTTCTGTGTGGTCATCCTCATCTGTTTCCTTGACGTATGTACGCAGGTCTTCATATTCCTGCACACCTTCCCGGTACATAAAGTAAATGCCAAAACCGGTACATACGCAAAAGCTGAGTACCATCAGGCAGACTGCCACGATCATGATTTCTTTTATGTGTCTCATACAAACCTCCGATTATTCTTCCTGGAAAAAGGGCTGCCGGTAAATCGAGCAGCCCTGAACCGTATTCCTTAATTTCCTTTTTTCTTCTTATACCAGATCACGCCGCCAATGCCGCAGGCAGAAAGGACTGCCAGAAGGATCGGAAGCCAGATGTTGGTGCTGTCCCCTGTTTTCGGGCTGTTTCCTGTCGGTGTGTTGCCGGAAGGGGATTTGGTGTTTTTGATCTCTTTTACGATCTCGATCACCTTGGTTTTTCCGTCTTTGTATTCAAAGCGGATCTCTTCTTTTTTGCTGCTTAATTCATAACCATTTGGTGCTTTGGTCTCTACCAGGATATATTCCACGGTTTTCTCTACTTTTCCATTTTTATAAGTAGCAATCGGAATCTTGCCGCTTGTCGCTGTTCCGGTCTTATCCGTTACCAGTTTTTCTACGACTTTTCCGCTTTCCTTTTCACGCAGTTCAAATTCTGCTCCTGAAAGGGCTGCCTTACTGGTGGAATCAGTCTTTTTGATGACCAGTTTTCCATATGGATGTGCGTCCTTCATTTTGACTTTCTGGACTTTTCCAGTATCTTTTACCGTAAATTTCACATCTTCCGCAATGAGGTATCCATCCGGGGCCTGCTCTTCACGAAGGGTATATTCGCCTACCGGAAGTTTTTCGACCATATGCGGTTTATCCGTGGACGTCCAGCTTTCAACTTTCTTTCCATCTTTATCCAGGATGATCAGTTTTGCTCCCGGTACCTCACTGGAATCCGTAATGTCTTTCTTGCTGATTTCCACTTTGGTCACATCATCAAGCATCTGGTGTTTCTGTACTTCTTTTGTGTTTTCGACGGTAAATTCAATACTTTCCGCAGTCACATAACCATCTGCCGGCTTTGTTTCTGTCATCTTGTATTTCTTTCCTACGATAAGGCCCTTGATGATATGTGCTTCCTCTTTGGATACCCATTCATCCACCGTATTTCCATCCTCATCTGTTACCTTTAAGGATGCTCCCGGAAGTTCTTTTTTGTCCGTCAGGTCTGCTTTGGAAAGTTCTACCGTAGTCTGTTCATCTTCAAAGGTGAACGCATACTCTGCAACACTGGTTCCACTGCCCTGGTACTCAAAAGTGAATTCCTGCGGTTCCTGGTCTGTCACATAGCCATCCGGGGCGGCAAGTTCCTTAATGTAGTACCTGCTATCAACCGGGAGATCTGCAGCAAACTGGATCTTTCCCTCCTCATCTGTGGTCTTCAGTTCGATCAGGGTGTCTTTCGCAAGGAGTACTTTTCCTTTTGAAGATACGATGTCGTCTGCTGCATAGAGGCCAAAGATTGCCCCGGAAAGTACTTTGTCACTGTCCTTTTCTTTTTTCAGGACTTCCACCTGTACCCTCTGGCGCGCATTCTGCCAGTCGGCACTATAAGTAACCAGAGGTGTATCCTGGTCACGGTATGTAAGATCCACATATCTTGGTTCATTATCCAGAACGTAGCCATGTGAGGTCTCTTTTTCCACGATGTAATAGCGTCCAAGCGGGAGGTTATCCATCTGGGCGATGCCATTTCCATCTGTTGTAATGGAGCCGACCAGTTCATCTGCTGCATAATAATCTGCACTTACCCCGTCTGCTGCACGGATGGCTTCTGCCGCGTAAACATTGAAGGTTACATCAGTCAGGTTTCCAGTCACATAGTTGAACAGGTGCTCGATCATGCCTTTTGCATTGTCAAGAAGGGATACGCTGTCTAAGAATTCCCCTTTCTTGTTTACCAGAAGTCTTGCTACCGGGACTTCATCTTCCATTTTGACTTTCTGTACTTCTGCAGTATCAGAGATCGTAAACTCTACGTCTGTTGCACGTAAGTAGCCATATGGTGCAAGCTCTTCACGCAGAATGTAAGTTTTTCCAACCTGAAGTCGCTTGATCACATGTGGGGAATCTTTTACGGATGTCCAGGAATCGATCACGTTGCCATCCTTATCCAGTACACTCATGGAAGCCCCGTCAAGTTCTGTTCCGGTCGTGATATCTGCTTTTGTTACTTCTACCGTTGTCGGCTGGTTTTTCTTCACGGATTTTAATTTGATCGTTTTTACGTCCTGGCCCTGGTATGTGGCATCAAATTCCAGGATCTCATCGGAAGATACATAACCCGCCGGCGCCTGCAGCTCTTTTACATAGTATCTGCCAAGCGGAAGATCCAGCGTAAACGCTGCCTTACCTTTTTCGTTGCTTGTGATCTCCTGAAGCAGTGTATCTGCTTTTACGATTACCTTGTCGCCGGAAGAAATTGCTTCTTTATTGTATAATCCAAAGGTTGCACCTTTTAAAGTCTTTCCGGTCTCGGCATCCTGTTTTTCCACACTCAGCTCTACTTTCTGGCGTTCATTGGAAAATTCCAGTTTTTCTTCGATCTCCGGTGTGTTCTGATCCTTATAGATAAAGGATACTTCCTGACTGTCTGGATTTAAGACAAATCCGGCCGGTGTTTTTGTTTCTTTCACACGGTATTTTCCAAGCGGAAGGTCTTTGATAACAGCTTCCCCATTTTTATCAGTGGTCACTGTTTTTACCAGGGTATCCTTTGCATAGATCACGTGACGGTTTCCCTGCTCGTCCACCTGATGATCCGGTGTGAAAATATCTTCTGCTGCGTAGATTTCAAATTCTGCCCCTTCCAGGGAAGTTTCTTCGTATACAAAATCCTTTTTAAAGGATTTTAAGGTTTCACCGGATTTATGGATCACCAGTTTACCTTTGACCGGATGGTTTTCATAGGTCACGGTAATGATGGCATCCCCGCTGACAGAATCCATCTGATAAGCTGTATTCTTGTCAACTTTGATCTCCACATACTGGGTATTCTGGGTGTAGCCATCCGGCGCGCTCACTTCCTCGATCCTGTAATTTCCGCATTTTAAGGATTCCGGAAGGATCAGGTAACCATTTTCGTCCGTAAAATAGGATTTATGGACAACCGTATTTGGATAGGTCGTTACCTGTTCCACATACTTTTTCGCATCCAGGTCATACACTTTGAATTCTGTATTGGCAAGGAGGACCAGCTGTTTGGTCTCATCATCCTGTTTCACGATCTTAAGCTTTGCTTTGAACTCATCGTCCAAAAGGACTCTCCATACCTGCGGTGTGCTGCTGTTCTCGGTTACGGTTACGATAAAATCATCTACCGGCATAAAATTATGCGGTGTTGTAGTCTCACGGACAATGTAGCGTCCATAAGGAATCGGGATGCTGCACGCATAGCCGCGTTCATCGGTAAACATTTCTGTTTTTCCGTCTTCCGTAAGAACGATCGGGGTCGCATTTGTAAAGTCATAACTTCCATCGTCCTTTACAGTCAGGCTGCTGATCAGATAAGCAGAGAATCCGGCACCTTTTAAAAGATCCGCATCGGTCTTATCATTATCCGCTGCTTTGATCAACTGGAATGGCTGTTTGATCACGTCTTCTTTGGAAACGGTATTTCGTTTTACCGTCTCTACCTGATCTCCTTCGTAGTTACAGTTTACATCATGCTCCTCTTCGTCCAGAAGATAACCTACTGGAGGCGTGATCTCCTTCAAATAATACTTTCCAAGATACAGGTTGCTTACACTTGCTTTTCCCGCTTTATCGGTCGTCAGGGTAGCTACCTGCTCGTCCTTTTTATAAAGGACTCCGCTCCTGCCATCCGGATGGTTAATGTCTTCCCTTGCATAGAGCCCGTAAATGGCTCCTTCAAATACGGCATCTCCCTGTGCGCTGTTTCCTGTCTTGCTGTCTTCTTTTACCAGGTCGATTGTTGCATTTACACGTTTATTTGTAAAGGTATAGCTAAAGTTTACCTTTTCTTCCTTATCATTGGTAAACTTAAAAGTGAAGGTGTAAGTATCCTCACTGTTTCTAAGGTAAAGTTCCGGTGCCTGGATCTCCCGGATGCTGTAGCTGTAATTGATCGGAAGTTCCGCTTTATAAGAAGCTTTTCCATCGGCTCCGGTCGTTGCTTTTTCAATCAGTGTTCCTTTGGGAACAACGGTCTTACCATCAACTTTGATATCTTCTGCTGCATACAGCCCGTAAATACCTCCGGAGAGCGGATTTTTGGTCTCTTCGTCCTGTTTTTCCACACGGACTGCTGCCTTCTGGCGTTCATTTAAAAATGTTGCACTGCCAGTCTGCACTTCTACGGTCTGGCCTGCATACACAAGCTCGACATTCTTGGACTCTCCTTTGCATACATAATTATCCGGAGCCTTCGTCTCGGTTACTGTGTAGGTGCCAAGATAGAGATCTTTTAACGTAACGCTTCCGTCATCTCCGGTAACCAGATTATCCTTGACAAGCGCACCTTTTTTATAGATGAGGGTGCCATCTGCCGCCTTGATATCTGCACCTGCATAAACACTGTAAACAGCTCCTTTCAATTTCTGTTTTTCGTAGGTAAATGTCACACCATTTTCCGTGACGGCAGCTCCGGTGAGCACTTCTCCTTCTTTATAAATGGTGAGTGCACCCTTTTGCTCTTTATCCGTTAAGTTCTTGGAAGCGGTCTGCCCCACGACCAGCTTTACCCCATAGGCTTTCGTATCCAGCACATATCCGGACGGGCCTGAAATCTCACGAAGGTAAACGGTATCCTGTGTTTTGGTGATCTTTACTTCGGATTCCCCTTTTGCATTTGTTGCCGGCATTTTTTTGATAAGTTTCGTGCAGGCTTCATCTGCATAGATGCCGTAAACGGCACCTGCAAGGAGCGCGTTGCTTCCCTTATCTTTTTTGATGATCTTGACCGTTGCTTCATCCGGCCAGTCTACCTCCAGGTTCAGCTCCAGTGTATCGGTATAATATCCAAATCCGATATCCTGGCTGTTCGCCAGCTTTAAGAGCATGGCATGGAAATTAAGCGGATAGTTGGATGTGATCGCATATTTTCCTTTCAGGCTTCCAATATTCTGGGTGGTTGCTTCCAGATGGAATTTTTCACCGCCCTTTACGCTCACATTTCCGGTCCCGGTTTTTCCTGTCGTCTCATTTACAAGGGAGACCCCGTTTTCCAGATGGATCGTGATCACAAAAGCTGCATTTGCCTTCCATGTAAATGTCGGGCTCTGGTTTCCATTTGCAGAAGCACTGAGCCCTGGTGTCAGTTCCATGGTCGTTGGATCCGGCATCTTTGAAAGGGCTGCCTTGATCTCTTTTAACATGTTTTTGGCAGTTGTCGAAAGGGAGCCGCCAAATCCGGATTCCCCGTCATATAAATAATCGACCAGATAATGCTGCATTGCACGGGTCTCGGAGGAACAGCCGTATTTTTCCATGATGGATTTGATATTATAGCCGTTGAATGTGCCGCCCCATCCGGGACCGCCATATCCGTAAAACATGGCCTTCCTTAAATAACGGTCATCGCCACCTTCATCCAGTTCGACCATATTTTTATAAGTCGTTCCACTTGGCGGGGACTGTTTACTGTGCTGCATACAGTATGCATAGACGGTATAAGTCTTTCCGCCTGCTTTGTAACGGATATACTTATAGGAATCATTTCCGCCCTGTCCCATAACAGAATCAAACGGATGCAGTTTTCCATCTGAATAATAGTAATAGGTATTAGCTTCAATGTCTGTTGAATCATCCCACAAGTCTCCATCGGAAGCTGCCACGGTACTAATACCGCCCTCAGCCTGGTCATATAGCACACTTAATGCAACATCATCTTCCGGCATCTCAAAGCTGAAGGAATTTGTTCCCTCATCGTAGCTTACTTCTGCATACAGAAGATCTTCGGTATTCTCTGTCTGGTTTGCTTCGACAAGACTTGTTCCCACTGCGATCAGGCTTCCCTGCGGGATATCACCGGAAAAGTTGACCATCTCCCCCGTCTGGTAACGTCCGTCCTCGTGGTCCAGTTCAATATTGAATTCATTTCCCTGTACGATGTCAACCTGATGGCTTCCATCCTCTGGTTCCTCATCGGAAAATCCTTCTGCTTCCTCTTCTTCTGGCTCCTCCGTTTCTTCCGGCTCTTCCAGAGTTTCCGGGGCATCTTCCGGGCTTATGGTCGGGAGGACGGGGTCTGCCTCCGGTTCGTCATCGCCGGTTTCCTGTTCCTGACCGCCATTGGATCCGTCTGTTTCTGCTTCCCTTGGTGTCACAGTAATGTTTCTGGCAACCAGATAGGCTTCCCCCGATGCGGGCGTAACAAGATATACGCATTTATAGGTCCCCGCATGGTTATAATCAAATACAGTCCCGTCTTCCATTGCTGCTTTTTTCAGTTCCACATGGTCTCCGTCAGAGAGTTTCAGTCCTGTAAAATCATTCTGGATATCAAAGGCTTCCCCTTCGGTAACCATAAGCGCAAGTTCCGGATCAGCAACGGTTTCCTCGATCAGTTCCTCCTCTCTTTTCTCCGTCTGCGTTTCTGTCTGCGTTTCTGTCTGCGTTTCTGTCTGCGTTTCTGTCTGTACCTCGATCTGCGTCTCGCTCTGTGCGGAAACGCCTCCCACCTCAGCGGCGGATACTGCAGAAGCTCCCGTCTGCAAGAGCGTAGTGCAGCACAGAGCAAAAGCCATCGCACCCGCCATCCATCTTTTCTTCCAGTTTTTTTCCAAGTGCACGTTCTCCTTTCATGATCGCTTTTTTCCCTGCAGTTTTCTTTTGGTCCGTCTCTTATCTGCATCGCTTTCTCCTTTCTTCCGGCTTTTTCAGCCAGATAAAAAGGAAACTGAAAAAAATTCCAGTTTCCCTTTTATCTGACCAAACATTTTATGCCGTCTTCCTGTGTCCTTTTTCCTCTTTTCGAAGGATCCAGTCATCCACGCCTTTGTAGTGTTCCATCCAGGTACCGGATGCATCGGTATCCCAGGTGACTCTTTTGCAGGATACATTCAGTTCCTCACAGATCTCATATAGTTTTATACAGCCTTTTCGGATCATGTCCCGTTTTCTGCGCTTTTTGGGGCATTCTCCATGATACAGATAAATTCCATGTTCACATTGCCGGCACGCACTTTTTTCATCGTGCTTACAGGACAATTCCATCATTTTATCCATGTCGTAACATTCGTAAACTCTTTTTAACCCCTGCTCTTTCAGTTTTCGCAAGACAGTTTCCAGTCCTTTATGATTGGAAACTCCAGGGACTCCGATATAAGGATTTCCTGTACACATCCATGCGATCTCTGCCTTTAAGATCCCTTCCGTTACGTAAACCGTGCCATCCTTTATTTTCCCAAACATTCCTGCCGGGCTGCCGCTTGATGTGCCTCTTTCTAAGCCGCTGCTGGTAAACCAGAGGTACTTCCGTTCTTTTAAAGGAACATCCAGCCGGATCTGGAATCCTATGATCCGTTCCTTCCCATCCCGGACCGGGCAAAGATACCCGTTATTCTTCCTATAAAAAGCAGCTTCCCAGTCACCATCCCGGTTGATGAAAAATCCAGGAACCCCTTCCAGGCGAAATCCCTTTTTTAAGAGCTTTCTGGCAATGGTCACGGAATTCTCATCATCCGTACTTAAAAAACCTCGTTCTTCCATCTGTCTGACCTCATTTAATGTCAACCCACGCAGGAGGAGGTTCCTCCGGTGTGTTTCCTTAAGCTTAAGAAAAGTGAGCATTTCCTTATATACATGGTCCCGGTAATCCCATTCCTCTTCCGTAAGGGAAATGCGTTTCTTTTTAGAAACGATAGAAACGAACCCATTTCGTGTCGTGGACTGCTGTCTTTTATCCGTTCCAGAAAAAGAAAGTTCCTGCTTTATCTCCCGGTAGGCTTCTTTATACCGGTTTCTCCCATAAATGCCGGATAGTTCCGCATACAGTGTCAGCATATTTCCGGCTGCCCCGCAATGATAGCAATGGTAAACATTCTTCAGTTCTCCATTTTTGCGGATGCAAAAACTGCATTTTCCTCTTAAATCCCCGCAAAAAGGACATTCCACCGGAAATTCGTCCTGGTAAGAATCACTCAGTCTTCGGATTGACAAAAGATCTGCTACTTCTGCGATCGTAAACGATTCTCTGGCATACATGCCTTCCTCCTCTTCATAAAAGATGGCCCCGTTCCCGGAGCCACCTCAAACTATTTCTCTGTTTTCAGGCTGCTTTTTGCATTTCCTTTTCATGATCCAAAAGAATCTTCGCAGCTTTCTGTATTTCCTGATTCTGGCCTTTGTAACGCTGTACCAGCCATTTGATCGTCTGGTAACCTCTGGCATCCTGCATCATTTTCCCAAGAGGGGTTCCGGCATAGACACCAAAATTGCAGATAACCTTTTCTGCCCATTTCACTTCATCCTCTGCATCCTCTTCGTGAGCCATATCCTCCAACACTTCCTCAGCAGTCTCTTCTGGTGTTTCTTCCTCTTCTTCTGCATCAAAAGAAATCTCATCATCTTCATCAAATGGAACTTCATCCGTTTCTTCTACTGCACGGAAACCGTCTGCATCCGTCTCGGCAGTAATTTCCTCATCTACGGAGATTTCCTCGGTCTGAACCGGATCTTCCGCTTTGGTTTCTTCATCGGAAAATTCTTCCAGTCCGCTTTCACTTTCTTCCATTCCAAAAGTCATCTGTCCAGGAAGGTTTTCTTCTGTATCCGTCACTGCATATTCCACTTTTACAGTACCTTCTGATATGGCATTTCCATCACGCAGTTTTTTACGGTCCGTTTTCTTTTCCCTGACCGGTTCCGTTTGTTCCTGCTTTGCTGCGGTTTCTTTTCTTTCTGCCTTTTCCTGTTTCTTTTTCGGTTTTTCCGGTTTTACGGAAGCTTCCTGCTTCGGCATTTCTTCTTTTTCCGTCCCACGCATGTCCGGATCGTCTATTCCAGATGCCTGCATGATGTTGAATTTATTTAAGAAATAATACTTCAGGCCATACGTCCATGCCGCACCTTTTGCTTTATCCGGTGCTTCATTGGTTCCAATGACATGCAAAAAGCTCCGTACCTTGTCTCCCGGACGGTCTGCATTGGTCCAGCACAGCTCCATGTCAGCCTCATATCTCCAGAGTGCTCCCATTTCCTTTAAAAACACGGAATTGCCCTGTTCGTCCATCTGTGTCGGCCTTTCACTTAAGATGTCAAAATCGACCCCGTATTTATTAAGGGCCGGTGTCAGGCATTCATAAATATCATCCAGTTTTACAAAATCATAAGTAACGTCCTCACTGTACCGTTTGCGGATCAGCTTCGGCACTTTCTTCCGGATCCTGATCATCTTCTGGTTCAGATTCATGTAATTGTATTTACCCATATTATTCGTTTCCTCCTGATTTTTTCATTTTTTATACTAAGCAGAACGCGGAAGGCTTGCCTCCGGCCCTGTCCCAGTCTTTTTTAACATTTCTTCCATTTCTTCCCGGATACATCCGATACAGATCTTCTTTTTTGAGATCTCCGGAAGTTTTTCAAGCAGCCACTTCTGGGCGAAAAGCTCTGCTGCCCGCTGTGGGTTGCTTAAATATTCCAGAAACATCCAGTCAGAAAATTTCCACTTCATATCCGCAAAATGAAACTGCGGCTGATAGATCAGATCCTCCGGCCGCTTTCCTTTTTTAATAAAACGGTCTGCATTTAGCTGGATATAAACCCTGCTGATCTCCGGGATCATCTGTGCAGCTGTATACCCGCCTTTTAACAAAAGTTCATCCCATTGTTCCCGGATAAGTTTCTTTCCAATACGGCTTATCTGTGTTTCCAGTTTCGGGATCAGATCCTCACGCACAGGAAAACCAAAATCATCCGGTATCCCGATCGGCTTCAGAAAAAGATCTTCTGCTTCATAAAGGGAATACTCCGGCATGTGGATCACGGCACACCAGTTCCGGTCTGTTTGCAATATCCATATTCAATTGTTCCGGTCTGTTTTTCTGTTTTCCTTTAAACAGTCAAAGAAAAAGAAACAGTTTCCATATCTTGCCTTTATAAACAGCTGTCCGGAAAATTCTTTTACTTCACAATCCGGCGATTTCATCCATGCGATCAGTTTTTCTGCCTCCCTGCTCTCTTTTAACCAGTCCGGAAGTTTTCTATCCATCACATACCTCCGTAATTTAGATATATGGCAGGGAATACCTGGAATACACCATCTTTGCCTGTTTTAAAAATGCAGAGCCTTTTTCTGCCTTTACAAACCATTCCACGAAAAACCGTGTCAGGTTCTGCTGCAGTGTCCGGTGGGTATCAAGGGCATAATCCACAAATTCCCCATATCCGTCCATACTTCCTGCAAGCAGGTAGCAGGTAAACATTTTTGCCATCTGTTCTTCGTCTGACTGATCGATCTCCATTTCCTCTGCGCCGTCATACACCAGGCGCACCCTCTCTGGCTGTTCCTTTACATGCAGGCACAGATCATCGGCCATCAGTTTCGATGCTTCGTTTCGAAGGTCGTAATATCTGACCTCTGAAAGACCTTTTAGCCAGGCAAACCCAAGATAAGTGTAATTGTCTTTTATTTCCTGCTGCTCTTTTGCCATGGACTCCATAAATTTTTTGTGTCCGGTGGGATGGCAGTTCAAGTATTCATCTACCAGCAGCCTTGCCACATCTTTTCCATTCGTAACCTTCATGTTTTCCTCCCATCAAAAAAAGACAGTCCATGCTGTCTCCATTCTTTTAAATCCTGTTAGTATTTTACAGTGCCAGGAATATCATATTCATGCCAGCGTTTTGACACACAGCCGGCAATTTTTTCTTCCAGAGCTAAAAGTCCTCTCTCATTCGTCTTTTCCTGCCTTGCAATGGTAATGGATTCACAGATCCCGCAGTAGATCTCGTATGCGCTGCATGGCTCATTCCCAGTAGTAGCCTTAAACTGCTCTACGGTTTCTGCAAGCAGTTTTTTTCCAAATCCCGCCTGCTTCATGATCCCTGCCATGGCATTTGCCGGATGCTCAATCCAGATATCACACAGCCGCATGACCCCTTTTAAGACTTCCCGGTAGTAATCGAAGATCGACTCTATGTTTTCCGTGAAATCTTCCATTCCTTTACAGTTTTTGTGCGTAACCTTCAGGGCATTGCCAAGGATCACATTTCTTGTCGGCTCCTGCAGGGAATAAAAAATATTCGCTCCGGACACACCAACGTCTGACGTAGTGATCCGTACAACTGCTTTTATGTCCTTATCGGTCTTTCTTCCATAATTCTGCATCAGTTCCTTATAAACATCTGTAAGTTTCGTATCTTCCAGCTGCCAGGACGCCGTAACAGAATAATGATCTGCATAGCCGTTTAAAAACGTTGCCTTCTCATAGTCCCCATGGATATATGCCGAGGTAACCATGTACATATCCGGCATGGATATGATGGCATAATCTTTTTCATCACCAGACAGGACTGCCCTTATTTTTCCTTCACAGAAACGGATCAGTGCTCTTCCTCTTGCAACCTTCAGGCATTTATTCAAAATCTCTGCCAGTGTTTTCTTATCGACATCTGCCAGGGCTTTGCCATCAATCCTGGCCCGTCCTTTCAACGATTTGATTGCTGAATTTCCTATATAACAGATCCTCTCGGGCAGGATAAGAACCAGCCTGGAATGAGATAAGGTATCTTTTTCCAGTGCTTCCAGGGAAATGCCCGGAACCTCTGTACAGGTTTCCTCTCCTGCAGCTGCCACCTTTAATTTCTTACTGGTGATCCGTATCCATTCTGCCCGGCTGTCTATCTCTTCCAGATACTCGCACAGTTCCTTTTCTGTCCGGAACTCCTTATAAAAGTCATCTTTATAATACATAATGTCCGCCTTTCCACGCTAGCTGAAAATCCGGACTTCAACAGCCTGTATCTTTCCATCTTCGATGCAAAATACATAGCCGTCTTCTGCCATCTCCATAAGCATTCCAATTTCCAGTGCATTTGCGTTTTCCCATTTAATTGTCTCCATAATCGACCCTCCTGATTTTACAATGTGTTTTCTTTTTTTGATGTTCTTAAGGTATTTCTTTTTGCAGTTTTCTTAACTGACAGTTTCATTCGTGCTCCTCCTTTCTGCTTTTTATGCAATAAAAAAAGACACAAAAAGAATCTTCTTTCCTTCTTGCATCTTCCTTATATTTTGCATATCCATTTTTTCTCATTAAGGGCAAGACGCCCCAAAGTGTTTCTTCCGGAATGTCCGGAACTAAAGAATAACCACAGTCTTTTATAGACTGTTAAATTATTTTTCATTTAAAGACTACCACAACATTTTGTGGTTGTCAATTAATTTTAACTATATATTGTGTTATTGTGTGAGCTATCTTTATTATTCTGCTACATATTGTGACAGGCGGCATGATACCGCCTGTCTTTTCATCCGTCTGCATACGTGCATGTATCTGAGGGGAATAGGTAATCTGTACATGCACTATGGAAACGTCTTACTCGGCGTTTGGATCCGCCGGGGAAATATTTTTGGCAAGGCTTCGCCCGTTGGCATCTGTCCCTGCTTCAAAAAGGACCGGCTGGCTACCGCTTAATTTCCGGTATCCATCCATCTGGATCTCCGAAAAGTGGGCGAAATAATCAATCCCGTCTTCACCGGTGATAAAGCCGTATCCTTTCTGTGCGCTGAACCATTTCACGGTTCCCTGTAATGTTTCTGACATATCCTTCTCTCCTTTGCTGTATTTCCCGCAATAGTCTTTTGCGGAAACAGGGCAGCATGGAATCGAACCATGCCTGGTGCTCCCCTCCCTGCTATAAAATGGATCTCTTCCTCTTATATTTCTTCGTTTCCCAAAAAAGTCCCGTTATTGAGCGCTGCATCTACCCGGCGGATTCCTACCAGCTTCTTTTCATTTATGCCAAAATAAAACCGATAGCGTTTTCCCTCCAAAACTTTTACGTTTTTATCCAGCAAAAGTTCACTCTGCCGTCCGGCCGGAT
>OHAE01001204.1_pt1 | contig 20271 bp, 13 predicted proteins | sample 1577061 | NCBI WGS metagenome assembly OHAE01 (sample SAMEA3541535, study PRJEB24748) | human gut metagenome | biome: human gut; feature: human-associated habitat; material: faeces | place: China | collected 2012
GGGACTGAACGGATATCACCGGAAATGCTGAACGGGTATCCGCCGGAATATGCACTCAAACGCTCTAATTTATCTGCCATATTAACAAAATCACAATTATTGATTTTCATATATTGAGAATTAAACAAACGAAATGTTGTATCACCAATATATATAACAGGAATATCTGTTACTAAATATGCTAGAAAAAAATAATCTCTGCAAATAATAATATCAAATGGAGAATCTTCAAAGTATTCTGATAGTTTTTTACCAAAGACCAAGGCATATTTTTCTGGATAAAACTCATTTACACTTCCAAAGTTTTCATAATGAAACAATTTTATTTCATTCAGTATCTCATTTCCTATCCAATTAATTCTATGAAATTGGCTTAAATGTTTCCACATGAAAAACAATGTACCTGACCAACTATGTATATCAGTAGGATCTAATGATGACAAGAAAGCTATATTCATAATATTTCAAAGTTAGTTTATACCAATTAAGATTATATGAAAAACTAAAATACTCCTTTTTAAAACGATAATATTATATAAACCTATTTTTTTCATTGCAATTCTATCCTTTTATTGAACTTTATCATTATTTTCAAATATAATACTCAATCCATTCTGCCATGAATACTTTCTATAGAATCTGTTATTTAGAATATAATTCCAAACATCCTTTATAGAATGACCAAACGAATATAAATAGAATATATCCATCACAATTCTCACCATTTATTTTTAAACAACGCAAATACCGGCAGATAGATAAAGATACCTATTACCGACATCACCAGTCCACCTATCGTTCCGGCAGCTAAAGGGAACCAGAACGGAGTCTTCTCGCCTATCATAAACGGCACGAAGCCGAGGATGGTCGACATCACGGTCAGGAAGATGGGGATTATCTTCACGTTCCATGCCTTGGTGTAGGCCCTCAGCGGAGAGAGTTTCGGGAAGTTCCTTCTTATGGCATTATACTCGTTCAGGATATAGATGCTTGCGTTCACCGTAATACCGCATAGCAGCACGAAGGATGCGAAGCCCCCCTGGTCGAAGTTCAGTCCGAACAGATAGAAAGTGAGGAACACCCCGATATACGATACCGGTATCACGAAGATGATGGCAAGCGGCTGGCTCAGCGAATTGAACAGGATAGCCGATATGAAGAAGATGATGGATATGACTATCAGCAGCAGGAGATACTGGCTGTTTTCATCCTTCCCCCAGCTCCAGTAGGAACTGTCACTCTCCACGGTATAGCCCATAGGCAGACGCTTCTTCAGAAGCTCTATATCCTTATCCAACAGCTTCCTTCCCTGTTCCGACGAGCCGATATACTCATACTGCAGACACAGACGGTACTGCTGGTTCTCCTTTGCCACCTGTTTGGGTGCCTGGCTTTTGGCAAGCACGGCAAGGTCGGACAGCTTGTACTGTTTCCCATTCACCACAAACGGAACGGCCATGAACGCCCATACGTCATAGTCACTGCTCTGTCTGGACGAAAGACGCAGATACTCCAGACTGTTGTCATAGATGATGCTTCCGGCCAGCTGGTCGCGCATGAATACCGGGCGCAACACGGCAAAGAGGTCGTATGCCGTCAGGTTCTCTTCCGCCATCCTGCGCTTGTCAAATTCCAAATAAAATTCCGTATAATCATCCTTCCAAAAAGAAAACTCAGAACCTACAGTAACCTCTTTTATTCGCCGGTGGGTAAGCAGCTGTTTCTTCATCTCCTCTGCCCAGTAGCTAAGCTCGTCATAGTTGTAGCCGTACATCTTCACACGGAAACTTCCTGCCGATTCGCGCACGTCGTTGCTGAACCCCTGGTCCTGAAGTCCGTAAACCGTCCAGCTACCTCCTCCCAGTGTAAGAGACTTGCTGATTACATTCGACTTCAGCACGTATGGAAATCCCGTATGGCTGTGCTCCTTCTTGAAATATACCTGGATATTTGCCCTGCGTGCATTAAATACGGAAGTCTGGAACTGGCGTATTTCCTTGAACTCGCTCAGATAGGTCTCCATCCTCTTTATAAGCGCGTTCATCTGTTCCAGCGTACTGCCGTTTGGAAGTGTGGCATTGATATACAGCACCACCTCGCTCTCGTCACGGTTGAAGTAGCCGCCGTCGTACACCTTCTCCGCAAACAGACGCAAGGAACCGCCCAAAGCCTTGTCCACTATGGGCTTTATGTCTTCCCTGTAGGTCCGGTTATCGAAAATCTTGTTGTACCATTCCGCCCATCTGCCTTTGGTCTCCGCATCCTCAATCTTCTCGGGAAGCATGAACACAGGAAACCCAAAACCAAGCACAAGAAGAATGAAAGCGACTGCACGGTACCGGCTCAGCAGTATTATCATGCCACGGTAGAAACGTGTGAAATATACCGCACCACGCTTTACCCACATACGGACATGGCGGGGCTTGCCCTCCGCAAGACCGATCTTCTCTATCATAGGCGGCACGAAGAAAAGCGCGACCAGCAGGGAAATACCCAGATTGATGATAACCACTGCTGCGAAGTCCTGAAGGTTCAGGCGTATCTTCTCGTCGAGGAAGAATATGATTACCAGTGCGCCGATGGTAGTCAGTGTAGCCGCCAGCACCGACATGAAGGCCTTCAGGTTGCGCCTTCTAAGGATATGGTCGGTCATCACTATGATATTGTCTATCACCAGGTTCAGTGAGATTGTGATACCGGCAAGCGAATAAAGCTGGATTTCCAGTCCCAGTGCATAATAAAGTATGGCGGCAACAGCAATATTGACGGTCAGCCCCGTAACAATTAGGAACAGATAACGCATGTTCCGTGTGATAAGCGCCACGAAAAGCAGCAGTATCAGCACGGTGATTCCTGTACGGAAATAAATGGTATCAAGTTCCTTCGATATGTATTCGGTTGCATCATAGCCGGTATGTATCTCATATCCGGGAGGCATCACGGCTTCCGCTTCGGCTATGACTTTCCTTACTTCCTCTGCAAGTGCAAGCTGGTTGGCGGTCTCCGATGCCGTAATGGAAAGATATACCGAGTTCAGTCCGTTGATACGGTAATACGATGTGGGCTCCTGCTCCGTGCGTGTCACCCTTACCAGACGGTCAAGCGGAATCATGCTTCCGTCCTTCGACCTGACGGCAATCTCAGACGGCACAAAACCGTCCGCACTTCCTTCGGTGGTACGTACAAGCCTTATCCATTCGGAAGTGCCGCCCTTCTCCAGTTCGCAGATACCGAGAAACTCCCTGCCATACCGTTCTTTAATGGCGGAAAGGATATCCTGTACCGATATTCCGGTACGTTCAAGCTGCACATTGTCATATACGATGCGCCACTCCATGGGTGTCGCACCGCTGAGTTCCACCTTATACACTCCGTTCAATGCCGAAAGCATGGGCTTTATGCGTTCCTCCCCGTATTTCTGTATCACTATTGGAGTGGCCGGAGCATTCAGCGTATAGGTCATGAAGGGGCGCGAAGCCTTGTCATCGCTGCGCTGTGTGGAAATCTGGGGATAGCTCACACCGTCCGGAAGCTGAGACCACAACTGTCTGATAAGTGTGGACACCTCAAATCGTGTGGCATCAATGTCGGCATGCCTGTCAAGTTCGATCCTGATATACCCGCCGCCGTTGTCGGAAGTGGAGGTTATGTTCCTTATACCGTTCACCCTCGACAGCATCCCTTCCAGGCGGCTTGTGACTTCCGTTTCCACCACCCTTGCCGAGTTGCCGGGCATGGAGAAGGAGACCGAGAGCCCGGGCATGTCACGCGAAGGCGAGAGCTTCACAGGAAGCAGGGGCACTAGTGCCAGCCCCACAAGTGACAGGCACACGAATGTCACGATGAGGGTAAACGACGACCATACAAGAGGGCGTCCTTCTGTCTTGTCTTTTATATTGTTCATTACAATGTCATCTCAAATGGTTGTCAAAATCAAAACGGTCGGAAAGCGACATTCCCGACTCGAAGTCATGCAGTGTCAGCTTGCGTATCTTGTAGTAGTTCAGCCAGTAGTTCTGCAATGCCTGTATATAGTTTTTCTGGGCCTCCTGCTGACGGTTCAGTGCAAGTGTAAGACTATTGATGTCGGCCTTGCCTATGATGAACCTCCTGCGTGTCTGGTCGTATGCAAGCTCGGCAAGGTCGAGCGCTTCCTCCGCACTGGCTATCATGTCCTGCTGCACGCTGAAGTCGCTTACCGTCATCATGACATCCTCTTCCAGACTAATTTCTTCCTGACGGGCTGCAATCCTTACCACATTCAGGTTATTCTTGGCCATATTGTACTTACCCTTGCGTACCCCCCAGTCTACAAGCGGAACAGATACGGTGAACGATACCAGGTCCTGCTGGAGCATATTGCGGTAGGCGGCACTGATATTGTCAGCAACCTGGTTGAATCCCACACTCGCGTTGAAGCTGGCGTTGAAACGTGACTCCTTCTTCGTGCGGTCCACCTCACGCTCGGCCTCCAGTACGTTCTGCCTCTGCTCCAGATACGTAGGATTGTTCTCACGGGCAAGTGCCATGGCACGGTCGGCAGGTATGTCGATATAGCGGGGACGGGCAGGCAAATCCACCTCAATATAAGAGTTGCGGTCCATGTTGAGGAATGTGGCAAGTGCCGACATCGCACGCTTGCGGGCAATCTCCGCATTCTTCAGCGTGTTCCGTGCGTTCACCCTGTCCAGCTTCAGGGTAAGAAGGTCGGCCTGTGATATGGAAGCTATCTTCTGCCTCTGCTCGCCTATGGCATAAAGGGTATCGGTAGTCGCCACATTGTCCTGTGCCAGCCTGTAGTCAGCCTGTGCCATGGCAAGGGCGAAGAAGTAGTTCACGGCTTCCTCCGAAACGCTCTCCGCATTGTAGAGATACTGCTTCTTCACCTTCTCGAACTTCAGAGGTTCAATCTTCCTGTCCCATCTGAAGGCGTTGAAGCCGAGAAGTTTCTGCTGGTAGCCGATACGGAAAGGAATGGTAGAGAACTGGTTCGATTTTGAGTCACCGAAGTTGCGCATATAGTCAAGTTGCGTGTCCACATAGAACGTACCGCCCAGAAGGTCGAAGTTCTGCGCAAGGCTCAGTCCCGCACCGGCACTGAACATCTGCTGCTCGCGGTACACGTCAATATCCTGCTGCGAATCATAGCGGCGCGTGATGTTTCTGTAATACTGCGCCGGAGTCATGTTCAGCATAAGGCTCGGCAGTCGTGCGGCCTTGTAGCTCCTGTACTCCCAGTATCCCGAAAGGTACATGTTCTGATAGCGGAATGCCGAAAGGGAGCTGTCGTTTGCCATTGTTATTGTCTTCTCAAGGTCCAGTTTCAATACTGTCTGGGCGTGTACTCCCGTTCCGAAAAAAGCGGACAGGAGCAGTATGTTAATTTTTCTCAGTTTCATGTTTTCTATATATAAACCAGTAAATAAGAGGGATTACAAAAAGGCTGATCACGAGTCCCACCATCATGGTGCCTATCATGGCTACCGAAAGCGGACGCTGCATTTCAGAACCGAGGTCGGAAGTGAACAGCAGCGGAACCATTGCGAACACTGTGGTCAGCGTGGTCATGATGATTGCCCTGAGCCTGCGGTGTCCTGCCGTATGTATGGCATCAAGCAGGGGCATACCTTCCTTGCGCAACTCGTTGATGGAGTCCAGCTTCAGGATTGAGTCGTTCACCACGATACCGCAGGAAACAATGATACCGATTGCCGACATGAGGTTCATGGTGTGTCCGGTAGCCCATAATAATACCAGACCGAAGGCTATGTCCATCGGTATCTCGGCAAGCACGATAAGCGGCTGGAGGAAGCTCTCGAACTGTGCGCATAGGATAAAGTACATGAGCAGCACCGATATGAGCAGGATGACGGTCAGTTCGCCCATCATCTTCCTGTTGGAGAAGAAACTTCCTCCGAACGACACGTCCCAGCGGCTGTCCCTGTCCACGGCACGGCGCACGCCGTCCATCGCCCCGGGCACATCCTCCACATTATAGAAGTTCACAGGGATATACTCACCGTTGCGTCCTGCCGTGATTTCCTTCAGGTCCTCGTCCGAAACGATACGCACCAGTTCGCGCAGAGGGATGTAGTTCCTTTCCCTTGTGACCGCATCAGCATTGGTCTCTACAAGCGTTTCCGCAAGGATACGGTTCACGCTCATCTCCCTTCCGGCTATACCGATGGGAAGATACTGCTGGTATGAACGCAAGGTGGATACCTGGTTGTCCTTCAGTGCGGTACGCAGCACCCTTACCACCTCGTCATAGTTCACATTATATATAAGAAGACGGTTACGGTCAACCTCCAGGTTCAGCTGGCTGCGGAACGGAGTACCGTCCGGCATATAGCCTGTCTCCTTTGCGATATCCGCCTCTATCTCCCTGACATCTGAAGCTTCGGGAGTGGAAGTGCGGTCGGAAGCCCGGAGTTGCGCCACAAGGTCAGGCTCCCCTGTCACGAAAAGCTTCTCGAATATGGTAACAGGCGGCGAGAAAGTCACAGTAGCTGCCGGATATTCCCTGCGTATCCTGCTGCCAAGCATTTCCGTAAGTACCGGTATGCCCGAAGGTTCCGCTGTACGGAAGTAAAGTTCCGCCTCGGCAGCGGAAAGCTCGTTTTCCGTACCCAGCAGATAGTCCTGCATGCCCACGTATGCCGTATGCTCCTCCACAATGGAATCGGTCATGGCAAGTATGGCGTTCACCCTGCGGTTGTTCTCGTCCACATGGATGTTCTCATTCCATTCTATGTTCACCACCGTCTCGTTCTGGTCAATCTTCGGCATACGTTCCTTTTCAATCACCATAAACATCAGCACACACAGAGGAAGTGAAACTATGGCAAAGGCCATAGTAACAGTCTTGTGCGCAAACACCCACTCAATGCCGGCATCATAGAAACGTGTCAGCCATTCGTTCTTGAGCAGGTTCTTGAAGCTGGCCGTAAACCAGTTGTGTTTCCTTATGCCCATACGGTAGAACAGCACATACAGAACGGGCAGCAGCATGATACCTGTGAAATAGGACACCATCAGTCCTGAGGTGATTGAGAACGCCTCGTCCATAAAGATGGCTCCGGCTATACCGCTCATAAACACCAGAGGCACAAACACCGCAATGGTGGTGAGAGAGGAACTCAGCATCGGGGTTATCATTTCCGAAGTTCCAGCCACCGCCGCGCGTTTCAGCGAATAGCCCTTCTCACGGTACTGAGATACGTTTTCCGTCACGATTATGGCATTGTCTATCATCATGCCCACGGCAAGAATCAGTCCCGAAAGCGAAATCACATTGAGCGAGATCCTGCATATATAGAAAAAGAAGAAGGTGATGACAACGGATGTAATCATGGTAATGCCTATGACAAGCGGCGAACGCACATCACCGATGAAGAACACAGCCACGATGAATATGAACAGGAATCCAAGCGTGAAGTTCTGCTGCAGATTGGATATGGTATAGTCAAACAGCTCGGTCTGGTTGCGTGTGATGCCGAATTCGATGTCGGGATATATCCTTGTGAAATAGTCAGTTGTCTCCTTCAGCTCACGGCGCAGATTGTCTATGTTCTCCTCGCCCTGCTTGATAATGGCAAGAGTCACGGCACGCTTCCCTCCGGCAAGCGAACGTCCTGTCTCATTTCGTGTAACGGTCCTGACACTGCAGATATCCTTGAGCTGCATCACAAGTCCGCCACGGTTGAAGTATATGTTTTCCACATCCTCCGGTGTACGGAGAATGGAAGCTATGCGGATGTTGTATTCATAGTATCCGTCACGCACAAGCATGCTTCCCGGCTCCACATTGTTCGATGACAGTATGCCTTCCAGGTCGGCAATGCCCATGCCAAGGCTCTCCATCTTCCCCATATCGGGTACGATACGCAGCATCTTCTGGGGCACGCCGGTCATATCGGCCATCGCAACCTGTGGCAGCTGCTCGATGCGGCGTTTCACCACATTCTCGGCAAGGGTACACATTTCAAGGAAAGCCTCTCCGTCAGTCTCCTGATACGGGACGGCATCCTTCAGCGTCATGTTCAGATAGAACACCGGTATGTCCGTGGCACTTGCCTTGATGGCCTTGGGGCGCACCGCATCCCTTGGCAGACCGTTCATTGCGGCATCAATCTTCTCGTTCACCTCTATGAAGGCAAGGTCGGTGTTCGTGCCGAAGTCGAACGACAGGCGTATGATGCCCGACCCGTCGCGTGTCTCGCTCCTCATCTCGCTGAGTCCGGACACCTGCATGAGCTGTCTTCTCACGGGGGCCACCATCGTATTCTCCAGCTCACGGGCGGAAGAGTTCTCGCCGGTCACCTGCACGGTTATCTGCGGAATGTCTATATCTGGAAGAAGCGATACGGGCAGCGAGAAATAAGTCACCAGTCCCACTATGAAGCAGGCTGTGAAAGCCATGAGTACCGCTATAGGTCTCTTGATCAGAAATCTTACCATAGTACGGACTTGTTTTTAAGGTATAACTTTAACAGGAGCCTCATGTGCAAGGTTCACGTTTCCGGTCACGATAATCTGTGCCCCTTCCTCCATGCCGTCACCTGTCACGGTATATTCCGTCATGTTCTCCAGTCCGGTACTGATATAGTTCCACATAGCCTTGCCGTCCTTCAGGGTAAATACGACCTGTTTTCCGGTACGCAACACAACGGCGGTCTTCGGTACTACAAGCTGGTCGGGAACGGAACGTTTCACGCTTACACGCACGTTCATACCGTCAAACAGTCTTACACCACCATTTACCTTTGCCCTTACACTCACAAGTCCGTTTTCATCCACAAGAGGATTAATTTCCGACACCGTGCCACTGCATGAACCGGAAGTTCCGGCAAACGGAACAACCTCCACCCTGTCACCCCTGTTTACAAGCGGCAGCTCGCTTTCCAGCACCTTGAAGGCAATCTCCATACCACCGCTTCCTATCACACGGCAGAAAGGCTTCGAACCGTCAGGACGGTTGCAACTGCGCGATTCAAGATTGGCCACAACCCCGTCGAATGGTGCTGTGATTACAGCCTGTTCAATCTCGTACCTTGCCATCTCGTATGCGGCACGGCTCTGTCCGTAACCGCTCTTCACCTCTGCAAGGCTGACTATATCCTTGGGGATATCCTGCATACGGTCCGGTGAATACCCCTGACCTATCAGCACATCTTTCATTTCCAGTTCCGACTGGCGCATCGCTATCTCCGCCTTCTCCAGACTGTTCTTCAGGGTGAAAAGGTCGAGTTCGGCTATCTTCTGTCCCTTCCTTACATGGTCGCCGTTCTTCACGTATATATGTGCCACCGGCTCCGATGTAACCCGGAACGAAAGGTCGGCATACTGTGAGGCCGTCACCTTGCCGTTACTGACCAATTCATGGCTGAACGCTGTCTTCTTCAGTGTCATTACCGTGACCTCATTCACCTGTGAGGGCAAAACTGTTTCCACTCCTTCCTTTTTGGAAGTTTTTTCATTTTTATTACAAGAAGCCAATAAAAAAAATGGCAACATCAAATAAATGTAAATTTTTAACATAACTATCTCCTTATCCATTTCCAAGTTTCAATATATTCTTTTAACTCTATAGGCTCCATACTACAAACATGAAGAAACTCACTCTTTGTAGAAATCATCAAATTAATATCACCTAATCCACTATTTATACCCCTAGTATGATAAAGATGATATAATACCCCAGAAACCCTCCCAGGCTTAAAGCCCAATATTTCCAATCTATGATATCTTTCTGCATCTTCAGGTCCCCATCCAATAAAATGTTCATTTTCCCATCCACAACATCTATAATCCTCTACATCAACAACAAAAGCTCCACCTACAGAAGTATATCTACATAAAGGAATTCTTGGAAATAAAGTATTTGTTAAACATTTCATATTGTATTTTTCACAAAAAATACCAGATAAAAATTCATTAACAGACAAAAAAAGTCCATCATAAGGATAAACCATAACATTTTGTTCTAATTCTAATTGATTACATGCATTAACTACCTGCTTAATTGGAGCAACTGCATCTGTATCCCAAATTGCCGCAAATCTGGTTTCAACTTGCGAAAGCATTAAATTAATATAATGTGTCCTATGAAATATTGGATTATTATCTAATTCAAACTGATAAGTAAGATTCTTAATAGGTGGCAAAGCTGTAAGCTTTTGTTCATGATCAGCTTCCAAGACAATAAATTTTGCATCTGTTGATTTTGAATAAAACTGCAATATGGCCATTAAATTACGAAAACGAAAATGGCTGTCAATACGTACAGGTATGCAAAAAGTCAAATCTTTAAGTTTATTGTTCTTTTTCATTGTATAATTATTTTAGGTTTAACAATCCAAAACCCAATCCACATAATATATTCAAACTAACAGACTCTTCTTTCAGTATTTTTAAAATTTTTCTTTCTATATCTGGCTCATCATATATTAGTTTATAAAAAGGTACACTAAATATTCTACTTTCTTCATATATCAAACTATAAAAACCCAGCTCGCTCAATATCTTAAGTTTCTCAAACATTTCTTTACCCTTTAATGATAAATTATATTCTTTTGAAGCTAATACCTGATATACAGACTCTTCTACAAACGATTTTTTATTTTGTTTATTATATAACTCTTCAATCCTACTAATCAATAAATTAGCTTTAAATGGGAAAATTTTTCGAGATTTTATCTCCTTAAGAAAATACAGGAGTGAATTAAGCTCCTGTAAAGTCAACTGTTCAGGAGTATATATCTTTTCTATTTTACAAGACAATAAGTTCTCACATTCATCAACAAAAACAATTAATTCTTCATCTATAATATATCGACTAATATTCTCATAACATGTTCTCTGTTTTAATTTACATATTCCTTTAGAAAAAAGGCAATCATCCAAAGATAATTGAAAAGGATGTCCATCTAATGAATAAGAAGATAATCTAGATATATAATTAAGCAAATTTTGCATTTCACTATCTAAACTTAAAATACCTCTATTAATTAAGAAAAACATTCCCCATCCAAATCCCATTTTACCAGATAAAAAACTATCTGACAATAATTCAATATTCACGATAATATCATTTAAAATTCTAGTAGCTCTTTTTCGGCAACTAGCATTCATAACTTTCTCAGAATATAAAGCCCAAAAAATTGCAATACCAAGTTTACCACCTTTTAGGCCTAATGGAATACAAGAAGAACATTCTCGGTACAATAAATTGTTTATAAGTTTTAAAACATCCATTTTCATTGTATATTAAAAATTAATCAACCTTTCAAATAAACTTTTCTCCTTTGTTACAATGTCAGCACTTCCTGACATTATTTTCATTACAGGGAGTTGTTTCCCATAAGTAGTAATCAGTCCATTTGGAAAAGAAATTTCAATAATAAAATTTCCCTTTTCATCAGGAACAGGAGAAATCGACTCAACCTTACCTTCCAAAAAACCATATTCCTGCTCAGAAAGCCCATCTATATGTATTATAACCCGTTGATATAATCGCACATTTCCAGCTTTCTGTATTGGAACCAATGCCTTACCTACTGGATAAGATTTTTCTAAGGGTACAATTACAAACATAGTTTCATCGGATGATACAAGCTGATTCTCTTTCCATAGCTGCATAAAAGCAACCTTACCATTTATAGGTGACACAAAAAGAAAATTTTTCTTCCAATTAATAATAGAAGAGTTCAATTCCGCAAGAGAATTTAGAAGTTCAGTTTCATAAGTTCGACTATCATGCATATGCAAAAGATAATTATTCCACACAGCAACACTATTAGAATAAGCGCTCTGAACACTGCCTAAATATGGGAGATAATTTTGAAATAAATTACCTACTTCCTCTATTCTTCTCCCATTATTTAACCACCTAGATAATTTTTCATCAAGAAAAAGTACTTGCTCTGTATTGGCTGAATTTTCTAAGACAGCCAAATAATCACCTTTTAAAACTTCTTGAGAATTTTTTACATAAATCCGTTCTATTCTCCCTGCACTTATAGACTTCAAATAAGCTGGAGGATTATATATCATTAAAGTAAATTCAGTATTGATTTTATCAGGATAACTAAAAAGTGCACTTCCTGCAAATATAGTAAGCAAAATAAAAGCCAAAACTAAAATCCCATAACGGACCAAAGCAGAAGGTATTTTACCCATAACCTCTTGCACTTCCTCACTCCTTAACTCAACATCCTTATATAAAGAATCTTTTTCCATAAACTATTATATAATTTATATGCTTAATTCCAACTGTTTACGTACAAGGTTAAAATACAAACCTTTTAATTTAACAAGATCTTCATGAGTACCTTCTTCAACAATTTTTCCCTGATCCAAAACAACAATCTTGTCAGCATCTCTTACAGTACTAAGTCTGTGTGCGACTACAACAACCGTTTTCCCTTTATAAAAATGATGAAGTTTTTCCATTATTTCCTGTTCATTATTTGCATCCAAAGAATTTGTAGCTTCATCAAAAAACAAAAACTCAGGATTCTTATAAACAGCACGTGCTATTAATAACCTCTGTTTTTGTCCTTGACTGATTCCATTTCCTTCCATTCCAATCTTTGTATTATATCCAAGTGGTAGAGAATCAATAAAGCTACGTATATTGGCAACTGTTACTGCATGCTCAAGGCGTTCCTTATCAATAAATTCTTCACCTATTGCAATATTGTTAGCAATAGTATCAGAGAAAATAAATCCATCCTGCATTACAGAACCACATTTAGCTCTCCACAAATGAGGGTTTATCATACGTAAAGGAGTATCACCAATAAATATATCCCCTTTATTTTGTAAATAAAAACCTAATATCAATTTTAACAATGTAGTTTTTCCACTGCCACTAGCACCAACTATTGCCGTCACTTTATGTTCTGGAATACTTAAACTGACATCATTTAATGTATAATCGCGATCAGCTCCATCATAACTAAAATACAGATGACTAATTGTAATATCTCGATTAGTAGGTAATGAATTATGTTTTAATGAAATACCCATTTCTTCATCTTCCTTGTCATGTATTTCATTTAGTCTTTCTAAGCTAATTTTGGCATCTTGAAATTGTTGAGAAAAACCTATAAACGAATTAATTGGCCCATTTAATTGACCAATTATATAAGTTAAAGACATCATCATACCAAGGGTCATGTCACCTTGTACAACACTTTTAGCTGCTAAAAATGAAATAATTATATTAGTTGTTTGATTAAAAAAAACTGAACCAGCTTGTTGTACTTGCCCAACAGCAAGCCCTTTTATGCTAATTTTAAATAACTTTACCTGAATACGTTCCCACTGCCAACGCTTTTGCTTTTCACAATTATTGAGTTTTATCTCTTGCATTCCGGTTACCATCTGAATTAAATTACTTTGTTCTGCTGCAGATTGTGAAAAGCGACGAATATCTAATTCACGCCTATATTTCATAAATCCCAAAACCCATAACACATAAAAAATATTTCCAATAATAAATATGCATAAAATAACTGCATCATAATATGCCAATATTCCTCCAAAAATAAAGAAATTAAGAAAAGAGAATAACGTACTGATAGATGAACCTGTCAAAAATGTTTCAATGCGACCATGATCTCCAATTCGCTGCATAATATCACCAACCATTTTCGTATCAAAATATCTTAATGGTAATTTCATTAATTTCATAAGAAAATCAGAAATTAAAGAAATATTAATCCGTGTATTCATATGTAACAGAATCCAACTCCTAATAAAATTAACGGATATCTGAGATACTGATACAATCAATTGAGCAATTAAAATTAAAGTAATGAAATTTAAATTTGCATCACGAATTCCTGTATCAACTAAAGATTGTGTCAGAAATGGGAAAATTATCTGTAATCCACTAATAACAAGCATTCCTAAAAGCAACTGAAAAAGTTGCTTCTTGTATGGAGAAAGATATTTAAAAAAGAAACTCAGACTTCTACTTTTTACTTCTTTTGTTAATAAATCATCATCAAGTTCATAAAAAGTAGGAGAAGGCTCAAGGGCTAATAATGCTCCAACATCTTCTCCTTGTGATTTTGTAGACAACCAACATTTGCAGAATTCTTCTTCCCTAAAATCTACAAGAGAAGAAGCAGGATCAGCTATTCGATATACCCATCCTTTCTTCTTTTTTATTATTTCATAACAAACAACAAAATGATTCTGATTCCAATGTAAAATACAAGGAAGAGGAACGTCCTCTTTGAGCTTATTTAATGATATTCGAACCCCAGTAGTATGAAATCCTATTGATTCAGCTGCATCACTAATACCCAGCATTGATACACCTTCACGCGTTATATAGGATTTGTCACGAAGTGTTTGTAAAGTATATTTTTTACCATAAAAACTAGCAATCATCTGTAAACATGTTGGTCCACAGTCCATTGCATCAAACTGATTATAATGAGGAAATCTACGCATAAAAATTATCTAATAGAAATATTTATTTTGTTTTTTAGTAAAACAGAAAACTAGAAGTGAATATATTAAATCTATCATAAAAGTTTTACACCTTAAAACTGACAAGTGTTAATCTTATCCTTTAATTCTTTCAACAAATATTTATAATAAAATAACTTTATATTTTCATCAATTGAGTCAAATTGCTTAAGACTTAAAATTATACCTAAACCATCAATAATCGGTATAAAATCATTATTAGATATACACAATCCACTCATAATAAAATGTAATCTTAAAATATTCTTATAGAATTCGTCACAAAGTTTTGATGGATCATTAAATCTGCAAGAAAATTTAAAAAGTTCATTTATAATGGTTTTCAAAGAATAAATTCTTCTTTTCACAGATGTAGAATCCATAATAGAACCTTCACGCTGCCTATAACAATAATGTTTAATATCTGAATATATAACCTTATTTGCAGATAATAAAACTTGTGGAGTCCATAATTCATCTTCATGAATTAAATTTGGGAAGAAAGTAAAATTATTGGTTTGAATATAAGACGTTCTATAAATATAATTATAAACCATAGGAACATAACAATTATTCCTAATCATACGACTAAAAAAATCCTTACCAGACATTATCTCTTTATCGCTAAAAAAAACAGATGATTTAGAATCCCATAAGTGACTTTTACTATTTGTATACACAGATAATACATTACCTGCAACAACATCTGCATTAAATTCTTCAGCAAGACTACACATTCTTTGCAAACAAGTATCATCATAAAACCAATCATCACTATCAAGGAAAGCAATATATTTACCTCTAACTAAATCAATTCCCGTATTTCTTGCAACTGATAAACCTCTATTATATTGCTCTATATATCTAAATCTATTATCACTTTTCTCCCAAGATTTCAATAAATTAGACGAACCATCTGAAGAACCATCATTAATCAGTATAACTTCATAAGTTATATATTTCTGATTCTTTATAGAACTAAGACAATCATCTATATACTGTTCTGTATTGTATACAGGAACAATAATCGATAAATCAACCTCATATTTCATAATTACAATATATCTAACATTACAAATAAATATAACTAATTGAAACTAGTTTACTAATACTTAGTAAATTACAGAACTACAAATAACATTAAAATAAACTACTTATTTTAAAAGAAGGTACTTGATACTCTTCTGCAATAATCTCAATAAGCTTCTCTTGATAATGAATGTTCTCTAAACAAATAAAAGCTTTTGGTTTAATAAGTTCAAATAATATGGTCAAAGTGTTGACATAATGAAACAATAATGGATATTTTATCTCAAAGTTTGTATCTGAAATAAATTTGAATTCTGAAAATTCAAAATAAATAGACATTACAGAATTTGTAAATTCAATATCTTCAGAAATATCAAATTCAGAAAGCAATAATAAAGGCATATTGATCTTTTCTACATTCTGTAATAAAGAATTTAATTGCTGTTCATTATAAATATAAACTAATAAACATCCAACACAAGGTTCTAGTGATTTTTTCCAAGGATGATTATTTATGTCGAATTTTGAATCATTTATATATTGAAAACGATCATTTATTCCTGACAATTTTAGAAAACTATCAAACATATCCTTTAATTCACCTTTTTCACAAGAATACATATTGCTACTTTGTTTTACTAAACTCAATAGAGATAATAAAAAACTATGTATAACTTGTCTTAATTCTAAATTATTGAATTTTGTGATAGATTTATCAAGATATTTATTTACATAATCATTCAGTACAATGTAATCTTCTTTTTTCATTTCATTTTTATTTCATTATTAAACAAAAACACATCAAAATATATATTTGGCACCCAGCAAAAAATAGGAGTCGATATACATATAATGGCTATAAACCGTAGAATAGTCGGATACCTTATACCAGTTGTTTCGCTTTCCTCTTAAAATGTCATATCCGGAAAGACTTAATGTCAGTCTGTTGTTTTTCAGGAAAGAACGGCTAAGGGTTACATCCCAAACATACTCCATGACATTCATGGGGGAATGGGCATAACCACGATTCCATAACAGGTCTATTTCTGAATATACACGTATGGACAGGGGCAGTTCGAACATCTGTTCAGATCCTAGACTGAAGTTATAATGAAACTCCTTGAAGTCTGCATCAACATTGTTATTAATGTTTTCGCCGTTCCAACCTCCATACAGTGTCAGCAGTGTATTTGCCTTACGGTAAGTCAGCCTGGACGAAATTCCACCACGTAAAACAGATGTTGCACTTTCTGCAGACTGGTTCATATCAAGCTGTACGAAATTATGGTATCTTTGATGACCGACACTGATAGCCGGTGACAAAAACAGATATCCCTTTTTGTCAAGGCGTATATTGGCATTCGTACTGTTATTGAGGGAATAGTTTCCGTCAACATTCTTGGGTGTAATAGTACGTACACCTGTTGCAGAATTATATGTAAGCATGCTGCTGATGCCCTGACTTGCCGCTGAGAAACGAAGATTGTTGTTGATGGAAAATTCATTTTCAGGATTATAGTATCGAAGATTTACAGAACTGTTGTGTGTCCATGACGGTTTAAGGTCCGGATTACCACGGCTTACGTTTAGAGGGTCTGAATCATCTACATAGTCCAGCATGTTAATCAGGTCGGGGTATTTTTCAACTGCGCTATAGTTTACATCAAAATTGAAGTTTCCAAAAACCCTTTTGATATAAACGGTAGGTGAAGGATAAAACAGATTCCTCACGATGGAGGTATCGATTTTTTCCCGCTGATATTCCAGCCTTGTCTGTTCAGGTCTCAATACTATACCAGCTACGGCTGTCCATACCTTGTTTCTGAAGCTTAGCTTAAGCTCAACGGCATGGTTATACTGGAACCTCTTCGAATAGACACTGTTTCTTATATTGAGTGCCGACTGCAGCAAGTCACCATCGGGCATACTCCATACTGGAATTTCAGTATTCGCCCATTCTCCACCGAGTGAATCCAACTGGTACAGTGGTCGGTTGTTATTGTCATAGATATGCAGGAAACTATAACCGGCAATCAGCGACAGGTCTTTGCTGAATGTTTCTGTATATCTTACGCTTGCATTGTACCATGTACGTAATTCATTCTGGGGTATAAATTGTCTGTTTACTTCTGTTTTATGCCTGTCATAGTACAGAATATCGGACAAATTATAATAGCTGTTGTCCTTCTCAGTCCTTTGAAAACCTCCATACCATGTAAGGCTTCTTTTATTCTGCAACAGGTTCTGAATGATAGTAGCATCTATCTGTATATTGTTGCTATTCTGTGAAGACTCGCCCCTCTGACGGTTGCGGTGAATTGTGATGCTTTCCATATCCGGACTATTATTCCACACGTTATCCAATACGGCGTCACTTTCCCCATACGGGGTATTAGAGAAAGAAGCTATGCGTCTGTGGCTTTCTGTATCAAGCCATATATTGTTGAATATTATATTGAAGTTTCCATACGTCTTTTCTGTCATCTGCCACTTTAAGTTCATTTTTGAGTTCAATTCTCTCCAGACATTTGACTCCTTTAATTGTGAAAGGCTGAAGACTGCATTGTCCAGAGGTACAAACAGCTCTTCTGAACGGACAGATTCATTATACTTGTCATAGACGGCATATTTTACAAAAGTATTCAAGTTTACGGAGCCTTTGCTGTTACTCGGCCTACCATTATTCCATACAATCTCACCTGCATATTGCTGATTATGGTTTTTGCCTGTCTGTACTCCGCTCCCCAAAGTTCTGCCGTTACCCATATCTATCATTGTCGGCATCTGAGAAGCTGTTTCAGCCAATACGGAAGTTCGCAGCCTGTCAGTAAAACGTGTGATGAAACCGCCTAACCGGTATTGTTCTTTTGTTCCACCCGCAGCATGTACATTACCTATGAACCGGGCTTTATGCTTGTCTTTAAGTGAAACGTCCATAACGGTTTTCTTATCACCGTCAGCAATACCGGTTTTTTCAGTAAATTCACTTTCTTTTTCATAAACCTTGACTTTATCTATCGCATCATAAGTGAGATTGTCTAAGGCTATGGACTTGTCCTTTCCGAAGAAATCCAAACCGTTGACGAGAATCCTGTCTATACTCTTTCCTTGCCATATAAGCTCGTTTGCCCTTATCTCCATACCAGGTATCTGCTTTATCATATCCTTAAGTGTGGCATCTGGAGTCATGGCCAAAGCTTTTGGGTTATAGATAGTGGTATCTCCTTTCACAATCTGAAAACGTGCCTTACCTTCTATAGTGACTACTTTCAGCCTTATTGTATTATCCTTAAGATAAACACGGCCGAGGTCTGTAGATTGTGTTATGGTATGTGTAAGTTCTTTACTGGAATATCCCTCCGACTGAAAAAGAAAAGTATATTTTCCGGGGTTCCCAAAATTCACCTCCATGTTACCGTCCTCTTTCCATGGGACATCAATAACAGACTCACCATAGGAATTTGAGATTTTACATGTTCCGCTGATGACAGGAATGGAATCAAGGGAAGAGATAACTTTTGCCTTTACCTTAAGCAACTCCTGACCAAATGACAAATTTGATATAAATAGAAACAAAAATATAATATATGCTTTCATAATAGTTCTTTTATTTATAGTAAATTAATTGCAAATAATTTACATTCATATCAACATAATAATTAAGATAAAGTGTGTAATTCTTTTATTATCTTTCATAAGAACATATATAATTTTTAAAGGTGTAAATTTAAAAAAAAGATTTTATACCAAAGAACAATATCATAAATATGTGCCTTATACATCCCTATTTATAGTTAACCCTTACATCAAAGATAAATCCCAATCCAGCTTTGCCAGCCGCATTTATTCCTTTTTTCAGGAGAATTTTCCTTATGGCTTACGCCATGAAAATTCACCTGAAAAAGAATGCGGCGGCAAACGGATTAGAATTAAAGGAAAGATTACAGGGATTAACTGCGACCGACGTGACGCATAGCCGTAAACTAAAGGCGGCTATCCTTATATTCCATATATGACCTCACAAATACTGTGAAAATCCACTTTACCCAATAATAAAAACATAACCTGCTTATCAACTCCCGAAATAAGACAGGGATTTCAGCTCCCTCCGATCTGCATAGTCCGGTGGCTTAGCCATGCTTTTACTTCTACTCTTCATACTTCTTTTCATCCTTTTTTCCTGCTGTTTCAACATTCTTTCCAATCCTTCGTATGACATTTGATGCCATCTGATGCCATCTAATGCCATCTATTTGCAAATCAATTGTTTACCCAATTTATCATCTTACATTTGGACTGTGAAACAAATCAAGTAGTCACTCAAAACAAAAGATTATGGCACAAGAAAACAGTCCAGACAAGGAAAAAAGGCAAGGCCGGACAAAGAAAACGGAAAAGCCTTATGTGGAACAAATTGACGAGCTTCTGCTCGTACATAACAAGAACGACCCCAAGGAAGGTTTGGGAGTGGTCAGCAAAGCGGACGGGAAAGGCAATTATCAGACGGTCACACCGGAAGAGAAAAACGAGAACTCATTCATGAAGTTCGACAAGAATTCGAGTATCCTCGAAAACTTCATCAAGAATTTCTGGAGCCAGCTGAAGGAACCGACACACTTCCGGCTGATCCGAATGACCTTCAATGATTACAAGCAGAACAAGCAGGCACTCAAGGACCTGGCCGAAGGCAAGAATACTGATGCGGTAAAGGAGTTTCTGAAACGCTATGAAATCGTGCCGAAGGCAAACAGTCAG
>OHAE01001214.1_pt1 | contig 20125 bp, 20 predicted proteins | sample 1577061 | NCBI WGS metagenome assembly OHAE01 (sample SAMEA3541535, study PRJEB24748) | human gut metagenome | biome: human gut; feature: human-associated habitat; material: faeces | place: China | collected 2012
CACGAGCGGGAATATCCGCGCGACGACGCCTTTGAGGCGCTGCTCGCGCAGAGCGCCGAAACTACACCTGCCGGTTTATTTAACATATAGTAAACGAACTCTTCTGCCTTAATCTCTTTTCCGCAGTAAGTTACATCTTCTTCCCTGTCAATTTTACAATTTGCCTGTTTCACAACTGTTCCTGCTACGCAGACAAGTCCGTGCCGAATCGCCTCTTTTGCCTCTTTTCGCGTTATTTCTACATAAGTAGAAACATACTGGTCTAACCTCATCTGGCTCCCCATCTTTCACCGCACCTTTCTTACTGCATATATTGATAGCAAACTCTTTTACCGGATAAGGAACAAACTTATGCCCATTCGTATTTATATCGACCAGGGACACAATCCCTATGGTTTTAACGCCGGTGCCGAAGGATTTGGATTACGGGAACAGGATATCACCTATTTAGTCGGTGCTTATCTTGCAAACATTTTAAATGCTGATTCCCGCTTCACTGCTATCACATCCCGCACATCACCGGATGAAATTTTAGGTTACGACACCAACTCAAGCCTCAGAGCCCGCACAGAGCAGGCAAATCAGTGGGGGGCTGACTACTTTTTAAGCATTCACACAAATGCCAATGTAAATCCCGCCATCAACGGTACGGAAGCTTACGTCTATGCCGTCAACACGCCTTCTTATGATCTCGCCGTCAATATCGTAGATGAAATTGTAAGACGTTTAGGTACAAAAAACAACGGTATCTATGCCCGACCTTCCCTCTACGTATTACGGCGGACCAATATGCCCGCCGTTCTCATTGAACTGGCTTATCTCTCAAACGAAGGCGACGCTGCCCTCTTAGCCGATAAACCATATGAATTTGCTTATGCCATTTATGTTGGTCTTCTGAATTACCTTGGTCTTCCTCAAATCCCTCTATTTGAATAGGAAGAAGTAAACAAGGACAACAACACCTAACACAATTCGATAATAGCCAAATGCCTTAAAGTCGTGTTTACGGATATAACTCATGAGGTATCGGATTACAAACAGAGACACCACAAAGGCAACTAACATACCAACGAGTAAAGTCACATAACCCATAGCACCAAAGCTTAATCCACTCTTTACAATCTTTAAGAGACTTGCACCAAACATAACGGGAATTGCCAGATAGAAAGTAAATTCTGCTGCTGCACCACGGTCTGTTTCATCATTGAACACCAAGAAGCAAGGCACCGATGATGGTAGCACCGGAACGAGAAGTTCCTGGCACAACAGCCGCTAATAACTGAAAAATGCCAATGATAAGCGCAGTGTCATATCCGATTTCCGTTACTGAAGTAATTGCCGGTTTTCTTCCCTTATTCCAGTTCTCAACAATAATAAATAAAATACCATAAACAATCAACGCACCTGCCACAACATACGCATTGTAGAACACCTCGTCAATCCAGTCATCAAACAAAATGCCTACAATTGCTGCCGGAAGACATGCCACGATAATCTTAAACCACATCTGCATAATCTTCCAGTCAATAATGGATTCGCCCCGCTCTCTCTTTGTAAAACGGAATGGCCATATCCTGCTCCAAAACAAAAGAACAACGGCTAAGATAGCACCTAACTGCACAACAACCAAAAACATTTGAGAAAACTGTTCATCCTGAAATTTCAAAAATTCTTCCACTAATATCATGTGTCCTGTACTACTTACCGGCAGCCACTCGGTGATTCCTTCCACAATACCCCAGATCACCGCAACGAAAACATCGAAAATTCCCATTTTTATCCTCCATTTGCTAAGCAATATATTTTCTACTGTCCCATATTTTAGCACATCCCCTGCCTCAAAACAATCATAAGTTGCAAAAAGAAAAAAAATATTGTAGAATAAGAAGAGTATGTTTTCAAAATGAACAAAAAAGAGGATATGATTATGTATCAATGGATGAAAAAGTATCTTGATCCAATTTGTCCGCTTTTTGCCATCCTGCCACTGTTATCCTGTTTTGGATTAAATATGCTTATTTACAGTGGAACGATGGTAATGTGTGCAGACTGGTATCATTATGACCTTACCACTTCTTTGGATCAGGCAGTACCACTTGTTCCGGGCTGGATGTACATCTACTTTGGATGTTTCCTGTTCTGGACTGTGAATTATATTATGGTTGCCAGAATTAACCGGAATGACCCGGACATGTTTTATCGTTTTGTTGCAGCCGATATGATTTCCCGCCTTGTCTGCGGAGTTATTTTTATGGTATTTCCAACAACAAATGTACGACCGGAAGTAACAGGCACAGGATTTAGTGTCTTTCTGCTTCAGTTTTTATACGGATTGGATCAGCCGACAAACCTGTTTCCATCCATTCACTGTCTGGTAAGCTGGTTTTGTTACACCGGCATCCGGGGACGCAAAGAAGTACCTGCCTGGTACCGTGCATTTTCCTGCATTTTTGCTCTGCTGGTTGTCCTTTCAACACAGTTCACTAAACAGCATTATATTGCCGATGCCATTGCCGGTATCCTGCTCGCAGAAGTTCTTTCACTTCTCACACGCAGAGTTAGCTGGTATCGCGCACCAAAGTTAATCTTCACTTGGGTAAACCGGCGGTTGCTTTATGTATTGATTCGAACAAAAGGAGTAGCACGTGAGCAAAAAAACTAAAAGAAATTTATTTAACGCTTTATTTTTGGTAGCTTTGCTTGGTTTAACCATCTGGGCTGTTTTTAAAGACCAGGACTTTGGCGTTATTTTACACACACTCTCCCAGATTGCACCGGGATTTTTGTTAGCTGGCTTTATTCTGGTAATTGTGTATGTGTGCAGTGAGTCTGTTATTATTAAATACCTGTTAAGTACCGTGCAGATTAAAGTTCCTTTATTTAACTGCATCCGTTATTCTTTTGTAGGTTTTTTCTACAGCTGTATCACCCCGTCAGCAACAGGCGGACAGCCGATGCAGATTTACTACATGAAAAAACAAAACATTGATATTCCAACGGCTACTATCATATTAATGTTAGTAACGATTGAATATAAATTTGTACTTGTTTTCATCGGATTGGCGGTTGCCATATTCGGACAGGATCTTATCACATCGCTGAGTGTTGACGTTCAGTTTTTTCTTTATTTAGGAATTGCACTCAACGTATTCTGTGTACTATTTATGAGTTTACTGGTATTCCTGCCCGGCACGGCAAAATATTTAATCACCAAGGGATTTGCTCTCTTAAAGAAACTTCACCTGATGAAAGAGAAAAATAACCGCACCGAGCGCTTAGAGCAGTCGATGGAAACTTATAAGGGAGCCTCTCGCTTCTTAAAGGAAAATAAACTTGCGATTTTTAACACAACGATTATTTCTTTTATCCAGCGCTTCTTCCTTTTTGCGATTACTTATGTTGTATACCGAAGCTTTGGGCTGAATACGGAGACTTTCTTCACTATTACAATTTTACAGGCAGTCATATCCATTTCTGTTGATATGTTACCACTGCCGGGTGGAATGGGAATCAGCGAGGGACTTTACCTGCGTATCTTTACCCCGATTTTCCACGGAACGGCTATGACAACCGCTTCGCTGCTTGTCAGCCGCGGATTCAGTTATTACATCCTTGTAATTGTTAGTGGTATTGTTTCCTTTATCACACATTTGACTGTCACAGATAAAAGTAAAAAAACAGAGTAAAAGAAAAGAGGATATTTATGATTGGATTTTATAATTATTCAGTAATTGTTACCTACATAGGTGTAGCGCTTTCCGTAAGCGGTATGGCACTTGCCAGCACCGGTCAGTTTAAGTTTGCCATTTTATGTCTGGCACTTGCCGGTGCCTGTGACACTTTCGATGGAAAAATTGCACGTGCTATGAAAAACCGGACAAAAGAAATGGAAATTTTTGGCATTCAAATCGACTCTCTCTGCGACATGGTGTGCTTTGGAGTAACTCCGGTTATCATTTCCTATCAGATGGGTCTGAATTCTGTCTGGGGTATTGCAATTGAAATTTTATTTGTTCTATGTGGTGTAATCCGCCTTGCTTATTTTAATGTATTGGAAGAATTAAAACATACCAATCCCGAAACCGACCAGGCAAAAGGCTATCGTGGTCTGCCAATTACAACAATTACAATTATTTATCCAATTGTATATTTGTTTCATCCGTTGGTCAGCCATGAAATATTTCTTTTATTCCTTGCCATCATGCACATCGTAGTTGCTTTCCTGTACGTTCTTGATTTTAAACTCAAAAAACCGGGCAACAGTGTAATTGCAGCCATGATGGTACTTGTAACCGCTGTGATGGTTTGCATTTTATTTGTCGAATAATAAGGAGGACTTATGGATTACATTGATTTACAAGGGAAAAAAGTAAGTAATATAACAAACCAGGATAAATTATTATCCTTTTTATACACCAACATTTTGGGGCGTATGCTCTTAAAACCATTGATTCAGCCGCAGGTTTCCAAACTTGCCGGACGCTATCTTTCGTCTGCCCTCTCGAAATGGCTGATTCCTAAATTTATTGAGCGCAATGAAATTGACATGGATATTTATGAAGAGTGTGACTACTCTTCTTTTAATGATTTTTTCACCAGAAAAATTAAGCCGGACTGCCGGCCTGTTCCGGAAGACCTTGACGTGCTTATCAGTCCATGTGACTGTCTGGCAACGGTTTATCCGATTCAGGAAAACACAACATTTTCCATCAAAAATACAGAATACACCCTGCGTTCTCTGCTTCGCAGTCCACGCTTAGCAAAACGTTTCCGTGGCGGGTATGCCTACGTACTCCGCTTAACCGTGGAAGATTATCACCGCTATCTTTACTCTGTGTCCGGGAAACAGTCGAAAAATTATCACATCGACGGAACTTTCCACACGGTAAATCCGATTGCCAACGATTACCTTCCAATTTATAAAGAAAACACGCGCGAATACACAGTGATTCGCTCAAAAGAATTTGGCGATGTACTTCAGATGGAAGTCGGTGCTCTCTTAGTTGGCAAAATTTCAAACCACAAACAAAGCACAGTCGTAACCCGTGGAGAAGAAAAAGGATTCTTTGAGTACGGTGGTTCTACAATCGTCGTGCTCACTCAGAAAGGCCGTGTTACACCTCGTTCTGACTTGCTGACAAACAGTAAAAACGGCTATGAGACAAAAGTCCTTCAGGCACATCCACTTGGTATTCTTCCTCATTAATGAAGAAAGATTAAATACGCCAAAATCACACTAAAGCCACAGGCTAAAATCAACATATCATGAAATTCATTCAACATAACAATCATCCTCTCACATATTTTATGAGAGGATGATATCACAGACAGGTGTACAATAAAACGTGCACTTTTTTATTGGCTTTTTTCTCTTTAATCTTCAATATTTCTGACTGCTTCTCTAACTTTTAAAACCATCGACGGACTCACGGACAACTCATCAATTCCCATTGAAACAAATGTTTCTGTCAGGGAAGTGTCTGCTCCAAGTTCTCCGCAAATACCAACCCAGCATCCCTCTTTATGTCCATTTTCAACGACCATACGGATCATGCGGAGAACTGCTTCATGGTGAGAATTATAAAAGTCGTCCAATTTCGGATTCTGCCTGTCAATTGCTAACGTATACTGAGTCAGATCATTGGTTCCAATGCTGAAAAAATCAACTTCTTTAGCAAGTAAATCGCTAATCATTACCGCTGCCGGCGTCTCAATCATGATTCCCAGTTCTACTGTTCCATACGGAATTTCCTGCTCATCAAGTTCACCCTTGACTTCATTTACAATTTGTTTAATCTCTCGTACTTCATCCACTGAAATAATCATTGGAAACATAATCGATAATGTACCATAATGGCTCGCACGGTAAATGGCACGAAGCTGTGTACGGAAAATGTCCGGCTGCTTTAAACAGATGCGGATAGCACGATATCCAAGTGCCGGATTGTCTTCTTTGTCTAAACCGAAATAATCGACCTGTTTATCCGCTCCAATATCCAGTGTTCTCACAATTACTTTTTTACCGGCCATTGTTTCTACAACTGTCTTATAGGCCCGAAACTGCTCTTCTTCCGTTGGAAATGTCTCGCTTTGCAGATACAAAAACTCACTGCGAAACAAACCAATCCCATTGGCATCGTTTGCCAGCACCTCGGCAACATCCGATACACCGCCAATGTTGGCATACAGATTGATTTTCTTTCCGCCCTTTGTAATGGTCTCTTTGCCTTTCAGTTCCAGAAGAAGTTTCTGTTTCTTTTCTTCTTCTTCCTTCTGTTTCTGATAGCGTTCAAGTGTTTCTTCATCCGGTTCAATATAAACCTTTCCGTCAAATCCATCAACAATTGCCATTTTACCGGAAATATCTCCCGGAAAATCCACGCCGATTAATGCCGGAATATTCATTGTGCGGGCTAGAATTGCTGTGTGGGAATTGGTCGAACCGTGTTTTGTAACAAACGAAAGGACAAGACTTTTATCAAGCTGTACCGTCTCACTTGGTGCCAAATCCTCTGCCACAAGAATCACCGGCTCATTTCCGGTTATTCCACCGCTCTGCTTTCCCATTAAAACACGAATCACACGATTGGAAATATCTTTTACATCCGCTGCACGCTCTTTCATGTAAGCGTCATCCATACCGGAAAACATCGCAGCAAAATTGTCTCCTGTCGTTGCCACTGCGAACTCTGCATTTACCTTTTGTGTCTCAATCATATTGCGGATAGATTCGATATAATCCAAATCATCCAACATCATCTGATGTACATCAAAAATCATGGCGTTGGCTTCTCCTACTTCTAGGAGTGCCTTCTCATACAGTGCCTTTAATTCCTCTTTTGCTTTTTCTTTTGCATTCTCAAAGCGTTTGATTTCCTCATTTGTATCTTCAATTGTCTTACGTTTTACCGGGTCATCGCCCTTTTCAAAAAGGGCGATTTTTCCGATTGCGATTCCACCAAAAACACTTTTTCCATCCAATACAATCATAGTACCTCCAATCTAAGGTATCTAACAATTACCTTAACACATTACAGATTTTCCTGTAAAAATGCGCTCAATTTTTCAATTGCTGCGTCTTCATCATCACCATCTGCTCTCAGTACAATTTCCTGGTCTTTCTTTACGCCAAGTCCCATAACACCAAGGATTCTTTTGGCATCCACTTCTTTGCCATCTTTACTAATTGTTACTTTGCTTGAAAAGGCTGCTGCCTCTTTTACAAACATTCCTGCCGGTCTTGCGTGAATCCCCTGCTCATCTTTAATTACATACTTAAACTCTTTCATCTTCATTTCCTCCTTTTACTTATGCTTTCGCATCCTTTTTGATAAATCCTAACATCACTGCCGTCACAGCGGAACCAACCAGCCATGCGACAATATATAATAACGGCTGTCCAACGGTAGCGAATACAAACACACCACCATGCGGAGCCATTAAGGTACATCCAAAGAGGGCGGATAACAAACCTGCCACACCGGCACCAGCCATTGTACACGGAATGACATGCAGTGGGTCAGATGCTGCAAATGGAATTGCGCCTTCGGTAATAAACGAGCATCCCATTACAATGTTGGAAACGGCGGAACCCTGCTCTGCTTTTGTAAATTTCCGAGGGAACAATTTGCAGGCTGCTGCAATACCAACCGGTGGAACCATACCACCTACCATGATGGAAGCCATTGCCATATAACATGCCTGAACTGCCGGGTCAGAAGCCTGTGCTCCCTGTGCCATCATCTGCGATGCGGTTGCTAACATACCGGAGCCAAATACATAAGCTGCCTTGTTAATCGGACCTCCCATATCAATCGCCATCATAGCACCAAGAATCAAACCAAGAACTGTAATCATACCGGCATCGGAAATGCTTGTCAGCATATTGCTAAGTCCTGTATTAATCAAACCAATCAGTGGATTAAATACCATTGTCATCAATATACCAATCAGGAAAATACCAACGAGCGGATAAATCAGTGTCGGTTTAATTCCTTCCAAGGAATCCGGCAATTTACTGCACAATTTCTTTAATCCTAAAACGATAAATCCTGCCACAAAGCCGGCTGCAATACCACCAAGGAATCCGGATACGGTATTTCCACCATTTTCTCCAACAAAAGCAAAATTTGAAATGAATTTTGAAAATCCACCAAGACTTTCATTGGCAAATACATATTTCGCCAGGACTGCATTTCCATTTGCTGCTAATAAACCACCGGTAAAACCAACAGCAAGTCCCGGTCTGTCTGCAATTGAATAGGCAATATATCCGGCCAATACCGGAACCATAAGTCCCATGGAAAAATCGCCAATATACTTAAACAATGCGGATAATGGTGTACATGTGCCAAAATTTCCACCACCGGTACCACCATAGCCACAAAGTGTATCAATCAAAAATGCAATAGCTATCATAATACCACCACCAATTACAAATGGAAGCATGTGTGAAACACCACTCATCAGATGCTTATAGGTCGCATGTCCAATACCCTCTTTTTCCGCTGCTTCTTCTTTCGGAGCAGTTTCTCCGCCGCCCTCATATAACGGTGCTTTTCCGTCTACGATTTCACGAAGCAATTCTTCCGGTTTATTAATTCCATCGGCAACCTTAGTAACAACGGTTGGTTTTCCCTGAAAACGATCCATCGGCACCTGCGTATCTGCCGCTACGATAATACCATCGGCACGCTCAATTTCATCTGTCGTCAATACATTTTTTGCACCGCCGGCTCCTCTTGTCTCTACCTTAATCGAGTAACCTAATTCTTTCGCCTTTTTCTCAAGTGCCTCTGCCGCCATATAGGTGTGTGCAATTCCCGTAGGACATCCGGTCACTGCCACAATATAGTGTTCGGAATTCGACTGTTCTACAACAGTATCATTCTCATTTTCCGAACCTTTTTCTGCCTCTTCAATAATCTGTTTAAATTCAGAAACACTCGTTGCCTGACGAAGTTTATTGGTAAAATCTTCATCCATCAGAAGAACTGACAAACGACTCAGCACATCCAAGTGCACATTATCTTCTGTGTTTGGTGCCGCAATCAGGAAAAACAAATGTGCCGGTTGTCCATCTAACGATTCAAATTCAACCCCATCTTTTACAACCATAGCTGCAAGTCCCGGTTTGATAACCGCATCCGATTTGCAATGCGGAATAGCAATTCCCTCACCAATACCAGTGCTTCCTTCCTGTTCTCTTGCATACACACCCTGACGATACGTCTCTTTGTCCCTCAACTTTCCGCTCGCATCCATCAGTTCCACCATTTGGTCAAGTGCTGCCTTTTTGTCTGCCACTCTACCATCCAGCAAAATGCTTCTGTCATCTAATAAATCAATAATTTTCATACTAATTCTCCTTTCTTAAAAATCAAATATATGTGAACGTCGTACCTGCTCCACTTCTTCTCTCGTTGCCAACTGGTCTGAAAATGCGCTTGCGCTTCCCGTGCAAAGTCCCATTTTAAAGGCTTCCGCATAATCGCCTTTGGCTAAATACCCGGCAAGAAACCCGGCTACCATCGAATCTCCTGCTCCCACTGAATTTTTCACAACACCATGCGGTGCCTCACTGGTAAATATGCTGCCATCACTGCCAACAAATACAGCGCCTTCCCCAGCCATGGAAACAATGACATTCTGTGCTCCCTTTTTCTGCAATTCCTTTGCATATACAACCGCTTTTTCTTTACTGTCAATCGTAACATCAAAAATTTCCGAAAGTTCGTGATTATTTGGCTTTATCACGAATGGATGATACGCAAGCACATTCATCAAAAGATCCTTTGTCGCATCCACAGCAATTTTAATCCGCTTGCTCTGAAGCCTTGACATGATATCTCTGTAAATCGACTGCGGCATTCCGGAAGGTATGCTTCCCGCAAGAACAAGCACATCGTCGTCTTTCAATGTATCCAGCTGCTCATACAACAATTCCAAATCTTCCTTCCGAATCACTGGTCCCATTCCATTGATTTCGCTTTCCACATCGGAACGAATCTTAAGGTTAATTCTCGAAGTTCCATTTTCAATATGAATAAATTCGGTTGAGATTCCCTTTTCTTTCAGAAGCCGCTCAATCTCCTGTCCGGTAAATCCGGAAAGGAAACCAAACGCCGTCGTTTCATATCCCAGGTTTTTGAGCACCATAGATACATTAATTCCTTTTCCTCCGGCATAAATATCTTCCTGCACCGTGCGGTTTACTTTGCCGAGTTCAAAATTCTCCACATGAATGGTGTAGTCTAAGGAAGGATTAAATGTTACCGTGTAAATCATTCTTTGTCACCTCACTTTACTTCAATGATATTGTCACATTGTCTATAACTCTCATCCAAAATCTGTGTCGTTATGATACAAGTTTTTGCAAACTCTCCAAATTTTACACAGGAAATCTGCGAAAACTTACTTGAATCACAAAGCACATAACGTTTGGCACAATGTTTCATAGCAACTTCTTTTACTTTTGCCTCTTTGACATCCGGTGTACTAAAACCTAATTTCTGATGTACACCATTTGTTCCCCAAAAGCCTTTTGTAAAATTATATTTTTGTAGACTTTCAATTGCTTCATCACCAACAATTGCCTCTGTCGTTGCCTTAAACTCTCCGCCAAGAATATACGTTGTATATCCCGCCATCGAAAGTTTCCTAGCATGTGAAACTGCATTTGTCACAAATGTGATATCCTTTTCTGTCAGATAATCAATCATAAGTTCTGTTGTCGTTCCGGCATCCAGATACACAAAATCGTTTGGCTCAATAAGCGATGCCGCATACTTTGCAATTTCCACTTTTTCCTCTAAATTCCGGTCTTTTTTTTGGAGTACAGTATCTTCTTTGGTACTATAAACATCACTGATTATCATCGCACCGCCACGAACTTTTTGAAGCCTTCCCTGCTTATCAAGCAGAGTCAAATCCCGTCTGGCTGTGGATTCTGATATTCCCATCCGTTCCATCAATTCCGGAATCGAAGCACTCCCCTTTTCCTTCACAATACGCTCGATTTCCTGAAGTCTTTCTTCTGTCAGCATCTCATCACTCCATTTCATTTTTTGACTACTTTTGCCCGAAATGAACTTTTTTGTTTTCTTTATCTGTATTATAGCGTCATTTTCCGTCATTGTCAATCATTTCCTTTCATTTTCTTTCATTTTTTGAAAGAAAATAATTTTCACACAAAAATACCGGATAAAATAAACAGCTAAGAATTAGTCCTTTGATTATTTTATCCGGTATCTACTTATGTTATTGGTATTATCCCACCATCTCCTCCACAACCTTCCGCAGTTTTTCCAAACTCCCATCAAACAACCGCTCTGCCAATGCATTTATTTCATAAACCTGCGTCTGCTCCTTCGTCACAAGGGGCTGGCAGACAAACTTTGGTTCAATCCGCCTTATAGCACCCTTTTCCACACACTTTTTAATAATTGTATAAGTCGTATTGCGGTTCCAGCCAACGCGTGCCGATAAAATCGGAACAATTTCACCCGCGCGGAGTTCGCCCTCCTCCCACAAAAGTTCCATCACCTTAAGCTCGGATTCACATAACTTAATGCCCTCTTTTTTATTCATCAGTCTCTTCCTTTCTCATTTTGAAATCCGAAAATGCTGCCTGGCCTCCCAACTCTTTCGTTGCATAGCAAAAAAGCCCCGGACGCACACCGCAAAAATGATCCAGTTTAAAATACAGAGAAAATGGCTCTGCAAGAGTCTGCCAATTACCATTCTGCTTCCACTCAAACACCGCCGTATCTTTCATCCTTGTAAAATCAATTCTCGCCCGAAGTGTAACTTTGGCAGAAGAAAGCAGAATTTTCTCCTGCACAGCCGGCAGACTGTCGTCTTCTTTCGGGTTCATCTCTCCATCTGCCACACCAGCTTTCGCCAGTTTCACAAGAAAATAGTTTCCATTTTCTTTCGTAATTCCGGCTAATGCATAGTCGCTTTGCAGCATACAAAGTCCCGCTATATCGCCATCGGATAACGCCGAACCATCTACGGTTACTGTTACAACACCTCCCGGATACGGCATCCTCTGAGTCAGCGTATTTGGTGCCTGTGTCACATTATTGCATATTTTTCCGGTCTGCAAAATCAACCGGTGGTCCAAAAGTTTCCACCTGCTGTCATCCGGCACATGATTCCACTGCCAGTAATTATGAAGAGAAGAAAAATCTTCATCTCCATATAAAGGTGCATATTTGTGAGTCGGTTTTGTATCCTCTAAAAGCAGTTTATCTTCTACTTTTCCATCTACGCCAAATACCGGAAAATCATTTTCAAAATGAACCGGAACAAGAACCGGCAGTCTTCCCACGGCACCGCTGTCACGAAACAGCATAGCATACCATTTTCCACTTGTTGTGCTCACAATTCCTCCCTGGGCAACTCCCTGATTGCAGTAACCGCCGTCGGTATCAAGCACTTCTCCACCGGTATAAGGACCTGCGAGCGAATCACTTACATAACAAGCCTGTGAACGTCTCGTATTATCCCCCTTACGGTAATGGATAAAAAACAAATAATATTTCCCGTTGATTTTGTACCAATGGGTTCCCTCATAACCAAGATACACTTCATCCGGGTCCTCAACCAAAAGTTTATGTAAACCGCCCTCCTTCGGCGCCGTCATTTCTTCATTCAATTCCATCACATAAATCTGGCGGTTTCCGTAGGCAAGGAAGGCACGTCCCTCATCAAACAAAAGCGAGCAGTCATGGTAAAAGCCCTCGATTTCATTTTTCTGCCATGGACCTTTTAAGTCCGGTGCGCGGAACAAATACGTTTTTCCCGTGTCATTGGCAACAAAAATCAGATAAAACATACCTTTTTCGTAGCGGAGTGTCGCAGCCCACATTCCTTGTCCATAAGCATTTTTACCATTTTTTAAGCACTCTTGATCCGTAAGTTCAAGTGTCTCATACACATAAGAATAAATTTCCCAGTCCGCCAGATTATAGGAGCGCAGAATCACACATCCCGGCATAAAATGCATCGTGGTACTTACCATATAATACGTGTCGTCTACCCGAATTACATCCGGGTCCGGATAATCCAACGGGAGCACCGGATTTACTTTTTTCCATTTTTCTTCCATTTCTGTTCCTCCAATTCGTGTAATTTGCGAATTTCTTCTGTCTCAACCGACTCTTTCGCATATCTTGCCTTTTCATATAATTGAGTCAAATATTCATCCGCCTTTTCCCCGGATAAATAAGTCTCCTTTAGTTCCTGCGGCGTCTGTGAGCACGGAACCGAATTCTTTTGTGCACCGGCTTGAATCTGTTTGTAAAACGCCTTTCGGACAAATCCATCGTTACCTGCCGGGAACTTCTTTTCCCGTTTTGCCACCGGTACAAGCCGTATATGTTCCTCATCCTCTTTTGTAATGATCACCTGTTCCGCAAATTCATAGGAAGGCTTTTTGCGGTGAAATACCAGATAACAAATCAATTTAAAAATGCCATAAGCAGCCAAAATAACTACCGCCACAATCAGTACAATCAATACAGTATACCGCAGTAGTGTAAGCCAGAAATTACCCTTTTGCTCTTCCTGCTGCTGCCGTACCACAGTCTCTCTGGACTGGCTTTCCGGTCCCACTGCCGGCTCTTCCTTCTCTTTTATTTCCTCTACCGCAGCCTTTTCTTTTAAATCGTTTTCAAAATTCCATTCCGGTTTATATCCTGCCGCCACAAATAAAAGCAAAACCGTAAGAATTCCCGCGGCATAGAAAGGAATCCAGTCCTTTTTGCGATTCACATTTATGCGGCGTTTCGTTTCCTCGGAAACACTTGGATTGCAACCTACTACAAGATACTGCCCACGCCAGTATTCACCGGCAAATCCAACAACAATCGCTGCCAGATAGAAAATACTGCACAGCCAGAAACTATCATCGGCCGCCTCTAAAATAGTTCCCGGCATCATAAAGAGTCCGGCTAACACAAGTGCCCCCACATGACAGGACGCAACTTTTCTTTCCTCCCGCTTTTCTTTCTGATAAAAATGCCGGTAAAATAATATTGGCACAAAAACAAAAAAGACAAAACGCCCATAAGAATACACATCACCGGCATCAAACCAATGAACCAAAGAGGTAAACACTCCAAGAATTAACAACTCATAATAAAGAAATGCCAAAAAACGGCACCGCTTACGGATTTTCACTACATCCCCCTCCATTTCACAAGACATTTTGCAATTGACGGAGGTATCTCCCGAAATTCATTATCCTCCCCATACTCGGAAAACGTTGGAGCAATCCACGTCAAAGATTCGTTCCGGTGCAGCATATCAGAAACTGCTTTTTGCATTGGCTTTTTTCCTGCCGCAGAAATGAGAATCACGTGCTGCTCTCTGCGGATTTTTTCGCACTCTCTTATCACGAAATCTTCCCCTTTGCTAAGCGGGTGTTCATAAGAAATCAATGCCAGAGCACGGCGTGCCGCCGCAATCTGAGTTCGTCCGGTTCCCTCCATGCAATATTTCTCATCACCGGAAATAACTAACTTTGTTTCTACACCTTCTTTGCTTAAATAATAAACAAAGGAATACGCAAGACGAATACTCTCTTCCATCAAATCAACGGAGACAAAAACACCGGGCGACTCCAGATTGAGTAGAATTACGACAGGAGTAGAAGCCGTATATTCTGCTGTTTTTACCTGCCAATTACCCATTCTTGCCGACGCCTTCCAATGGATTTTACGCATCGAATCTTCCGGCGTATACTCTCGGACACCACCACTTAAGAATGGGTCTTCAAACAGTGGCACATTCGTTGTACATGAACCTGTCATATGCCGAAACACCGGCATCAATTTTCGAATGTCCATACGGGACGGGTATACCAAAAGCGAAACTTCCACCGGAATTTTTTGGACAAACGTATGACGGCAGAACAAATCATAACTGACTAGTTCTGCCTCCTGAATCTGATAAAACCCACGTTTTTTGCAGGTAAACTTTAATTTTCGGCGCACTTTCTCAAAGCCATCCACACTCATGACATCATTCCGGTAAAAATGGTCTGAAACCGTTCCGCTCTCCGTCCCCTCAAACTGCAAAAAGCGGGAGGCTAAATACTTCACACACATAATCGGCAGACCCATTTTTTTCTTATTCACTGCTGTTTCATATAAAAACAACGTATCGCCCTCTCCTGCCTGTTCCTCCGAAAAGGCAAGTGTCACTTCAAAGTTTTCCATCCAATGTCTGCTGTAATGAAACGTATGAATGAAATAAACGATAAACAGCACAAGGGCAAGAAATAACATGATTATCACTTAGCAAAATCCTCCGTCGGTGCTGTTACAAAATGCGTAATTTCCTCAATGTAATCGGACGCTTTTTTATTTGTGCTGTACACGTCTTCCAAAATCAGCCGGTGTGAAAGCACAAATGGTGCCAGATACTTCACCGTCTCCGGTGTCACAAAATGCTCACCCTTTAATGCCGAATAACATTTTGCTGCACGCAAAAATACAAGTGCTCCACGCGGACTTACGCCGAGTGCAATGTTATTATGCTTGCGGGTAGCTTCCACAAGGTCTAAAATATAATCCTCAATCACGGGTGCCGCATAAACCTCTTCGCACTGCTTTTGCATCGCCGCCAATTCTTCTTTTGTGCAGACAGACTCAAGTGTCAAAAGCGGATTATCTGCTGCAAAACGATGCAGAATTTCACGCTCTCCTTCGCGGTTTGGATATCCCATCGAAATCTGCATGATAAAACGGTCAAGCTGTGCTTCCGGAAGTGGAAATGTACCGGAAGATTCTACCGGGTTCTGCGTCGCAATTACAAAAAACGGGTCCGGTAATTCCATGGTGACACCGTCAATCGTTGCCTGATGTTCCTCCATACTCTCTAACAGACTTGATTGCGTACGCGGCGTCGCGCGGTTAATCTCATCTGCCAGCAGAATATTCGTGAAAATGCCACCCGGACGAAATTCAAATTCTGAATTTTTCTGATTAAAAAAGTGGATTCCCGTTACATCCCCCGGAAGTAAATCCGGTGTAAACTGGATTCTCTGAAAATCCAACGAAAGTGATGCTGCTAACGCTTTTGCAAGCATCGTCTTTCCGGTTCCCGGCACATCCTCAAGCAGAATATGACCTCCTGCTAAAAGTGCCGTAAGAACCAAATCAATCGTCTCTGACTTTCCAACGATTACCTTCTCCATGTTCGGCTTAATCTGATGAAAATCCATCACCCCTGCTGCCCCCTTTTGTTATTTCTTTTTATAACTCTTTCATTAAGTTTACCATCTCAATGGCAGAACATGCAACATCATATCCTTTATTTCCTGCTTTTGTACCGGCACGCTCAATTGCCTGCTCAATATTATCGGTTGTCAATACACCAAACAGAGTTGGTACTCCGGTATTTAAACCAACGGTTGCAACTCCTTTGCTTACCTCTGCGCAGACATAATCATAATGAGAAGTTGAACCTTTGATTACGGCACCAAGGCAGATTACTGCATCATATTTTCCACTTGCTGCCATCTTCTGTGCAACAATCGGAATTTCAAATGCGCCAGGCACATAAGCAAGTTCCACATCATTTGTATCCACGCCATGACGTACTAAGGCATCCTCTGCACCGCCAATCAGTTTGTTTACAATAAACTCGTTAAATCTTGCTGCCACAATACCAACTTTGAGTCCTTTTCCAATTACGTTTCCTTCTAATGTTTTCATTTTCATTTCCTCACTTTCTTTTATTTATCTTTTTTCGCACGTGTTACATCATAGTGCGTCATATGCTGCATTTTTTCCTGCTTTGTCACAAGGTACTTATAATCCTCCGGCTTTGGTGCAATTTCAATCGGAACACGCTCCACAATTTCAATTCCATAGCCGGCAAGTCCTGCAATTTTAGTCGGGTTATTCGTCAAAAGACGAAGTTTTTTTACGCCCAAATCATATAAAATCTGGGCACCGATTCCATACTCTCTAAGGTCCGGAGCAAATCCCAATTTTACATTTGCCTCTACCGTATCATACCCCTGCTCCTGCAGTTCATAAGCTTTCAATTTGTTCAAAAGGCCGATTCCTCTGCCCTCCTGTCTCATATAAAGAAGAATTCCTCTGCCTTCCTTGGCAATCATGCGCATGGCACTTTCTAACTGCTCGCCGCAGTCACAGCGGCAGGAGCCAAATACATCACCGGTCAGACATTCTGAATGAACACGGCAAAGCACCGGTTCACCGTCCGACACATCCCCCATCGTAAGGGCTACATGATGCTCACCGTTTGTAATATTCTGATATCCGTGAATCCGGAAATTTCCATATTTCGTTGGAAGTTTTGCCTCGGCTTCTTTTTTTACAAGACTTTCTTTTTCCAAACGTTTCTTAATTAAATCCTCGATTGTAATTACATGAAGATTATGCTCTTTAGCAAATTCTAAAAGTTCGGTTGTACGCATCATCGTACCATCCTCACGCATAATCTCACAGCAAAGACCACATTCTTTCAAACCGGCTAACCGCATCAAATCCACCGTTGCCTCTGTGTGTCCGGCACGCTTTAACACGCCGCCTTCTCTTGCTTCAAGAGGAAACATGTGCCCCGGTCTTCGAAAATCTTCCGGTTTCACGCCATCTTCCACACACTTCATTGCCGTCAGCGAACGCTCTACCGCAGAAATACCGGTTGTTGTGTCCACATGGTCAATCGAAACGGTAAATGCCGTTGAATGATTATCTGTATTCACTGCTACCATCTGGTCAAGTCCCAGTTTTTTCGTCATCTCTTTACTCATCGGCATACAGATTAATCCTTTTGCCAGACTTGCCATCGCATTTACATTTTCTGTCGTAGCAAATTCTGCGGCACAAATCAAATCGCCTTCATTTTCACGGTCCGGGTCATCAATTACTAAAATTAATTTTCCATCTCTTAAATCCTGTAACGCCTCATCAATCGTTGCAAATCCTGCCATTATCCTCGTTCCTTTCTGTATTAAAATCCGTTTTCTGCTAAAAATTCTAACGTAATCTTACTTTCTTTTTCAGGAATTTTTTGCGGCTGCAAAAGTTTTTCCACATACTTTCCAATAATGTCCGTTTCCAAATTTACCACATCACCGGTTTTCCGGTCAGAAAGCACCGTATTTGCCTGAGTGTGCGGAATAATTGACACCTGAAAATCCGTATCGGAAACTGTCGCCACGGTAAGACTGATTCCATCAATTGTAATGGAGCCTTTTTCTACAATGTAGCGAAGTACTTCCGGTGCCGCCTCAATTCGGTACCACACCGCCGTTTCGTCCTTTTCTATTTTGACAATAGTCCCGGTTCCGTCCACATGCCCTGCGACGATATGTCCGCCAAATCGTCCATCCGCTGGCATCGCACGCTCTAAATTCACACGGCTTCCCGGCTGCAGTAAACCGAGGGAACTTCGGTTCATTGTCTCTGCCATCACATCTGCATCGTAACCATCACTTCGCAGACTTGTCACGGTCAGACACACGCCATTCACAGCAATACTGTCACCAATCTGCGTACCCTCTAACACTTTTTCACAGCAAATCGATAAGACCGCCGACTGGCTTCCCCGTTCAATTTTCTGAATGGTTCCCATCTCTTCTACAATTCCTGTAAACACCGCTTATCCCTCCTTTTTTGCTTCACATGACCGCTCACACAGATGTCACCGCCAAAATTTTGTACCGTAACATCCGTAATTTCCACGGCGTCGCTCATTTTTTCAATTCCTTTTCCCAAAACCGGCGATAAAGCATCTTTGCCGCCAATCATCTTCGGCGCAATATAGCAGTAAACTTTCTGCACCAAGCCGGATGTCAAAAAGGAACCATGAATGGCGCCGCCGCCCTCTACTAAAACACTGTCAATTTCCATACTTCCTAATTCCATCATCAGCTTTTCCAAATCCACTTGTCCATCTTTTTCAGCCTTAATTAACTGAACACCGGCCTCCATGAGTGCTTTTTGCTTTTCCTCATCTTCTTCAGCATAGCAGACAATCGTATCAATATCTTTTGCCGTTTTCACAAGCTGGCACTCAAGTGGAATCTGCAAATGCGAATCACATACAATCCGAACCGGGTCCACACCATTTTCAATGCGGCAATTGAGCATCGGATCATCCGCAAGTACGGTTCCGATTCCCACTAAAATTCCGCGATATTTTTTTCGCAAGAAATGTGTATGCTCTCTCGCCTTTTCTCCGGTCACCCATTTGGAATCGCCGGAAAACGAAGCAATTTTACCATCTAAAGTCATCGCATACTTCATCGCCACATAAGGCATTTTGGTTGTAATATAATGAAAAAATATTTCATTTAGTGAAAGGCACTCTTCTTCTAAAAGACCGGTCTCTACTTCTACGCCATGGTCTCTTAAAATCTGTACACCTTTTCCTGCCACTTTCGGATTCGGATCCATTGAGCCAACATATACTTTTCCAATGCCACGCTCCAATATAATATCTGTACACGGAGGCGTCTTTCCCTGATGACAACACGGCTCTAACGTCACATACATTGTGGCTCCTGTTAAATCTTCGCTGCATTTTGTGAGGGCGTTGCGCTCTGCATGATATTCGCCGCACCGCTCATGATATCCTTCGGTGACAATCCTGCCATCCTTCACAACCACGCAGCCGACCATCGGATTCGGGGAAGTATATCCCATCGCTTTTTTTGCAAGTTCCAGGGCACGTTTCATGTAATCTTGATTTGTCATAACAGCCTCCTTTCTAAATTAAAGAAACCCTGGGTACCAAAAAAGATACTCAGGGTTTTCTGACATTCACAAATCGTTTATCTTCTTTCATCCAGACTATACTGTCGGCTTCGGAATTTCACCGAATCGGCAACCAAGGTCGCTCGCGGGCTTTACCGCCGGTGGGGAATTGCACCCCGCCCTGAAGATTTCTTTTACTCACGATTTTTATGATAGCACGATGTGGCGGTTCTGTCAAATGGGTTGTGTCAAGTGTTCGCTGTCACTTTTTTGTTTTCCGTAATTCCGTAGAAAAACTTTGCGTCTCGTGGGCACTCCCGTTTATTGAGTGCGTAGCGGTATGGGCACTGAAACTACCAGTGCCGCATACCGACGTACTCAAA
>OHAE01001217.1_pt1 | contig 20100 bp, 16 predicted proteins | sample 1577061 | NCBI WGS metagenome assembly OHAE01 (sample SAMEA3541535, study PRJEB24748) | human gut metagenome | biome: human gut; feature: human-associated habitat; material: faeces | place: China | collected 2012
TGACACCTAATAAGACTAAGGCTAAGAATTCGGATATAGGAACTAATACGGGATTATGGCTGTCTAGTACCTCTATTCTGGTTTCACTAGCAAATATATTGGTAATTTTATTAAAATAGTGATCAATAATGAAAGAAAAATTGTACGATAATAATATGAATGAACTAGATGAAGAAAAAGTAAACTATCAAGAACTTCTCTTTAAGTATATAATTCATTGGTCTTGGTTTGTTGCTTCCGTTTTGGCTTGTTTAGTTGGAGCTTGGGTATATTTACATTTTCAGACTCCTGTTTATCAGATTTCTGCCTCTATTATGATAAAAGATGATAAAAAAGGAGGAAGTGCAGGTTCTGCTGATTTAGAAAATCTAGGGTTGGGAGGAATGATTACTTCTACGCAGAGTATTGATAATGAGATAGAAGTGCTACGCTCAAAAACAATACTGAAAGAGGTTGTCAATAATCTGGAACTTTATATCACTTACTATGATGAGGATGAGTTTCCTAAAAAAGAGTTGTATCAAACTTCTCCGATAATTGTAAATATGACAGCACAGGAGGCGGATAATTTGCCGGGTGTAGTTGTGATTGATATGAAACTGACCCCTGAAGGTGGATTGGATATAAACCTGAAAGTAGGCTTGAATGAATATAGTAAACATTTTGAAAAACTTCCAGCAGTACTACCCACAGATAAGGGGACATTTGGGTTCACATTAAAAGATTCTTTATTAAATGGAAAGATAGAAGGACAAAATTCTATACGAAATATCAGTGCCATTGTTAGCCAGCCATTTGGGGTGGCAAAAGGATATCAGTCGGCATTAAATATAGCACCTACTTCCAAAACGACGTCTGTTGCTGTTGTCTCGCTGATGAATACAAATATTCAGCGTGGTCAAGATTTTATCAATAAGTTGATGGAAATGTATAATCGTAATACGAATAATGATAAAAATGAGGTTGCCGAGAAAACAAAGGAATTTATTAATGAACGCATTCAGATTATAGATCAGGAATTGGGTAGCACGGAGGATAAATTGGAAGCATTTAAAAGAAATGCAGGATTAACCAATATTGGCAGTGATGCCCAATTGGCTGTTGAAGGAAATGCAGAATATGAAAGAAAACGTGTAGAAAACGGTACCCAGATTAACTTAGTTCGTGATCTTGTGAGATATATCAATAATCCATCGAATGAGTATGAGGTGTTACCCAGTAATATTGGCTTGTCTGATAATGGTTTAACCACTCAAATTGAACGTTATAATGAGTTAATTATCGAGCGTAAGCGTTTACTCCGTACTTCTACGGAGAGTAATCCGATGATCGTTAATTTAGATACGAGTATTCGTGCTATGAAAGCGAATGTGCAGGCTGCTATTGATGGTACTTTGAAAGGTTTACTTATTGTGAAGGCTGATCTGGATCGTGAGGCTGGTCGTTTTTCTCGTCGTATCAGTGACGCTCCGGGGCAGGAACGTGAATATGTGAGTATTGCACGCCAGCAGGAGATCAAGGCTGGGCTTTATCTAATGCTTTTACAGAAACGTGAGGAAAATGCTATCACTTTAGCTGCTACTGCTAATAATGCTAAGATTATTGATGAGCCGGCAGCTGATGGTGGTCCGGTTTCTCCTAAACCCAAAATGGTATACATGATTGCTTTGGTAATAGGGCTAGGATTACCAGTTAGCATTATTTTCTTGATAGGTTTGACTAAATTCAAAATAGAGGGCCGTGGTGATGTAGAAAAATTAACGAGTCTGCCTATTGTAGGCGACGTACCGTTGACTAGTGAGAAAACAGGGGCTATTGCTGTATTTGAAAATCAGAATACTTTAATGAGCGAAACTTTCCGTAATGTCCGTACTAACCTTCAGTTTATGCTTGAGAATGGTCAGAAAGTAATATTAGTGACTTCGACAGTCAGTGGTGAGGGGAAGTCGTTTATTTCCGCCAACCTCGCGATTAGTCTTTCTTTACTAGGAAAAAAAATCGTAATTGTTGGTCTTGATATTCGTAAGCCAGGTTTGAATAAGGTTTTTAATATTTCGAAAAAAGAGCAGGGGATTACTCAATACTTGTCGAATCCAGAAAAGAATCTAATGGATTTTGTTCAGTCTTCGGATATCAATAAGAATTTGTATGTTCTTCCTGGTGGAACAGTGCCACCTAATCCGACGGAATTATTGGCTCGTGATGGCTTGGATAAGGCGGTTGAAACATTAAAAAAGAATTTTGATTATGTAATTCTAGATACTGCTCCCGTTGGCATGGTAACTGATACTTTGCTTGTAGGTCGTGTAGCAGATTTGTCTGTCTATGTATGTCGTGCTGATTATACTCGAAAAGCAGAATTTACTTTAATTAATGAATTGACTAACAATAATAAGCTTCCTAACCTTTGTACTGTAATTAATGGTTTGGATCTCCAAAAGAAGAAGTATGGCTATTATTATGGTTATGGTAAGTATGGCAAATACTATGGTTATGGCAAGCGTTATGGCTACGGTTATGGTTATGGAGAATATAAAGTGAAAGAAGAATGAGCATATAAAAATGAGTCTTTTTACAATTGACATTTGGAGCAAATAATATAAATATAAAAAGCTAAAAAGAGAAATGTTTTTACGAATAATTTTTATAATGAAAAAGGTTTGGGTATATTAGAAAAAATGGAATCTGTTTTCTTTGAAGCGGGTAAATAAAGGATATCTGATGAATTATTTTTGATGCATGGAGGTGGATTATAAAATTGATACGACTTTTAAATAATTGACCTGCTAGAGGAGTTATAATCTCGTTTGTGAGCGGAGTACTGTATTTTATTATAACATTCAAAATAATCAAATAATCAATAACAAATATATGAATATAGCGATTGTGGGCACCGGTTATGTAGGCTTGGTGTCTGGTGCTTGTTTTGCTGAAATGGGTGCCAAAGTTACTTGTGTTGACGTAGATGTCAACAAAATTAATAAGTTAAAATCTGGTGAAATGCCAATTTATGAGCCAGGCCTTGAAGAGTTAGTGAAACGTAATATGAGTTGTAGTCGCTTGAACTTTACAACAGAACTTACCAAAGTACTTGATGATGTGGAAGTTGTATTCTCTGCAGTGGGTACGCCTCCCGATGAAGATGGCAGTGCTGATTTAAGATATGTACTTGAGGTAGCTAAAACAGTAGGTTGTAACATAAATAAACACATTGTATTGGTTACCAAAAGTACCGTTCCTGTGGGGACTTCAAGAAAGATACGTGATGTCATTCAAAAGGAACTTGATAAGCGGGGGGTTAATATTGATTTTGATGTAGCCTCAAATCCTGAATTTTTGAAAGAAGGTGCGGCTATTAAAGATTTTATGGCTCCTGATAGAGTAATTGTGGGGGTTGAGAGTGATAGGGCTCGTAAACTGATGGAGAGGCTTTATCGTCCTTTTACTTTAAATGGTTATCCTATTTTGATTATGGATGTAGCATCTGCTGAAATGACAAAATATGCAGCAAATGCAATGCTTGCCACACGTATCAGTTTTATGAATGATATTGCTAATCTTTGTGAGAGAGTAGGGGCCAATATTGACAATGTACGTAAAGGTATGGGAGCTGATTCTAGAATTGGAAGTCGTTTTCTTTATGCGGGCTGTGGCTATGGAGGCTCTTGTTTTCCAAAAGATGTAAAAGCATTGGTTCGTATAGGTATTGAGAATAATTATCATATGAAAGTTATCGAAGCTGTCGAGGCTGTTAATAACCGACAAAAAAGTGTTGTATTTGACAAATTATTATTGATATTTAATGGTGATTTAAAAGCTAAGGTGATAGCTATATGGGGGCTTGCTTTTAAACCTGAAACTGACGATATGCGTGAGGCGCCGGCTTTGGTAGTTATTGATAAGTTATTAAAAGCTGGAGCTATTGTTAAAGTGTTTGATCCTATTGCTATGGAAGAGTGTAAGCGTCGAATAGGGGAAACTGTAATATATTGTAAAGATATGTATGATGCTGTGATTGATGCTGATGCTATCGCTTTATTGACAGAATGGAAACAATTTCGTATGCCAAGTTGGTCAATTATTCATAAAGCTATGAGAAATAACGTTGTAGTTGATGGACGTAACATTTATGATAAAGAAGATTTGAATGAGTTAGGTTTTATTTATTCAAGAATAGGAAAACAATAAATACTAATCGAATATTTAGATGAAAAGAATTTTAGTAACTGGTGGAGCCGGTTTTATAGGTTCAAACCTGTGTGAACGTTTACTTCATGAAGGGAACGATATTATCTGTTTGGATAACTATTTCACAGGTAGTAAAGATAATGTAAGACATTTACTTGATAACCATAATTTTGAGTTGATCCGGCATGATGTGACTACTCCTTATTATGCCGAGGTTGATGAGATATATAACTTGGCATGTCCTGCATCTCCCCCTCACTACCAATATAACTCAATAAAAACGATAAAGACTTCTATCTATGGAGCTATGAATATGTTGGGTTTGGCGAAACGTACTAAATCAAAGATTCTTCAAGCTTCAACAAGTGAAGTATATGGTGATCCAGTAGTACATCCTCAAATTGAGAGTTATTGGGGGAACGTCAATCCCATTGGCATTCGGTCTTGTTATGATGAAGGTAAACGTGCTGCTGAAACGCTATTTATGGATTATTATCGTCAAAATGGTGTGCGGATTAAGATTATACGAATATTCAATACATATGGTCCCCATATGAATCCTTATGATGGCCGCGTTGTCTCAAATTTTATTGTTCAAGCTTTAAAGGGAAAGGATATTACGATTTATGGGGATGGTCTTCAAACGCGAAGTTTTCAGTATGTAGACGATCTTGTTGAAGCAATGATTCGTATGATGGCTACACCAGAAGATATTATCGGCCCTGTAAATACCGGTAATCCAGGAGAATTTACAATGCTTGAATTAGCAGAGAAAGTGATAGATTTAACAGGCTCAAAATCGAGAATTGTGTTTAAACCACTTCCGAGTGATGATCCTAAACAACGTAAGCCGGACATAACCTTAGCTAAAAAGCTATTGAATGGTTGGGAGCCTAAAGTGAAATTAGAAGAAGGCTTGAAAAAGACAATTGCTTACTTTGAAAAGAAGATAGAAGAGTAGTATTATACGATTACAGGTATAGAGAGTATTTTTTCTATTATTAATCACACAATATGGCTTATTAGAGCAAAATATTAAGCCTATAGTTGAATAAATAAAGTCCTTGTATTTTACGTATCAATGTTCATTGGGTAATTATTCGAGATAATTGTATTGATGTAGTCAGGTTTATAGGGATTTTCTTGGCTATTTGGGGATATCTTAATCTTTCTCAGGATGATGACAATGTAATTAAAAAGGCTATATACATTTCACATGTTCTTGTTTTATGTCTTGTTGTTTTTCTTAACGAAAGATGTTTTGATAGATAAAAGTGAGGAGAATGTTAAATTGGCTTTTATGAGGAAAGAAGTAAGAAAATTGATTCTACCGTATTTGCTATACTAGTACTCATTTTTTTGTTAATATTATCATTACTAAATTGTTCTCTATCGAATGTGGGATTATATCTGCTGTAAATAAATATTGTCAATATTTGTGATGTTGGTATGTTATGTACCTGCTATTAAACTTTTATATGCGTATTTCCTTATATTTTTTCAGTAAAACTATTAATAAAGTAAAATTATGAAAATTACTGCAGTGATTCCTATTAGGAAAGGTTCACAGAGGGTTGTAGGTAAAAATCTAAGACCTTTTGCTGGTTCTAATCTTTTGAAAATTAAGATTGAGAATTTGAAAAGGGTGAAGTCTATTGATGAAATCATTGTCAATACTGATTCAGAAGAAGCAATTGAAATTGCTAAAGAACTAAATGTATCTTATCATCGTCGTGAAGCATATTATGCTTCTTCTTTATGTACTGGAAGTGAATTCTTTCAGCATCTTGGAGAAGTTACTGATACAGACGTATTTGCTTATTGCCCTGTGACATCACCTTTTGTTAAAATTGAAACAATGGAAAGAGCTATCGAAATGTTTAAAGCAGATACCGAACATGATTGTCTTTCTACTGTATCACTTGTAAAAGAGTTTATGTGGTTAGATGGAAAAGCCATTAATTATGATCCGCAAAATGCACCTAACAGTCAAAATTTGCCTGACATTGAAGCTTTAAATTTTGGATTTACTCTTATTCACAAGGCTAATTTAGTGAAAAATCGTAATATTATTGGAAAAAATCCGATGTATATTCGTACTTCAGATGTAGAAGCTATTGATATTGATACTCCTTTGGATTTTTTTGTTGCAGAGCAAATATATATACGTACTATATTAGAAACTAAGGGTCTTTTAGATTGAATTTCATAAATTTATGTGTTTGTGATCAATGGGAAGAGGGAAAAGCTTCTCTCATTGTTTATTGAAGATAGTGATATTGGGTGGTAAGTAGGTTTGTTTATCACTATCACTTTTGTCTAATTTTATTTTGTAATGAATAACTTATTTATTTGTCATTCACAAGCTCAATTGTTATTGGCAGTCTCTTTAACCCAAGGACGTCTAGCGCAGGATGAGAATCATTTGATTTTATTCGTGGATTTTAATATCACAATTGAACTAAAAAAGCAATTGGAGTCAACATTTAATAGAGTGTTATATAGAACTGGCACATTTCCAGCAGTGAATAAATCATGGAAGGAAAAATTTAGGAGATATCCCTCTGATCTGAAAATAATTAAACATTTTATTAATCAAGCATACCATAGAGTATTTGAGGTATGTGATGAGTGTATACCTGAATTGTTTGCATTAAAATATGCGTATGTGCAGAATAATAAAACTGAATATATTTGGTTGGAAGATGGCTCATTTCCTTATTTTCAAAACACTATTGATGTATCTGGCTTTTCATCTAACTTTATTATGCGTTTTATCCGTAAAGTCTTTTTCAAGTATCTTTGTGGGCTAGGAAGATTTTACGATTTCAAAGGTGCATATATGGGAGCAAATGCGGTGCTTAAACAGGCTTATTTGACTTTCCCTGGTAAGCAACGTAAAGAATACATGTCGAAAGATGTAGTGGGGATAACTGATGATGAATTTAAAAATGGCTTATCTTTTATGTTTCCCTATAGGATAGAAAACGAACTTCCTTCAGGTTCTGTTTTTATTGTAATGGATAAACTTGATGTATATAAAGACCTGTCTCAAATAGAGTGTATCGTGGCACAAGTGGTGAAAATATTTAAAGAACGGAAAAGGAAAATTTATTATAAATATCATCCTCGAGAAGAAAGTGTTTTGCAAGCATTAAAGGATTGTAAAGAAGTTAATAAGTTTATAGGTGTTGAAGGATATTATTCTGCTTCTTTAAATCACGAACTTATTGTTATAGGTATTAAAAGTACAGGGTTGCAAAATGCGAAGAAGTTAGGTTTTCATGTTATGTCAATAGCTCCCATTGTTAATGAAGACGATGAAAATGTTATAAATTTCTATCGTAGGATTCAAATACAAGTAGTAACTTCTTTGGTGGAGCTTTAATTTACTATGTATAATATATTATATAATTTATATTTTGCTTGCAGCAGGCGGTGGATGGAAAACTCTAGCTTACTAAATTCTACCATTCTCAAGGTCGTTTCTTTTGTTGTTAAGTTTTACCTGAATTGTATCTATAGATCTTTTTTATTATTGTGGGGGGCAAAATATACTACACTACCTAAAGTGCAAGGCGAAGAAGTTATAGTCTCTTTAACGACTTTTCCAGCGCGTATAAATAAGGTATACATTACGATTGAAACTATCTTCCAGCAAGATACTCTCCCAAATAGAATAATACTTTGGCTGGCTAATGAACAGTTTCCTGAAGGATTGTATGCATTGCCTCAAAGATTATTAAATATGCAACAACGGGGATTGGAAATCAAGTTTTGTGAGGATATTCGTAGTCATAAAAAGTATTACTATTCTATAAAAAACAATCCTGATTCTATAGTTATAACTGTAGATGATGATGTGTTTTATCCGAAAGATACACTTACAAATCTATTAATGATGCATTATCAACATCCATATGCGATAATATGTAATTCTGCACAAGAGATTCCTGATGATTATACATTACCTCCTTCATTGTGGAATACTCCACATTTTAATCGAGTGAATAACTTATTTGGTAAGTGTAGAATATTAGGAATTAGTGGTGTTCTCTATCCTGCGCATAGCTTGTGTCATGATGTTTTTAATAATCAATTACGGCAGAAATTATGTCCATGGGCAGATGATTTGTGGCTTACAATAATGGCTATGCTTAACGGTACTATCATACAAAGGTATGAGTTCCGTTCTAATCCTTTAGATGTACTCGGAACTCAGCGGTTTAATTTGTCAAGAGGAGGAGATTTGGGATATTCTGTGACTCAGGGAGTAACCAATGATGATCAATGGCATAATCTGATTACTTATTATGCAGGATTAATAGTCAAACAAATGGAAAATAATAATAGAAAATGTATATAATATGAATAAACCTCTTATAAGTATTATTGTTCCAATATATAATGTAGAAAAGTATTTGGCAGAATGTGTTACTTCCTTGTTGAAACAAACTTACTCTAATGTTGAGATAATATTGGTTGATGATGGTTCAACAGATCAGTCAGGTAAACTTTGTGATGAATATGCTAGTTCGCATGAAAATGTGGTAGTTATTCATCAAAAAAATGCCGGTGTATCACAAGCCCGTAATAATGGTATGCTATATGCCAGAGGAGAGTGGATAACTTTTTGTGATTCTGATGACTGGTGTGATGTGAGAATGTGTGAGAAGATAGTTCATAGAATAACCGATGAAACTGATATTTTAATTTGGGGATTTTCATATTTTGAGAACGGTCAGTTCAAATCGAAAGAAAAAATAAAAGATTCATTAGTCATTTATAAGGGCAAAGATGTGCAAATTGTGCAGTTGGATTTATTTACTAAACGTTTTGATAATAGATTTGTCGATGATACCAATATAATTATGGGTACTTGTTGGGGTAAACTTTACCGAAAGAGTATCATTGTTAATCATAACATCACTTTTTCTGATGGGTTACATCCACACGAAGACTCTTTTTTTAATTTTTTGGCATTTCAAAATGCAAGAGAAATTCATTTCTTACATGAGTCTTATAATTTTTATAGAATTATAAGTACATCTGGATGCCAGCGTTATAAGCCTAAAGAAGGCATGTGTATTCATAATGCGGTGAGACTGTTGCAACAGTATATCAAGCAGTATAATTATTCGGAGGATGAACGCTTTCAGACAGCTTTCTCTCTTTATTGCTTGGATATGCTCCGTATCTTTTTGAAAAATCTAGTTCATAGAGATAATCCTCAAAATGTAGAAGAACGGATACAAAACCTTAAAGAGTTTATTGAAAGTGATGATTTGAGAAATTATTTATTATCAAGTTCTAGTGGTTTGCGACTAGGTATAAAGGATAGAATGATGCTTCTGCTAGTGAGATTCAGACAATATGGATTATTGTATAATTTGAAGAAATAAATTCGATTGAAAGATTTTTATTAGCTTAAACTAGTTATTTAAATTTTATATGGCTTCTACTGTTGATAAGAAACGCATAGTAAAGAATACTTTCTTTTTGTATATCAGGATGATGATTGTTATGGTTATTGGCCTTTATACATCACGAGCAGTGTTACAGAATTTAGGTGTAGAAGATTTTGGTATTTATAATTTAATAGGTGGTATTGTAACTATGTTTACTTTTCTAAATGCCGTAATCAATGCTTCAACATCTCGATATATAACTTTTGCCATAGGTGAGGGGAGTAAAGATAAGCTTCAATCTGTTTTTTCTATTGCGCAGATGAACCATATTATGATTGCCGTGCTTGTTTTTATACTTTCAGAAATAATAGGTATGTGGTTAGTGTATAATCAATTAAGTATACCAGCGAATAGACTTGACGCAGCTTTTTGGGTTATGCATTTCTCTATTTTAACTTGTTGTTTAAGTATCATTAATGCTCCATTAGGGAGTACTATATTTGCATTTGAAAAAATAAATGCTTATGCAATAATTACGACTATAGTTGCATTTTTGAAATTAGCGGCAGTCGTAGCATTGTATTGGTCTACCTATGATAAACTGATTTTTTACAGTTTTAATTTGTTTATTGTTGGTGTCATTGAGTGGTTTGTTAATCGGATTTACTGTTATTTCAAGTTTAAAGACTTAAAGTTTAAATGGGTGAAGGATAGAGCTTTACATAAGGATATGCTACAGTTTTCGGGGTGGTCATTTGTGAGCTGGGGAGTCTTTACCTCTTATAATCAAGGCATAACGATTTTACTTAATTTATTTTTTGGACCTGTAGCTAATGCTGCAAGAGGTATAGCTATGCAGGTGTATAATAGTACTTATAGCTTTTGTAATAGTTTTCAGGGGGCATTAAATCCACAGATTACTAAGACCTTTGCGGCAAATGACTTAAATAATTTGAAGTCACTTGTATTTATGAGTTCCAAATATTGCTATATTTTGTTGTATTCAATACTCTTTTCATTATGGCTTTGTTTAGACTATGTTTTAAAATTATGGTTAGATGTGGTTCCAGAAAATACTAATTCGTTTGTTATGGCAATACTACTTGCTGCTTTAGTGTCTACCTTGAATAACCCATTAGAGACTGTAATCAATGCTTATGGTAAACTTAGAAAAATAAAAATTAGAAATGCCGTAATATTACTGATGATTATTCCGGTGGCTTATCTATATCTGAAATTTTCAGCAACTCGGGTGCCAGCATTTGTTTTTTATATACAGCTATTCTTTGAGTTTATAGTGTATATTTCAAATTTGATTTATATTTTTCCCATAATTAAGCTCAATCTAAAACAATATATTAGACAAATATGGATACCTTTATTTTTATATAGTGTTTGTGTTGTACCCATTCCTTTAATTATAGCCTATCAAATTGGTTCCTTCAATTTTTTAGATGTATCCTTTATAGTTTTTATTAGTCTGTTTGTCAATGCACTTTGCGCTTATTTTATAGCTTTTACTTATCAAGAAAAAAATATGATCAAAAATAAGGTCCTAAATAAAATTAAACTCCATTGTAATGGTGCCTAAAGTTAGTGTAATCATACCAGTTTATAAGGTAGAACGGTATATCAGAATGTGTTTGGATAGCATTGTAAACCAGACACTTAAGGAGATAGAGGTGATATTGGTAGATGATGGCTCTCCAGATAACTGTCCTCAAATTTGTGATGAATATAAGAAAGTCGATAAAAGAGTGAAGGTTATTCATCAGGAGAACCAAGGATCATCTGTAGCTAGGAATAGCGGAATAAATTGTGCTATCGGTGAATATATAGCCTTTGTTGATAGTGATGACGTAATCAGTTCCATTATGCTTGAGACTCTATATAGTGTTAGTCAAAATGCTGATATTGTAGAGTGCGAAGTATGTAAGAAACAAGAGGAACTGTGGCATAGTTCTGATAAGATTTCTACCAAAGTTGTTAAAACGAATATTTTAGCCTCATATTTGTATGCGAATAAGGTGGGAGTTTGGTGCAGGATTTATAAACGTTCACTTATTCAAGGACTACCTTTTGAGGCGGATGCGTTTTCTGAAGATGTGATGTGGAGTTATCATGTATTTTGTCGTTGCAATAGCTATGTAAAGGTAAATGCTATTTTATATTATTGGCGACAGAATGAGGATAGTCTCTCCAAATCATGTATCAAGCATTTTAAATCGCAGGGAGAAAGACTAGCTGAAATAATCAGATTGGAACATCCGGATGTATATCCTATTATGGAAAATCATTTGATTGTAATTCGCATTAACCTATTGTCGAATGCGGTAAAGTATGGTTTTGCAAATAAAGAAGTGGAGCAAGAGTTTCTTAACGAACGCAAACCACAGGCTATACAAGCAGTAAGAAATAAAATATGGAGGATTCTTTTTTCCAAATTCTTTAGAATACAAACAAAAATTAAAGTAGTTCTGATATTGTTGAACTTTAATTTATTTAAGCGTATCATCCGATGGCAGCACAATTAAGTGGGAAAAAATTCAAGATTAGTGCAGTAATTTTTGTTTTAATCTTAATTTATTTGTTAGGCTTAAAACCCACGGTTTTATCTCCTGTGATGAATGAGGCTTATAATACAATATTAATAGGTTTTTGTGTTATGAGCTTATATGGGTGTTACATATTTTCTCGAAAGGATTTATTCTTATTTGAGCCTATAACAGTTATCTTTGCATTATATGTAGCTATCTTTTTTTATCAACCATGCATGGATATTTACAAGGGGGACCTTTACTTGGTTGGAAAGGATGTGTTTCCAGGATGTGATATAGCTACTACTATTGTTGTGATTTCTTTTGGCTTTTTGCTCATAGGCTATTTTTCCCCTTTCTATGGTAGGAAGCGGGTCGTTAATAAGTTACCTTTATTTAAATATCCAATTCATAGAAACACTTCATTAGCTAACACTCACAAGATATTGCATATAGCTTATGTCATTTGGGGAGTATCTTGGATAATATATGTTGTGTCATGGGCAAAAGCTAGAGGAGCGTCATTATCTTATGTACTTACATTGGGCGGAGCGGGAGAAGTAGACGCGATGGTCAGATCACAAGCAGCTCTTGGCTTTTTGTTTAACTTTGGAAGTTGTCTGATAGCCTCGTATGCTTATATCTTTGTTTATGAAAAAAAGAGGATTATAAAATACTCTCTATTTGTGTTAACGGTCATAGCTTATATGTTTGCCGGATATCGTTTTATTATTGTTCAGTTTATTACTACACTGGTTATCTATTATTATGCTAAATGTTTGGTAAATCCCAAAGGGTATATCATGGGAGGATTAGCTGGATTTTTTCTTGTTTTTGCCTCTGTGATGGAATTTATCCGAGGTGGATTGAGAACAGGAGTAGGTGTGAATGTAGAAGGGTACAGTCTGGTACAGCATATATTGAGTCCATTTGAATCGAATTTTACTTTATACAAAGTGATGTATCGTTTTGTATTGGTATTTCCTGATCAATATCCGTTTACTTATGGCAATACCATGATTTTGGAAACCATTTATTATATGATACCGAGAGCGATATGGCCTGAAAAACCTCGGACTGAATTATTTACAAGAATGGCAGAGGCATTTGGACCAGAAATTCTGACTACAGGAACAGCACTGAATAATATTGCTGAATATTATTACGAATTTGGTATATTGGGCTGTTTAGTGTGTATGTTCCTTTTTGGATGGATCTTTGGCTGTGCGAGGAATTTATTCAGAAGGAAAAATACGACAGATCATGATTTAATTCTTTTCTCAATGCTATTTTCTATAGCGTTTAGTTGTGTTAATGCAGGATATATGCCGATGAATTTCTATATGGTATTACTGACATTAGCCCCTGTTTGGATTATTAAAAAACTAACAAATAAAAAATATGCGAATAATAGTAGCACATTCAGGTAAGCAGCATTCGTTCAGGATGGCAACAGCACTGAAGAAAGGAAATATGCTGGATAGTTATGTCACTACAGTTTACCTGAAGCCTAATAATTTAACTCATTTGGTTCTAGGTTTTATATCTGGTAAAGATAAAAATAAAGCAAAACAACGTCGGTGCGAAAATCTATCTGATGATGAGGTAGTCCAGTTCAATGAATTACCTGCTTTATTAAAACTATTATTTACTCGTTTGGGGTGGAAACGACTGCAAGGATATGTTGATAGCTATATTTATAAAAGGTTCGGAAAACAAGTTGCTAAGATGGCTATTCGTCGTAATGTAGATGCAGTGGTTATGTACGATAACATCGCTGTCCCCTGTTTTGAGTACATCAAAAAACACGCTTCATATATCAAATGTGTACTTGATGCTAGTACGGTAAATCGTTTATATATACGAACGGTATATGAGAAGGATATGTGCCAAACACATACTAGTTTTTTTCGAGACCAGTTACCCTTTTTGTGGAGTTCTAACTCTATTCAAAAATATAAAGATGAGATAAATTTAAGTGACTATATTCTTTTGCCTTCTAAATTTGTGGAGAAGAGTTATTTGTTTAGTGGAACACCTGTAGATAAGTTAATTCGTATTCCTTATGGGGTAGATTTACAACGTTTTAATAGTCTTGTTCGTGAACCACATTCGCTTCCTATTGAACTGATTTATGTAGGTCAGATAACTTATTATAAAGGGTTACATCACTTATTACCTATCATAAGAGATAGGTTTGAAGATCGCATTAACCTTACGCTTGTAGGGGGGTATGATTCTAATGATTATTTATATCAAGCTTATAAAGATGTTTCTAACATTCATTTTTTAGGTTATATTACGAATGATAAGCTACAGGTTTATTACCAGAAAGCTGATGCTTTTATCCTTCCTTCATTGGGTGAGGGCTTAGCTCTTGTCTCGTTAGAAGCATTAGCTAGTGGCTTACCTGTTTTGGGTTCATGTAATTGTGGGGGGAATGATGCCATTATAGATGGGTATAATGGATATGTATTTGAAGCGGGAAATGATAATGATATGGTGGAGAAAATAGATTTCTTTATTAATAATATAGATCATCTTCATACAATGAGTGAAAATGCGGCAAGGAGTGCACAAAAGTATTCTTGGGATGTCTATGAAGCTCATGTGATAGATTTTTTTAATAAGCATGTAGGAAAATAAAATGAACAGTTTGGTTCTTTTTGAATTGACATTAATTATGTTAGCTTTATTTGGGGGTAGATACTTGAAATATAAGGAGGTGCAAACGACTTTTTTGTCAAAAGATTGTACGATTGTTCTTCGGGACATGGCAATTATAATGGTTATGCTTCAACATACGATGGGATCGTTAGACTCGAGAATATTTACTCCTTTAGGAGGGGGTGGGGTAGCTGTTTTTTTAGTTTTAAGTGGTTATGGATTGAGTGAGTCTGCTAAATATAAAGGAATAGCCAATTTCTGGAGAAAGAAATTGATATCTATACTTTTGCCATGGATTTTAGTATATTCAATATTCCTTGTAGATTGGAGTAGCTTTTCATTTCTTTCTTATTTGGGAGAGATTTTGTTAGTAAAGACACAATGTTGGTATCTTCAATATCTTTTTGTATGGTATATTTGTTTTTATCTAATCCATTATTTCCAGCTTGAAAAATATCAATGGTTTATTATGATTGCTTTATCGTTGATCATTTTTTTATTATGGGGTGATATACAAGTTGAGCAGGCAGTGACTTTTATGACTGGCGTCTGGCTTTCCGTTAATAAAGATAAAATTATAAATTTATCAGATTGTAAAAAAACGAACTGTTTAATATTGTGCATTGCTTTATCTTTATTTTTCTTAAGTATTAAGCAGATCCCCTTCATAAGATCACATTTTAATATTTCCTTATTGTTTCATATTATACAGCTGGCTTTGAAAACCTTTATTGCCTATGCAATTATCATGTTTGTGTTAAGATTTCCATCGGTTTTACACAATCGTTTTTTGGCTTTTACTGGGATGATTTCGTTTGAACTTTATTTGGTTCATGTTTTTGTTACTCCTCGTTTGCTATCTTGTATTGATCCAATGAATTTATATCTTAGAATTGTACTTTTTGGATGTATTTCTTATTTGTTATCCTATTTGCTTTATCAATTTAATAATAAACTGAAGCGATATTTGCTTTAATAAAATATAGGGATAGTGTATGTCGAGTAATCCTATTCGTGTTCTTTATGTCAACGGTGGTTTAATGAATCGTGGTGGTATTGAATCTTATGTGATGAATTATTACCGGCACTTTGATCGGAATAAGGTTCAGATTGATTTTATAGTGCATAATGCTGGTGGTTTCGGATATTATGACGAGGAAATTAAAAGTTTAGGAGGAAAAATCTTTATTCTTCCTCAAAAGAGTAAGCATCCTTTGAGCTATATTTCCAAGCTAAAGAAAGTTTTAAAGCAAGGTGAGTATAAGATTATTCATACTCATATGGATGCTATGGGTGCTTGGGTACTGAAAACTGCGAAAACATGTGGTATACCAGTACGTATAGCACATAGTCATAATACGCAGCATCTTACAACGAGTTTTTTAAAGCTTTTCTTTTTGGAACGAGCACGCAAGATGGTGAATTTATATGCTACGCACAGAATGGCTTGTTCGGAGGTGGCGGGTTGTTGGCTTTTTGCAAATGAATCTTTTCAGGTGATTCGTAATGCTGTGGATATTGATAAGTTTAAATTTAATAAAGAAATTAGAAAAGTCATCCGTGACAACTACCACATCAGTGACGATGAATTTGTAATAGGGCATGTCGGGCGTTTTGATGTACAAAAGAATCATTCCTTTTTGATTGATGTATTTGCGGAGCTATGTCAATCGTCTAAAAGCAAAATCAGATTGATGCTAATAGGTGAGGGACATTTGCTAGAGGAGATAACAAAAAAGGTTCAAGATTGTCATTTGGAGGATAAAGTAATATTTACTGGCGTACGTGATGATGTAAATCTCTTCTATAATGCTTTTGATTTGTTTGTGTTACCGTCTTTGTTTGAAGGACTAGGAATTGTAGCTATTGAAGCAGAGATGAACGGGTGTCCGTCATTATTATCCGACAAGATTCCAATGGAAGCAAAGATAGTATCTAGTGTTAGTTTTTTACCCTTGGTTAAAACATCATGGGTAAGCTCAATCGTCTCTCATATAGAAAAAAATGAAATACGTAGAGCAGCAATATTGAATTTACAAGCTTCGGGCTATGATATTAAAGAGGAAGCTAAGAGTTTACAACAAATCTATATTGATTTATGGGAAGTCAATTAAAGAAGGTGCTTTTTATCACCAATATTCCCGCTCCTTATAGGGTGGATTTCTATAATGAATTGGGCAAAGCATGTGATTTGACAGTGATATATGAAGCCAAACGTGCTCCACATATAACATTTAATTGGAAAGAGGATGCTATAAAGTACTTTCATGCTATATTTTTGAAAGAGGGGGAGATTAAAGAGAAACGAGTAGATTGGAGCATATTTCATTATATTAAACAGTTACAATATGATGCCATCTTTGTTACAAATTATGCGTATTTTACAGAAATGGTAGCATTGTTTGGGATAAAGTTACGAGGTATTCCTTACTATTATGAGTTGGACGGGGCAATGGTTCATTATCAGGAAAGTAGTTTGGTAAAAGCTTTTAAGTCATTTTTATTAAAAGGAGCAAAGGCATATATAAGTCCGAGTACAGTAAGTGATGAATATGTGAAGTATTATGCGGGTACACATGCTAAGATCATACGATATCCTTTTAGCTCATTATGGGAGCAAGATATTCTTCCAGAAGTCGTTTCGGAAGATAAAAAAGTGATTCTCCGTAAGAGATTGGGGGTTAAAGAGTCTAAGATGATTTTGGCAGTTGGGCAATTCATTCATCGCAAAGGCTTTGATGTGTTGATGGAAGCTGTACGTGATATGGATAAACAGATTGGTATTTATATTGTGGGGGGAGAGCCTACTGATGAATATTTATACATACAGAAGGAACACGGACTGACGCAGGTTCATTTTGAAGGTTTCAAGACTAAAGACAAATTAGCAGAGTATTTTATGGCTGCCGATTTGTTCGTGCTTCCTACACGTGAGGATATTTGGGGGTTGGTTATCAATGAAGCAATGGCTTACGGGTTACCAGTTGTTACTACCAACAGATGTGTGGCTGGCATGGAACTACTTCAAGATAAAGAATGTCTTATTGATGTGGATGATGCAGAACAACTGTCTGATATAATGAGACTATTAATTAATAATGATAAATTGCGTTACCAAATAGCTCAACACAATCTTGATAAAATAACTGGATGTACTATAGAAAAAATGGTTAAAGTGCATATTGATATAATAAACGAATCATAAGATGAAAAAAATAACCTTTGTGTCGCAGTTCCCACCTCCTATACATGGATTGTCGAAAGCAGTAGATACTTTATATCACTCACAACTGAAGAATATCTTTCGATTTGAAGCGATTGATATTACTTCAAATAAATCAATATTTAAAACTCTATGGAAACTTCTTATTTCACGTACCGATGTCTTCTATTTTACAATCTCACAAACAAAGATGGGGCTTTGGCGTGATCTTGTGTTGATGAAGTTGATGGAATGGAAAAATAAACCATTAATAATTCATTTACATGGAGGGTATTTGAGAAAGCTAATTGATAATGATTGTAATGCTTTGCAACGTAAATTAGCATATAAGGTTATTGGTAATGCTAATAGCTGTATTGTGTTAGGTAATTCTTTGAAATATATATTTGAAGGCATTGTAAGCGATGAGAGAATTAAAGTGATTCCTAATTGTGCAGATGATGAGTATGTGATGCCCAATGTTACAGAAAAATTACATGCTTTATCAAGATCTAATTGTATTCATATATTATACTTGAGTAATTTTATAGTAACTAAAGGTTATAGAGAGGTGCTTGATGTGGCTAAACGATTGAAAGAACGAGGAGATGGAGATAAATTTATGTTTCATTTTGCAGGAATGTTTTTTGATGAAAAAGAGAAGGTGTATTTTGAATCTTATATTGAAAACAATAAGTTACAATGTGTTGTAAATTACCATGGTATTGTATCAGGTGATGCTAAAGTGGCATTACTCCAGCAATGCAATATATTTATGTTACTTACTCGTTATCCAAATGAAGGGCAGCCTATATCAATTTTAGAGGCAATGGGTAATGGTATGGCGATAGTTACTACTAATCACGCGGGAATTCCTGATATCGTTCAATTAGAGAGTGGGTTCGTTTGTTCTAAAGAAAATATTTCCATAGAGACGATTACCACATTTTTATTGAAGTGCTATGAAGATCGCAAGATTTTAATAAAGATGTGTATGTACAATCATAAGGTTGCGTTGCAGTGCTATACACAACAACAATATATTGATAGTATGAAATCAATTTTTATATCTGCAATATGAATAAGGTTGAACTATCCAATTTTAACGGTTTAGAGAAAATGGCTCCAAAAATGGTGAATCTATATAAAATGGTATGATGAAAGTTGATTTAAAACAAGGTGCTAAGATTCATTATCATTCAAAAGGAATGATGGCAAAAAGACTTTTATGGATGATTGTAAAAACAACATTGTTTCGTTTTTCTTTTCGAACATGGTTTGGATACCGTTGTTTTTTATTGAGATTGTTTGGAGCAAAAATAGGGAAAGGTGTACGAATATATAGCAATACAGATATTGTTTTTCCTTGGAATTTGGAAATCGGTGATTATACAATAATAGCAGGAGATACATTGATTTATACATGGGGAGATATAAAAATAGGTTCAAATGTCAATATATCTCACAAGGTACAGATTTGTGCAGCTAGTCATGATTATACAGACCCATTATTTCGTGTCATTTTCAATCCAGTTGTGATAGAAGATCAAGTCTGGATTTGTACACAAGCTTTTGTAGGACCAGGTGTGGTTGTAAAAGAGGGGGCATTATTGGGCGCATGTTGTGTTTTGATGAAGGATGCAGAGGCTTGGACTATATATGCGGGGAATCCTGCACGTAAAGTTAGTGAAAGAATACTTGTGGAAAAATCTAGATTTTAATAGTTGTGTATTAATCAGTTAAAAGCGAAAATAGGAGAACATGGGTAGTCTCTATTTTTTGTTAGAATATAAAAATGGAAGTACATAATTGAGAAGAGTAATCTTTTATGAAAATGAAAGGCATTTATATACTTTTTGAGGAGAATAAGATCTAATAATATTTTATGAAAATATCGATTATTACTTCGTGTTACAATCGTGCAGCGACGATTCGTGATGCCATAGAGAGTGTATTGGCACAGGACTATAATAACATAGAGTTTATTGTTGTAGATGGGGCGAGTACGGATGGTTCGTTAGAGATTATTAGGGAATATGAAGATCGTATCTCAACTATTATCTCGGAGCCTGATCATGGAATGTATGAAGCCATTAAT
>OHAE01001227.1_pt1 | contig 20029 bp, 22 predicted proteins | sample 1577061 | NCBI WGS metagenome assembly OHAE01 (sample SAMEA3541535, study PRJEB24748) | human gut metagenome | biome: human gut; feature: human-associated habitat; material: faeces | place: China | collected 2012
ATTAAGTGCCAGTGCACACAAATTTTATGGCCCAAAAGGTGTCGGATTTTTGTATATACGGGAAGGAGTGAATTTGCCTTCCTTCCATCACGGTGGAAAACAAGAGAGCGGACTCCGCGCCGGTACAGAAAATGTTCCTGCTCTTGTTGGTATGGGAAAAGCGGCTCAATTAGTAAACGAAATCTTAATGGAAAAATCAAATATGATGTCGCAATTACGTGATTACATGATTCACCGAATAGAGCAGGAAATTCCTTATTGTCATTTGAATGGTTCAAGAAGAAAACGCCTTCCTAATAACATCAATATAAGTTTTTCTTTTGTCGATGGAGAAACGATTGTTATTTTGTTAGATATGGAAGGAATTTGCGTCTCTGCCGGCTCCGCCTGCAATGCTGGTCAATCCATCACCTCTCATGTAATTGAAGCAATTGGATTAACCGGCAGTTTGGCAAGAGGAACTGTCCGTTTTACCCTTTCTTCCCATACAACGAAGGAAGAAATTGATAGAACAGTAGATGCATTAAAAGAAATAATTGAAAAAAACAGAAATTTAAACGCCAAATATCATATTTTTCTCGAAAATAACAGGCATTAAATATCATAAAATACCGGAGTCCGTTTTTCAAACACTGTATATTGACGGATTCCGTATTTTTTTAATAGGACTGCCACTTCATCAAAATGAAACGCCAAAAATTCAGGAGAATGAGCATCTGAACCAATCGTTACCATTTCGCCGCCAAGTGCTAAGTACCATTCAATAATTTTCTCATGTGGATTTTGACGTGAAAGAGGTGTCTTAAATCCGGAAGTATTAATTTCAAGCGCAAGGTCTTTTTGAATCAGCGTTTGCAAAATAGCTTCTAAAATTTCTCTAAATTGCTCCGGCTGGTATTTGTAATCTGTCGGTGCATACCGGACGATATAATCCAGATGTCCCAAAGAATCCATTTCATGAAATGTTGTTATATTATCATAAATCTTTTCAAAATACGTTTGAATGCACTCGGCTGGTTCTTGATTTTCCCAAAATGAGGGATAGTATGGATCTTTTCCGTCAACCAAATGAAGTGAGCCAATAATATAATCAAACTCTTTATCTCGGCATAACGCTTTATTTTTATCCACTACATCAGTAATAAGCTGCATACCACACTCCACACCGGTATAGACAGAGAGTGGTGCAGTCTTTTGCAGTGTATGAATACGCTTAAAATAATCATTCAAATCAAAACAGAACGGAATCCCGTCAACCGGATGTTCCAGCGCAGATTCTGGGAAATTGTAATCCATATGGTCAGTAATGCAGATTCCCTCTAAGCCTTTTTTGTAAGAAGTTAAAATCTGTTCCTGCATATCAGTTTCGCTGTCTGTTGAAAATGACGTGTGAATGTGTGTGTCCATTTTGACTGCCATTACACATAACTCCTTTCAAGAAATACGGAATCTTCGGCATTTACGCACCGGATTCCCTCAATATGGGAGGATGCCATTAAGGAATAATTGGTATAATATACAACAAATCCCGGTTTTCCTCCGTTTGGTTTTTTTACATTTTTCTTCTGTGTGTAGTCAATTTCCACCTTGTCTGCCCCTTTTCCTTTAGAGAAATAGGCAGCTAAACTTCCTGCTTCTTCAAACGTTTTAATCGGCGGTTCTTCGCCATTTGTTTTCACAATCACATGAGAACCGGGCATGTTTTTAGCATGAAACCACCAATCATTTCCGGTTGCTGTCTTAAAGGTCAGTTCGTCATTCTGGTAATTATTTTTTCCAACAAAAATATCATACCCGTCACTGGAAATAAAGTGGAGTGGTTTACTTTTTTTTATCGGTTTCCCTTTTTTTCCTGACCGTTTTCCCTTCATATATCCAAAATCACTTAATTCCTGCCTTATGACTAGTAAATCTTCTTCTTTTCGTGCAATATCAAGTTCTGTCATAATGGATTCCAGATGTGTAATAGTTTCTTCGGTTTCTTCCTGCTGCTCTTTGACGGCCTCCTCGGTACGTTTTAGTTTGTTGTAACGGGCAAAATACTTATTTGCATTTTCAATTGCCGTCATCGTTTCATCAACCGGAATTGTTATTTCTTCGTTATTATAATAATTCACACAAGTTAGCGAAGTATCTGTCTCGGAGAGCTGATAACCATATGTTGTCAGTAATTCACCGTACACTTTATATTTCTCTTTTCCATCTGTTTTTTTCAATTGCTTATACTGCATATCACGTTTTTTATAGTTCCGCTCCAAAATATTAGTCACGGATTTACGCAAATCAATTGATTTTTGTCTGATGCGCTCAAGCGTATCCTTTTCTCCATAAAAGGTTTCTACCACTTCGGACATCGATTCATATATTTTACAGGTACAATCTGTGTACATCGTAAATGAAAAAGCGCCAAAATCAATCGGTTTTGCCCCTCGAAAAACAATACAAGGAGAAAAATCCCTTCCTTTTGTTTGCTGCATTATGCTGCGAAACTGTTCCATCAACGCCGATTTATCATTCCCGTTTAAGGAAGCCGTTGGTGCATCTCCGTCGAGGTGACTTCTATAAGCGAGTTCGTGAGAGAGTGAAGAGCTAAACCCGGATAAGGAGCCGTATAACATTTTTGCAATCGAAACCGGTTTTATAAAAAGAGTTTCATTCCAGTCATTTGTAGTAACCTCATATGGATTTATTTTATGTTGTGTATTTGGTATAAAATAATCAAGCCCGGGTAGTACCTGTCTGACAGAACTGGTTAATCCATTAATATGTTTAATACTGTCAACAATCGTATTTTTTTCGTCGACTAAAATAATATTACTGTGTTTTCCCATAATCTCGACCATCAGTGATTTTTGAACAACATCCCCTAATTCATTCAGGTTTTCTAACTGAATTCTAATAACGCGTTCCAATCCGACCTGCTCAAATGACAGAATTTTTGCTCCACCTAAATGTTTTCTTAACAGCATACAAAATCCCGGCGCTGTAAATGGCGAAGGTTTTGGTGAATTTGTCAAATGAATCAGCGGGAGAGAAGGACTCGCTGAAATCTGCAATTTATACTGTGTTTTATTATTTTTTATGGAAAGCAGAAGTTCGTCTGCCTCCGGCTGTGCAATTTTTTGTATGTGACCACCGGTTAATTTGGCGTCCATTTCGCTGACTAAGGCAGCAATTGTAAAACCATCAAATGCCATGCGTATTCATCCTTTCTTTTCATCTTTTCCTATTATACAATATTTCCGGAAAGAGGGCAACAAACTTGACTTATCGACTGCGATGCTCTATAATAATACAGATTGGATAAAAAAGGAGGCTTATCATGATTCAGAGCATGACGGGATTTGGCCGCGGTGAGGCAGCCAATGAAAAATATAAGGTTACCATCGAAATGAAGTCGGTGAATCACCGCTATCTGGATTTGTCGGTTCGTCTCCCAAGAAAATTAAATTTTTATGAGCCTGCCATTCGAAATCAGGTGAAAGAGTTTGCAAAAAGAGGAAAAATCGATATTTTCGTTTCCATGGAACAATTGCAGGAAAACGCTGAATCGATTCAGTATAATCCTCAAATTGCAGCTGCTTATTTAAGCGGCATTTCCCAAATGGCAGATGAATTTTCGATTGACGGAACGATTCAGGCCTATCAATTGGCACGATTTCCGGATGTTTTTACAAAAGCAGAAGAGGATGACAACGAAGAAGAATGGATTCCGATTGTGACACAGGCATTACGTGATGCCGGTAAAAAATTTGCGGAAAGCCGACGCATCGAGGGAGAAAAATTAGCAAAAGATTTATCAGAAAAACTGGATCATATTTCTGATTTAGTAGATAAAATAGAAACGCGTTCTCCTCAGATTGTAGAAGAATACCGAAAGAAAATTACCGAGAAAGTCGAACAGCTTCTTGGTGATACACAAATCGATGAAAATCTTTTGGCAACAGAAATTGTTATGTTTAGCGATAAAATTTGTGTCGATGAGGAAATGGTTCGTTTGCGTACTCATGTTGAGCATGTCAAAGAAACCTTAGCGGCCGGAGAAAACATCGGGCGTAAACTGGATTTCTTAATTCAGGAAATGAATCGTGAGGCAAACACGACATTATCCAAAGCAAATGATTCCGAAGTTTCCGAGTATGGAATTGATTTAAAAACCGAAATCGAGAAAATTCGTGAACAGATTCAGAATATCGAATAGAAAGGCGCATACGATGCAATTTATTAATATTGGTTTTGGCAATGTAGTAAACAGTGATAAGGTTTACAGTATCGTAAGTCCGGATGCTGCTCCGGTTAAGCGGTTAATCCAGCAGGCAAAAGACCAGGGGGCTGCGATTGATGCCACTTGCGGCCGCAAAACAAAAGCAGTTTTAGTATTGGATAATCAGACCATTGTATTATCCTCATTACTGCCGGAAACCATTGCTGCAAGAATGAATCAATAAACGAAAGGAGCTTTCTCTATGTCAAAGAAAGGCGTTTTAACCGTTATTTCAGGCTTTTCCGGTGCCGGAAAAGGGACCATTATGAAACAATTGATTGAAAAATATCCATACTTTCTCTCTATATCGGCTACGACACGTAAGCCAAGAGAGGGAGAAGTAAATGGGCGTGAATACTATTTTCATACCCGTGAGGAATTTGAACATATGATAGAACAGTGTGAGTTAATCGAGTGGGCAGAATATGTCGGTAACTATTATGGCACACCGAAACAGGCTGTAAAAGATCAGCTTGCAGAAGGAAAAGATGTTCTTTTGGAGATTGAAATGCAGGGCGGTATGCTTGTAAAAGAGCAGTTTCCGGAAGCGGTATTGATTTTTATCACGCCACCATCTTATGAAGAACTTGCTTCCCGCTTAAAAGGAAGAGGAACTGAGACCGAGGAACAGATTAGCAAACGACTTAAGCGTGCCGGCGAAGAAGTGGCATATATGAAGTCCTATGACTATCTTGTTGTTAATGACAAGTTAGAAGATGCCGTAGAATGTGTGAATCAGATTATTCAGAACGAACACTGCCGTGTCTGTAACTGCGAAAACCTGATTGAACATATGGAATCAGAATTAAAAAATCATTCGGAGGGAGAGTAATTAAACTATGGATATGAAGGAAACACAAACCTCACAGGCAAACACAAGGGTTGTTGATGATTTACAGGAAAATCGTAAGGCAGCCAGAAAAAAAAGAAGTCCGTTTAGCATTATTTTTGAGGTGCTGTTATATGTTGCCATTATTGTATTTTGTATTTTCGTCGTACCAACCTATATCTTGCAACGGACGGTTGTCGATGGCAATTCAATGCAGGATACTTTGCAAAACGGAGATAGTTTATTGGTTAATAAGTTTATTTACCGTATTCATGACCCGGAGCGATACGATATTATTGTATTTTACCCGAAAGGTCATGACGTTGATGAGTACTATGTAAAACGTATTTATGGACTCCCGGGTGAAACGGTCTACATTGATAATAATTCCATTTATATCAATGGCAAAAAGATTGACGACCCATATGCAAAAGATGCCATGGACGATAGTCAGATTGAATTGGGAACAAAAGAGAAACCATACACCTTAAAATCAGATGAATACTATGTTTTAGGAGATCATCGTTCCGTAAGTTTAGACAGCCGAAGTATTCCACAGGGTGAAGATCCGGATGCACCGGGTCCTGTAAAAAGAGAAAACATTGCCGGAAAAGTATTTTTACGTATTTGGCCATTGAATCAGTTTGGAAAACCATGATATAATAACAATTGTTAAATTGAAAGGAGAAATTATTATGTTACATCCATCGTACACAGACCTTATGAATATTGCAAACAGTGAAGTTGAGCAAGGAGAACAGCCTGTTGTAAACAGCCGTTATTCCATTGTATTGGCAACTGCGAAACGCGCCAGACAGATTATTGCCGGCTCTGAGCCTTTAACAGACCATAATGACTGTCCAAAAGCGCTTTCCATTGCTATCGATGAATTATCTTCCGGTGCCATTAAAATTGACGCAGAAGATGACGATGCAGAAGAGTAGATAGAAATATTGTATAAGCCGAAACGATTTGTTATATAAAATACAAATCGTTTCTTTTTTTGAAAATAGTCATTGACAAACATCTGTTCGGATGATATATTATATACAACAAACAGATGTTCGGACTGTACGTTCGATTAATAAGGAGTGACTATTATGAGAAAATTATTACAATTACGTTTTACATTTATTCTTGTACCGGCGATTATTTTATTGCTTGTTTTTTTGAGCGGCTTTACCGGAAAGACTGCTTCTGCAGATATGAGTGGTCAGCACACAATGGAAAGCTATGAAAATGTATTAATTAAATCTGGTGATACGCTTTCTTCCCTTGCTGATACCTATGCAGAGAAGTATTCCAACTTATCAAAGGCAGAATATGAGGAAGCTATTATTTCATTAAACAGCCTTCCTTCAGAAAATATTCATGCCGGTGGATATTTGTTACTGCCTAATTTCAAATAGACAAGAAATAGAAGCATTCGCACCTTTTTGAGTAAATCTATGCGTAACTGACAATATTCTGTCAATTCATATTGATAAACTGTAGAAAAACCAAGTAAAGAGGTGCCATTATGAAAAAATACAACAAAATTTATTATAGAATTATTTTTGTTACTATGTGCTTTGTGCTCAGCAGTGTATTTATGCTTATTTCCGGAGCAGAGAGTTTAGCAAAATCAAAGGGAATTAAACTTCGCTACAATGGAAAAACTTCCGTTAATCGTTCGAAACAAATGTCAGTAACTTACCAGAACAAGAAAGTTTCAAAAAAATCCTACCCGGCAGTTGTCATCAAGAAAAACTATATGGTTTCCTATGCTGACGTATTTAAGAAGGGGATGAAGGTTTCCTGTAAATACAAAAAGAAAGGAAAGGTTCTTACCTTATCGGCAAATGGCATTTCTTTAAAAATGCAGGTTGGAAAAAAGACAGCTTACAAAAATGGGAAAAAAGTGAAATTAAAAGCAGCTCCTGTTTCTGTTCGTTTTGTATCCAAGAAAAAGACTAAAATACTGATTCCTATAAATTATGTTGCTAAAGCACTTCGGTTTTCTTATAAAAAAACCGGAAAAACCATTCGTTTAGGTGCTCCGTTAAAGCTTACATATAACGGGAAATTAACCTATTACACGGGTACACAGGGAAATATTTATTACAATCATAACAAATATACACTTCGTTCATTGCCGGTAATTAAATTATCCGGAAAGATGTACCTGCCTGCAGAAGAAACTCTTTCTTCTATTATGGGACTTACTTACTCCTATAATCAGCAGACAAAAGAACTACAGGTATCGGATTCCGATGTAGATATGTCATTTCGTGCCGTGCTTGACAGCCGTCAAGCTATATTAAATGGGAAAAATGTGACATTGACAGCACCTCCTAAAATGATTTATTCGCACAAAACAAAGAAAAATGTTTTATGTATACCGGCATCCTCCGTTTTAGGACAATTAAATTATACCAAAAGCTGGGATAAGAGCCTGTTATGCTACCGTATTCAGAGTAAACAATTTTTTAATTGGAGTACGAAACAGGCATCAAAACAGTCAACGGTACAACAAGCAAACACAACAACCAACTCTTTATATACGTTTCAGTCCTTTTATCAGGAGCAAAATGGAACCGGCTCGATTTCGTTCCAGTTATCGGGTACAAGTGAAGAGATTATGAAAACGGCAACGGTAAATCGAACCGGAAACACGGTTTCGATTTCACTGCCTAAATCCTCATACTTGTTAGCAAACAAAAGTTTTGAGCGCTTTGGTGAGATTATTCAGAAAATGGATGTAACCAACAGTGAAACAACGGTAACGATTACCTTTACTTGTTACAACACAGCGGATTATTCCTATATCATTCATAATAAGACATTGGAAATTAATATACTGCGTGCCTATCAGGCAGGAGATGGAAGTGTAACAAATTACTCCCTATCGATACCACGTCCTGCAAATGTACACATTAATCAAGTAAAAAATCAGGATTTATATCTGAACAAAAAGTTTCAGATTATTATTCCCGGTGATTATGTGTCCTATTATCAAACAAATCCAATTGTGATAAATCACAGTTCGATAAAAAATATTATGACTGCAAAAAGTGGAAATAATACAGTAATTACGATTACAACAACATCTTTAGTTGGATATAAAATTTATGAAAAGGGAAATACACTCAGTGTATTAATGGGACAGCCAAATAAAATATTTAAGAATGTTTTGGTTTTGGATGCAGGTCATGGTGGTCGTGATCCTGGCGCACAAAATATTGGAACAAATGAAAAAGATTTAACTCACAAGATTATTTACACATTGATGAAGGATAAGTTTGCAGGAAATGCACCGGACACAAAAGTGTACTGGACCAGAACCAATGACAGTTACATTACCCTTGCCAATCGGGCAGCTTTTGCAAAATCTGTTCGTGCGGATGCGTTTATCAGTCTGCATATGAATTCTGCTAAAAGTGGGTCTGCAAATGGAACAGAGGTATATTATTCTGTATCCAATAATAAGACAAGTTTTAGTGGTATTACAAGTAAAGCCATGGCAAATTTGTTCCGTACTCAATTATTAGCGGATTTAAAAACAACAAACCGTGGTACAAAAACAGCTGCTTATTATGTATTAAAACACAATACAGTCCCGGCTATTTTAATTGAACTTGGATTTATCTCCGGAAACAGTGATTATTCTAAATTAACAAATGCCACCTTCCAAAAGAATGCGGCAAATTCTATTTATAAGAGTATTCAGACAATGTTCCAAACCTATCCTACCGGTCGGTAGGATAGGGGATTAGGATTCTCGCAAACGAACTGCCGAAGCAGCCTTTCGTTTTCTGTCTTCTTCCAGCGCTGCATAATGTTTCCTGGTTGTATTTACATCATTATGGCCTAATACTTCAGCAACCAGATAAATATCGCCCGTTTCACGGTATAAATTGGTACCATATGTACTTCTAAGCTTATGAGGCGTAATATGCTTTAATGTCGTAACATGTTTCGCACAATCAGAAACTAAATTTTCGATTGACTGTACACAGATACGTCTTTTTTGAATGGATAAAAACAAAGCATGTTCATGACCTTCTTTTGTTGTAATCGTCATTCGTTCTGCATAGTAATCGTATAAAGCTTCGGCAACTTCATCTCCAAAGTACACAAAATCTTCCTTGCCACCTTTACGCACGATTTTAATCCGATTATTGTCAAAATCAACGTCCTCAATGTCCAATCCAACACATTCGGATACACGAATTCCTGTGCCGAGCAGAAGAGTGAACAATGCGAGATTTCTTATTTTATTTCTTTCAAAATAAACTTTTTTCATCCCTGTCATTTCATCACCACCGTGTTCTACATAATCTAGAAGATTGGCAACTTCATCCGGGTCTAAACGAATAATTTCACGTTTATGCAGCTTAGGCATATCAACAATTAATGTGGGATTATTATGAATATACTCGCGTTTATAATAATAAGCATAAAAACTTCGTAATGCCGCTAATTTACGATGAATCCCTCGTTCTTTGTTGGTATGAATTACACCATCTGCATCTTTGTAATATTTTAAATATTCTAAATATTCTTCAATGTCAACGGGCTGCAATTGTTCTAAGTCCTCTAAACGAATGTCTTTAATTGAATCTTTTTTAGCAAACACCGGATTGTTTATCTGCAAAAACTGAAAAAACAAACGAATATCATATACATAAGATATTCTGGTTTTAGCAGATGTATTTGGCTCAATGGCACGAAAAAAATCCTTTGTAAAATCCGGCAGTGTCTGTAAGACGCTACGCAGTTTTAATGTATTTTCACGGCTTGTCTGCTCATGATAAGTAATTTTCTTATCCATAGACTTAAACCTCCTAAATCCAATAAGTATATAGAAATTCTAAGAAAATTATAGCAAATAAGCATTTTTTCGTCAAGTCTTTTTGAAAAACTGGAGTTTGTCCAAGAGAGTTATATAATAATTTTACTCTTTTGATTTAAATGTAATTTTTTATATTTCTTCTCCCGTATCTCTCATTTTGAATTTTCCAATAAAATCACAATTTAAAGCTTCTCCTATTTCTTTTAATTCATTTATAGAAAAATTATTTCGCTTAAATTTATGATATAGGTTAGATGATGATGTTCCTAGTATTTTTGCAAGCTGATTTGCTGACATTCCTCTTTTTACTAATACTATTTTAATTTTTTCTTGCATGATACAACTCCTTTTTGTGATTATTTAGTCATATCTTAATCTTATGTATGTATAATATGTGACTAAATAGTCATATTTTATTCTTGACATTATGACTAAATAGTCATATACTATGATTAAATAGTTATTAAATATGACTATTGATTTATATTCTAAATTATTATTATAACAAAGAAAGAGAGGAAACGCAATGAAAGTAAACGCTAGAATGAAATATCTTGGTGCTGACCGTGGCACTAGTAAGGACGGAAAACCGTATTTTTATGTTGGACTGCTCCAGGGATTCGATTCAGAACGTGTCTATGTCAATGAAGAGATGTATAACGCAACTAAAGGTTTTAATCCTTTTGCAGATGTGGATTGTGAATTAAACATCTCAATCGGTCAACGTACGTTTGTAAATTTGGAGAAAATTACTTTATGTAAGTAAAAAGGAGTGATTGACTATGCATGAATCTAACGAGCGACTTTTTATGGATTCGGTTGGAACTATTGAATTGACGCAAGAAGAAAAAGCAACGGTTGACTGGTTGTGTGGCTGGTCTCCTGACACGATAAAAAACCTTGTATCAATTATTGAAAAGGTAAAGGCTGGTAAATGATATGAAGAAATTTGGATATTGGCTTTGGTATGTAGTGCTTAGTAATAAAGTTAAGTGCGGTGGATTTTGTCCAACGTGTCCATATTGGAAACATTGCCGGGAAGAAAGTGAGGAAGAAAGAAATGGATAATTTGGAATATTGGCAACTTGCCGTCAATATAGCATTTTCCGCTTTTCTCCTCTTAGGATTCGGGATAGGTTGTATAGTCGGTCATTATGTTATTTATCGGATAAGGGGGTAATTTATTATGGAATTGCTAAACCCTGATTTGGTAGTAATACTTATGAAGTATGGTGCAATGGCCTTAGTATTTGGATTTATAACCATTGTACCGATAGAAATTATTGTGTATGGTGTTATGAAAGCAATATCATGGTTTAGGCTGTGAATTTGTTTTACATAAAATAAAAAAAAAGGAGGAAAAAACTGATGAGTGAGTCTATGACAACTGCAGTGAAATCTGCATTTTCAACCATTAAAACCGATGTTGGTTCAATGATGGAAACTGCTTTACCTATTGCATTGGCAATCGTTGGTATTGGTCTTGCGATTATGCTTGGTGTGAAATTCTTCAAAAAAATTTCTTCCAAGGCGTAATCAATCTTGCCTTTGGTAACATCCCCGGACTGTCAAGAAAAATCGAGCATTTCTATTTTTCTTGACAGTTATTTTTTACTCAAATAATGGATGAGGGTAAAAAGGAATACATGGTATTTCCTTTTTGCCTTGATTATAAAAAGAAAGTTAGGAGTGATAAAGTGAAATGGTTTATATTTAGACTGATTAAGTTGGTAAAGCGTTTTTGTATGCGTTCATGGCGTAGGATTGTATCGTTGGCGTTTGTTTCTGCTCTCCTGCTCTCCTGCGTGTCTGTAGGTGTAACGAACGTTCAAAAGGCAAAGGCTGTAGCTGTGGCTGATGATTTTGCTATTTTAGCGGAAGGCTTAAAGGTTATAGTTACATATGCATGTTCGGCGGCTGGTGCTTCCAATTCGGATATTGTAACAACTACATCTTCCGAGGGAATAACAGATTATCAAGGTGCTAAACAGTACGTACATGATACCTTTTCGGGGGATTCCTTTTTTGGAAAAATATTTAAGTATGACCCGGTCACAATGCTTAAAGTAGAAGCGAAAATTGCAAGTGCTGCTATAGCGGGCGGTCGTATTCTTAGAAAATCTTTTTTGAAAAAAGTTTGGTCACAATATGACCCCCGTCAAGACGGATGGGATAAAGAAAAGTGGGGTGAATTAACTGAGGAAGAACAACGTGCTATTCTTTTTAATTGGGAAGAATGGATAGAAAAATTTAATATGTCGGCTACTATGGTACCTAATCCACCTTATGACCATGGTGACGATGATGACGATGATGATTCAGATGACTTTGATGAAAATGGACAGTATAAACCAAAGGGAAATTCCGAACCGTTTGTATTAGATGAAAAAGTTCTTGGTGCTGTTCCATCTATGGCAAGTTTTAAAGTTATTTATACATTAACAAAATTCTTAAATGAAGATGATACAGAAAAACAATATGAAAAAGATAACTATTCGTGGCAATGGTGGAAAGATTCTACTATGGAATCCAATAACGGATATGATGTATCACCTTTTTTGCATGTTGGTAGTGATACTAAATTTTATGATGGCAAAACTGGAGACGGAGGCCCTTTTGATGGTAAAGATTATTATGTTGGCTTTAGTAATGATTTTCTAGATTGGAATTATGGTTCTTCTAAATTCTTTCCAATTGAATATTTAGATAATGGAGTTCCTAAATTTAGAATAGCAACTAATTATAGCGGTAGAATTTATGACGAGCCAGTTTATGGGGGTTATTTTATTGGTGATGATTTTTGCTTTAAGGGTTTAAGTGAAAATAATTCTTTTGATACTTATTTTGGTTTAACAGGTTTGTACAATGGCTATTATGTGAAAAATTGGAATGATAATTTTGTGAATAATGCTGTAAAAAATTATTCTACTCTTCCATCCGGGACGGTTTGTGATATGCCTTGGGTACTTAAATGTAAAGATAAAAATGATGCGGATAAAGTAGTTAGCATGATTAAAACTGGAAATTTTTCGAAAGATGATATAATGCCTTATTTGGTTGACGGTTGGAAAAGTAACCGAAAAAAATCATGGAAAGCTATTGATGATAAAGGCGAGACGTCAAAAAAAATAGTTGAATCAGGAAAAGCAGATAAATATATGACAAAAGGAACAAAAGTGAAAAAAGATGGGACAAAAGAATCCGGTTCTAAAGGTGTGACATGGGGTTCTTTAGTTGATGGAATGGCTGTTATTGGTGATTCTTCTTCTGTTGCTGTGGGAGTTGGTACGCTTTTAGGTGGTCAGACGGAATTGAATGATAATATATCTTATCCGTCTGCAAATGATTATCCTAGTGGGTCTTTTGATTCTAAAGATGATACTGGAACAGATTCCGGAACTGGAACAGACCCCGGAACTGGAACAGACCCCGGAACTGGAACAGACCCCGGAACTGGTAAAGAACCCGGTGGTGATTCCGAGGATGATTTAACTATGGATTTTGGTGAGTATCAGTGGTATGAGCGATTTCCTTTTTGTATTCCTTGGGATATTTATGATGGGGTATCTATGCTAAACGCTAAAACGAAAGAACCAATTTTTGATATTCCTTTCAAAATTGAACGGTTGGGAATTGATGAAGTTATTCATGTGGATTTGACTGATTATGACGTTCTTGGTGTGATTTGTAGATGGTTTTTGCGTTTAATGTATATCTTGGGATTGGCTATATTATCAAGAAATATAATTCGTGGATAAGGAGTGAATTTATATGGTGACTATATGGAATGGTATTGCCGGAGTGATAAATCAAATTTTAAGTGTTGTTTTTTTCTTTTTGCCGCTCTCTCCTTTTAAGCAATATTGGACGGCTCTTGCAGACAATGAAGTTATACAATATATGAATTGGTTTATTCCGGTTGGTGAATTTATTGCTATAACTGTTACATGGTTGGCGGCTATAGCGGTATTTTATGCTTATCAAGTGATTTTAAGATGGTTAAAGGCAATTAGTGATTGAAAGGAGATTTTTTATGATACATTTATATTCAGGTACTCCGGGTAGTGGCAAATCGTTTCACGCTACGGAAAAAATATTTTATAGATTACGAATGAAAAAAAATGTAATATGCAACTATCCTATTTCGTTAGAGAATTGCAGTTATTCGGCATTAGGTTTTTGGATAAAGCAAATATTCAAGAAGTTTAAACCACACAAGAAAAAACTAGGTAAATTTGATTATGTTCCTAATAATGAACTAACCGTCCAATATTTGAAAGACTACGCAAGAAAAAATCATAAGGGACATCGGGAACATGAGACGCTTGTTGTGATTGATGAATGTGGTATTAAATTTAACCCTAGAACATTCGCACAAGCTGACCGTATGGAATGGATTGAATTCTTTTCATTACATAGGCATTATGGTTATGATTTTATACTTGTGTCACAATCTGACAGAATGGTTGATAGACAGATACGGTCATTTTTTGAGTATAATCATCAGCATAGGAACGTTGGAAATTTTAAATTATTTGGGAAGATATTAGCGTTGCTTTGTGGCGGTTCGTTATTTACTGATGTAACGGTGTTTTATTCAATTCGTGAAAAGGTGAATTCTAACTTTTTCAAATACAAAAGGCGAATAGCTTCATTGTATGATACTTTTTTGTTATATGATGATACCCCGGAAGACGTGGACAAAAAACCGGAACAGCATGAGGACGTACCGTGCCGGAATGGGGATGCCGTAGCGGAGCAAGGTGGGGACCCATCCGCCACGGATACGCCCGTCAATCCTGCATCGGATGTTGCCCCATAGTCTAATAGGGGGCAACATATGTACATTTGTACAATATTTAATAAATAATTTATAATTTAGGGGATGTGAATATGGTAAATTATTTTAATTCAATTTATATTGAACCGTCAATATATTCGATTGATATGGTTCGATTAAGGTTAGATTTTTCGGGGTCAGAACGTATTACGAACTTTGGAAACTTTATGAGCCGGGTGGATTTATTGTATATCGAACAATATCCGCAATCTTTCAAGGCTTTTTCTTATCGGAATCTTTTCAAGGTGACATGTTCAAATGATAGTTCTTTTGTGATTGGGCTATCGTTTAATGGTACGGATTCTTCAAGCCGTTATCTTGGTTTTATGGAATTCAATCCGAACAAAGTAGGTCAACAAGAGGAATTTAAAGCGGTATTTGCGGAATTGATGATACATTGCTTTACTGCTGAGGTTGTTCGTTGGGATTTAGCTATAGATGTGCCACTAGCAAGGGAATTATGTATTTTAACAAAAGATAAGCGAAAGTATACGCTTGTGCAAAATTCTAGGCAAGATAAAACGGAATATCTTGGTTGTCATAACAAACAAGGATTTGTGAAATTATATAATAAAAAAATTGAATCAAATTTAGATGATGAACTAACACGATTAGAAATTACTGTAGGCGGTAAATGTACATATTCGGAATTTTTGGAATTATGCCCTAAAATTGACGTTAGAGGTGAACAACAAAATTTCAATCCATATCTAGATTTGCCGGATACAGATGTAGTCTTGTATGAGTTGCTTATGAAGTGCGATTTATCAGAACGCCAGGAATATTTTAATCGATTGGGCAGACGAAAAAAGGATTTATTGAAAAAATATGTTTTTTCAAATACATATGATTCGGATAAATTTGTAGTTCCTCATGTGGTTTTTGTTCAATTAAAACAACAATTGCGACAATATACTATTGGTGTAGATTATTCAATACTTGACAATGTTTAGATTCCACTCTGCTTGGACAAACTAACGACTTTGTCCAAGAGAAGCCTACCGCTCCGCCACGCCAGGCGGACGGATGTGGCTTCGCAGTCTCTGCTGTGGACAAACTCTCAACCTCGTTTGTCCAAGAGAGTAAAAGAGGCAAAAATTTAACTCGCACCCTGCTATATTGTTTTCCGGATGCGAGTTATCTTATTCATTAAGATGTAAAATTCGTTTTAACTCCATTGTCTCTTCTAATGAAAGTTTCCGATTTCCCAAATAATCATTAATAAATGTGCTCAGGGAACCATTATACATTTTATTAAGCAATGCTTTTGTCTCAATGTCCTGGATTTCTTTTTTTGTCACCTCAGCACTGCATAAAAATCCCGGATCCTCACGCCGAATGGCTCCTTTATTAATCAAACGTTTGATTACGGTATATGTCGTATTTTTTTCCCAACCAATATATTCTTTAATGATTTTAGAAATGTCTTTAGCAGCCAAAACTTTATTGGACCACAACAATTCCATGACATTTAATTCCCCCTCATGCAACCGCATTTCCTTATCCGAACTCTTACTCATAAAAACAAATCCTCCTCAATGTCAGCAGCAAAAATCACGTTATCTACATTTGTAGACAAAAGAAACTACAATAATAGAATGTCCCCCCCCTAAAGATTCTACAAGTTGTTACTTCACGAACATTTGCCAAGTAACTAAATTCTACACCTATAGTAATGCAATTGTCAAGCAATATTTTACCTGAAATATTACGAATTTCCGAGGTTTTTTAGCAATTCTACAAAATATTGTGGGAGTGGCGATTCAACCTCAATATATTGATTGGTAACCGGATGTTGAAATCCTAAAATTTTTGCATGTAGTGTCTGTCCCTGTAGTTTTTCAAACATTTTTTGTGGTTTTGGACCGTATAATTCATCCCCCAGTAACGGATGCATAATGGATGCCATGTGTACACGAATCTGATGTGTGCGTCCTGTTTCAAGCTGACATTCAATATAATTGAATTTGTGATTTAGATGAGAAAGTACACGATAATGTGTAACTGCTCTCTTACCTTTCTCTGGCTGAACTACCGCCATCTTTTTTCGATGAACAGGATGTCTGCCAATTGGCTTATCGATTGTGCCTGTTTCTTCCTGCAAATTATGATATACAATAGCTTCATATTTTCTCGTAATTGAATGAACCTGCAATTGTTTTGCCAGTGACTGGTGGGCAATATCGTTTTTACATGCAATGATTGCGCCTGTTGTGTCCATATCAATTCGATGTACGATTCCGGGCCTCAATACACCGTTTATTCCCGACAAATTTCCTTTACAGTGATACAAAAGACCATTCACCAAAGTATGGCTCATATGTCCCGCAGAAGGATGTACAACCATTCCTTTTGGCTTATCAATAACAATGACATCATTATCTTCATATAATATGTCTAAATCCATTTTCTCCGGCTTAATTTCCAGTTCCGTTGGTGCGGGAATTTCGATTATAATTTTATCACGAAAAGAAACGGGATATTTCACCTTAGTGATGACATTCCCGTTCACTGTAACCTTTTCATTTTTAATTAATTTTTGGATAAAGGAACGCGAATATTCCATCTGATCAGCCAAAAACTGATCAATTCGGCGTTCCTCTTCTGTTTCTACATCAATTATTAATTTTTCTTCTTCCACAAAAAATCTTCTTCCTTATATCGAAATAGTAAGCAATAAATCAGTAAGACAGCCGCAACACAAACATAGCAGTCTGCCACATTAAATACCGGAAAATTAATTGCTTTTATATACAAAAAGTCAACTACATAATGCCACATCATACGGTCAATAAAATTACCTATTGCCCCAGCTGCCAAAAGGATAATGGTAAATCGAAGCAGCAGAAATTTCTTTTGTACCGGTATTCTGCTGTAAAAATATATCATTGCACCAAGGACAACAATCGTAATTATGGCAAAAAACCATATAGCATTCGGAAAAATTCCCCATGCTGCACTGCCGAGAACACCTTTCAGCTCCTGGTCCAGTCTTCCGGGCGCGCAGGACGGGGAGAAAAACCGGGCCGCGTTTTTATCCAGACACGCGACACCACCCACTACTGCTGGCAGTACATCCGGACAGCCGATTACGAAGGCTTCTACCAGGAGGAAATTCAGCGGCGCGAACGCTTCGGCTACCCGCCCTTTGTACGCCTCGCTCTCATCCGCTTCACCTTCCCGCGCAGCAGCGCCGCGGGTAAGGAGGCCTTTAATGCCATAAGCGTTTTCCTGCATGAGGAATCGGCAAGGCGCGGCATACGGATCATGGGCCCTGTGGCCTGCCCCATTCCGGTGATTGGCAATCGCAGCCGCTATCACTGCCTCATCAAAGCCGAAAGCTGGAAGGAAGCCAGGAATCTGTATTACATCATCATGAACAGACCTGAAGCCGCAAAACTGCGCATACAGCTCGATCTTGATCCTATAACAATGATGTAATTGACTGTAATATTCGTTGTAATTTCGAATATTATATTTTTAAAATTTTTCTAGATTTTTTCTATGAATAGAAACGAAAGCAAATATTTCAGCTTTACTTTAAATTTTCTTGACATTCGAACACTCATAGGCAATCTTTGTCTAAAGCCTGCCGGGCACAGGCAAATTTTTCTGGAGGAAATATGAAACGCTTTTTTGTTGCATTTGCGCTTGTGTGCGCCCTCGCTTTTCCGAATATCGCTTCCGCCGGGAACGGCATGTACCTGGCACCCAAATTCATGATGGCTTTTCAGAATACCGGAACTGTTGAGCGCTCCGGCATGAGCGGATTCGGCATCGACAAATACAATCAGTTCACGCTTGGCGGAGCTTTCGCCGTCGGCTATGACTTCTGGCCCCAGAACATGCTCCCCCTGCGTATCGAGCTCGAAGGCGCTCTCCGCGGCAACAGCGAGAAGGAATGGAACGGCCACAACGGTTCCGCCAAGGAAACCTTCAATGCCACCACGCTGTTCGGCAACGTGTACTATGACTTCCACAATGAATCCGCCTTCACGCCTTACGTGGGCGCCGGCCTCGGCTTCGCCTTCAACTACTTCGGTGTCGACACGCACGACGATCTCGGCAGGAATCTTGGCAGCCAGGATGAACGCAGGACAAACTTCGCATGGAACGTCGGCGGCGGTGTCGCTTTCGCTGTGAACGATCAGGTTTCCATTGACGCCCAGTACCGCTATGTCGACCTCGGCTACACCGAAGTCTCCTCCAACTACGGCGGTGAAAGCCAGTCCGTTGGCATCCGCCCCTACAACCACGAAATCATGCTCGGCCTCCGCTGGGGCTTCTAATCCCACATCCCGGCATAACGTTTCAGGAGCCCTGCAGGAGCAAGCTGCGGGGCTCTTTTTTTGACCTTGAAGCGCCCCGGCTTCATGTGTAGACTTCCCCTGATTCCAACAGGATCGCAAACAGCTGAACCGACAAACGAGGTCCATTTGAAAAACGAACCGGATAAAATCATCTACTCCATGATCCGCGTTTCCAAACGTCATGGTCAGAAAGAAGTTCTCAAGGACATTTCCCTTTCCTATTTTTATTCCGCCAAAATCGGCGTCCTCGGCCTCAACGGCGCAGGAAAATCCACACTGCTCAAGATCCTCGCCGGCGTGGACACGGCCTTCGAAGGCAAGACGGTGCTGGCCCCGGGCTACACCATCGGCTATCTCGAACAGGAACCCCTTGCCCATGAAGAGCGCACCGTGCGCGAAGTTGTCGAGGACGGGGTCGCAGGGCTGAAGGCCATAGTCAGGGAATACGAGGAAATCAACGAAAAATTCTCCGAGCCCATGGACGATGAGGCCATGAACGCCCTCATCGAGCGTCAGTCCAAAGTTCAGGAAGAAATGGACGCCCAGAATCTCTGGGACCTGGACTCCCGCATCGATATGGCCATGGACGCCCTGCGCTGCCCGCCTCCGGATATGCCTGTATCTCAGGTTTCCGGCGGCGAACGCCGCCGCGTGGCTCTCTGCCGGCTCCTGTTGCAGTCGCCTGATATTCTCCTCCTGGACGAACCCACCAACCACCTGGACGCCGAGTCCGTGCAGTGGCTCGAAGACTACCTGCACACTTTCCCCGGCACAGTCATCGCCGTCACCCACGACCGGTATTTTCTGGATAACGTCGCCGGCTGGATCCTGGAACTGGACAACGGCAGGGGTATTCCGTGGAAAGGGAATTACTCCTCCTGGCTCGAACAGAAACAAAAGCGCCTCGCCCTGGAGGAACGCGCTGAGACGGAACGCCAGAAGACACTGGCCC
>OHAE01001237.1_pt1 | contig 19931 bp, 19 predicted proteins | sample 1577061 | NCBI WGS metagenome assembly OHAE01 (sample SAMEA3541535, study PRJEB24748) | human gut metagenome | biome: human gut; feature: human-associated habitat; material: faeces | place: China | collected 2012
GCCCAGCAGACGGTCCACCGTGTTAATCACCACCTTGATGATGTCAATGTTCTTCCACTCGTTGAAACCGCCGATGTTATACGTCTCCGCCGTCTTGCCGTTATGGAAAATCACGTCGATGGCCCGCGCATGATCCACCACATACAGCCAGTCGCGCACGTTTTCCCCCTTGCCATACACCGGCAGCGGTTTGCGGTGACGGATGTTGTTGATGAACAGCGGAATCAGTTTCTCCGGGAACTGATACGGCCCGTAGTTGTTCGAACAGTTCGTCACGATGGTCGGCATGCCGTACGTGTCGTGAAACGCCCGTACAAAATGGTCACTGCTCGCCTTGCTGGCAGAGTAGGGGCTGTGCGGGTTATACTTCGTATCCTCGTAGAAGAAATCCTTTCCGTACGCCAGGTGATGTTCCGCCGACGAAGCCGTGGTAGTAAACGGCGGCTCGATACCTTCCGGATGCGTCATCTCCAGTGCCCCGTACACCTCGTCGGTAGAGATATGATAGAAACGCTTGCCCTCATACTTCTCCGGCAGACCTTCCCAGTACACCTTGGCTGCCTGCAGCAGCGACAGCGTACCCATCACGTTGGTGCGTGCAAAGGTAAACGGATCCTTGATGCTGCGGTCCACGTGACTCTCCGCCGCCAGGTGAATGATGCCGTCCACGTGATACAGTTCCATCAGCTCCTGCATCTTCTCGTAGTCGCAGATGTCCGCTTTAATGAACACATAGTTCGGCTGGTTCTCAATGTCCTTCAGGTTCGCCAGGTTTCCTGCATACGTCAGCTTGTCCAGGTTGATGATACGGTACTCCGGATACTTGTTCACGAACAGGCGCACCACGTGGCTGCCAATAAATCCGGCACCGCCGGTAATCAGTATGTTGCGTTTGAATGTAGTCATAATGGTAAAGATTTAATACAATGAAACATTATAGTCAAAAGGAGAATCAAAATCCTTCAGTAGCGGATGCTTGGTATCCTTCTCGCTCAGGATAGCCTGTTCCGTCGGAATGCGCCAGTCAATATCCAGCGAATTATCCAGAATGCTGATACCTCCGTCTGCTTCCGGGTGATAGAAGTTGTCGCACTTGTACTGGAAGATGGCCGTTTCACTCAGTACGGCAAAACCGTGTGCAAAACCGCGCGGCACAAAAAACTGGCGATGGTTTTCTTCCGTCAGTTCCACAGCCACATGCTGTCCGTAAGTAGGACTTCCTTTGCGGATGTCTACAGCCACGTCCAGCACGGCACCTTTCACGCAGCGTACCAGTTTACTCTGAGTGTAAGGCGGACGCTGGAAATGCAGTCCACGCATTACTCCGTAGGACGACATACTCTCGTTGTCCTGCACAAAATCAATTTTGCCCACCTTTTCTTCAAACTCCCGTTGAGAGAACGATTCAAAGAAATAGCCTCTTGCATCCTTAAAAATACGTGGTTCGATAATCACCACACCCTCTATCGCAGTTTTAATTACTTCCATTTTAATTGTGTATTTACTATTTAATTATTAACTCAGAACGTTCTTCATTCTTCATTATTAATTATTCATTAATCCAGGTTTGCTTCTCCGGTACGCTCCACTTCGTCAATCACCTTTAGCAGATATAGTCCATACTGGTTCTTCAGCATCGGCTGCGCTTCTTCACGCAACTTGTCTGCCGTAATCCATCCTTTACGGTAAGCTATTCCCTCTAAGCAAGCTACTTTCAGTCCCTGGCGTTTTTCAATCACTTCAATGTAGGTAGAAGCTTCTGCCAGTGAGTCGTGCGTACCCGTATCCAGCCAGGCAAAGCCGCGGCCTAAGGTCTGTACCTTCAGCTCCCCGTCTTCTAAGAAACGCTGGTTCACTGTGGTAATTTCCAGTTCACCGCGAGCCGATGGCTTGATGCTTTTTGCTACATCCACCACCTTGTTCGGGTAGAAATACAATCCCACCACTGCATAATTTGATTTCGGATGCTGCGGCTTTTCTTCAATAGACAGGCAGTTACCCTCTTTGTCAAATTCCGCCACTCCGTAACGTTCTGGATCACTCACCCAGTAGCCGAAAACCGTAGCCTTCTTTTCTTCCTCTGCGGTACGTACCGCTTCGCGCAGCATGGCGCTGAAACCATTTCCGTGGAAGATATTGTCACCTAACACCAGACAGGCTGCATCATCCCCAATGAACTTTTCTCCAATGATAAAGGCTTGAGCCAGCCCGTCCGGCGACGGCTGTTCCGCATATTCAAAGCGTACCCCGAAATTACTGCCGTCACCCAACAAACGCTGGAATCCCGGCAAATCGTAAGGAGTAGAGATAATCAAAATTTCACGGATTCCCGCTAACATCAGTACTGAGATAGGGTAGTATATCATCGGTTTGTCAAACACGGGAAGCAATTGTTTGCTTACTCCTTTGGTGATGGGGTAGAGGCGTGTGCCGCTGCCGCCAGCTAAGACTATACCTTTCATATTTAAAGAGATTTTATTTCAGATGTAAATATAAGAAGAATATGTATAAATTAAAATTTTTCTAATTCTAATTGTGCATAATCAGACTTAAGTGTCATTGTTTTTCCATTACAATGTACGATATTAAATATTGTTTCTTGTTGATTATTGATGCCAAAATTTCGTAATGCTTCTATTGAGGCATTTTGTTTGTTATCGCTTGTACTAGCCCGTACCTTAAAATCTTTTAAGACAAGTTGAGTTTCATTCTCCCGATATTCAGTCCTGCCTATATAAGTACCATATCCATTCGAACCTCCTTTCTCTGCTACTTCTGTGACCATTCGGGTTATGCTATAATACAGACGATGGCATGTAATTGTTTTATCGGTTTCTAATATTGTAAATTGTTTTAATCTCCACATCCCTTCAATATCTCTATTTATAGGAGCCTTTTTACATCCATTTATTCCTATAATAAGGCAGAGGATATAAAGTACAGTTAAAAATTTCTTCATAAATTGAATCCTCCTAATTTACTGATTGTAATCATACCTCCAGTACTGTTTCCTGGATAATTTCCTCTGTCAAATGCCATGCAAGCAGTGAAGCACCAACCACTTAATTTTTTAGGTGTATATGTCGCTTCAAAAAGACTGCTGAACTGTTTTGTTATTTTGTCAAAAGGATTTGCGTATGTTCCCCAGTTCCTTGAGTAGGATAGAAGAATCCTCCAATTCCATTCTTGATTGGGATTTCCAGATATTCCTAGATGTTGTGCTTTTACTCTATTTCCTTTTATTTTATTTGTGCCATCTTGATTATATTGTGGTCCAAGCAGGAATGGATGTCCTAATGAGGCACCATAATTCTGCCAGCCTAGATATTCACCGTTATTGTAATAATTGTCTCCTCCACTCATTTGCAAATCAGTGAATGAGCCTGCTATACCGTCATAAAGAATTGGTCCTGTTTGATCTGTCGTATTCAGCCCCTCCCAGACTATAGTATTTATCCATTTATTTTTAGGGAATGAAATTTCCAGTCCGATATGGCCATCTTTCCACCGTCCGTATTCCCAGAACATTTGTGAATGGTCTTCAAAATAATGCTCCAGATAAGCTCTGAATTTCCAGTTTTTGTAAAAATAGTTTAGCCCGAAATTCCAGCTACCACAATGATTTCCTTGTACATTACTAAGAGTACTTTCTTGTTTTGGGAAAAATATTTTCCAGAAATCTTTTGCACTTTCTGGCATATCTCTTATTAATTGGATACTTCCGTCTTTATTTTTTTGCATCCGATCTCCACCAAACTGTGCTGCTGTAAGCAGACCAAATTCGAACTCCAGTGGTAACTTTTCTTTGTTGCCTAGTTTAATCATGAGTGATTTGCTATGATATAACACGTTTTTTGTGTACATCTCTCCTGGTGCTACAAAATTTTCTTGCCAGTTCCCATCTGTAAAATACCCGTAGCATAAATGCCCTTTGAAGGCTATCCAACCTTGTGTTTCTGGTATGGCAAGATAATCTTTTATCTCCCCTCTGATTTGAGGAATAGGTTTCATATTTGTTCCTTCAACCATCCAACCGCTAGTTAATTTCTCATTTTTTTCAAGAGGAAATCCTATTCTTTCTTTACTGCCTATGCTAAGTGTCAACATTTTCCATGAAATATCTGCGTATGCTTGTTGTATCCAAGCTTTTGACGTAAAGTTTTTTCCTGTGGCTAAATCTAATGCTACATTTATTTGCCAGTTTTGTTTTAGTCTTTTCTCCCATTCTATGCCAGCACGAAGAAAAATATTTTTCTTTTTATTACTTCCCATGCCATATCGATTAGCCGTTAACCAAAGTGGAGCATAGTTACCATTTGAAATACTTCCCGTACTTTCTACATTATATTCAATATAATTTGTAGATTGTTGTGCACAAAGAGTGGTGGTTAAAGTTATAAGTATAAAAAATATTATAGATTTCATAATAACTTTTTCATCGAAAAAAGTATTTAAATATTTGTTAGTATTCTTCTCTTTTAACAAAACTCTTAATATTAAATCCATGTTTCAAGAAGAATGTTTTCATACTGTTTAGATGCATAATGGTTTTTTTCCCTAGCTTAGAACTTCCTCTTAAATGATTGTGTATCATTTGAGCTTCTGGATAATATATAACTGGGCGATTCATTTTCCAGCATCGTAAACATAAATCTTCATCTTCCATATAAAGAAAATAATCTGTATCAAACCCTCCTAATGCTGCGAACGTATCTTTTTTCATTACCATAGCTGCACCTAAAGCCCAATCTATAGTTTGTGTTTTGTGAAAATCTATATTTTTACATAAATATTCTTCTACTTGAGGATTCATAGATTTATCATTTCCTTTTGTTTTTATTCTTGCCCACAGTTTAGATAAAGATATAAATCCTCTGACTGAATATTGTATTGTTCCATCTGGATTTAGTAATTGGGGAACCACAATACCTATATTGTTATGATTTTCCATAAAATTGTATAAAAGATCAATACATCCTTTCTTTAAAACGATATCAGGATTAATAATAGCAATGTACTTTCCTGTAGCAGCAAGAACTCCTTTGTTATTATTTTCACCAAAACCAGCAGGGGAATTATTAATTAATATTTTAACTTGAGGGTACTTAGAGCTAATATATTCTACACTCCCATCTGTTGAACAATTATCGACATATATTACTTCGAATGATTGAGATATTATTCCTTCGGTAAATATAGATGTAAATAATGGTTTTAGGTATGTTAAGTGGTTCATACCCACTATAATGATTGAAATATTATTCATTTTGATATCTTTGAGTTGCTTTAAGAAAAACGATGTAAAATTTAGTGCCTTAGTTGTAGTATCTCTTATAGCTGTAACATTTATAAATTATCTATAAATGTAGATATATACTCTTGTTGATATTCATTTAAAAAGAATTTCTTGAACTTAATTCTTTTTTCTATCGGGATATTTAGAGCATTTATTTGATAGATATAATCTTCTGGATTATTAGCATAAATCATAAATTCTTTATATTTATCCGATATCCCTTCAAAAGCGATATCATTGCCAATTACTGGAGTGCCACAAGCGAGAGCTTCAACAACTTTCACTTTTACACCTGCTCCACTAAATAGAGGTGATATAACAGCTAGAGAATTGGTTATAAGAGTGTATGGATTATTTACAAATCCTAGATATTCTACGTTTGTAAGATTATTTATTAGAGCTTTAAAGTCTTCAGGTAAGCCACTTCCAATAATAGTAATTATTATTTCTTTTGATATTTGTGGGTAACATCTCTCTATAAACCATTTGAGGCCGTTATAATTGTCTAGTCTTTTCCATTGTCCAAAGAAAATGATTCGTTTTTTTATCGAAGCCGGAATAGCTTTTAATATAATGTCATTTAAATAAAAGTTTGTAACAAAACTTTTTATTCCATATTTTGATTTTATGATTCTTTTGTCTTTTTCACTAAAAGTGAAAATCATCGTATTGGGTTGTTGCATTAATTTGTGTTCACTCCATGTGACGAATTTTCTAATCCAAGAACTAGAACTGCGTGTATAACGTTGTAGCATTACGTCGTGACTCATATAAATTTTCTTTATATCAGGAAAGAATTTCCCGTATAATGCCATCTGACTATGATCTAAATAGAAAAGGTCATAGTGGGTTTCTTTTATTTTCTTTTTTATAAATAGCAAAAGAGAGTAGCTGAATCTAATAGAAAATAAAGGATGAATAAATGGATATAGAATGGCATTTCGAAGTTTTATTAGTGTTGAATTATGACATATTTTTATAATTTGTACATTGGAGTTGGGGGATATGTAGTTAGAATCATGAGAATATCGGAAATAAATAAGATCTATTTTATGATTCTTTGATAAATGTTCGAGTAACAATTTAGTAAACTTTTCTCCGCCAGCTCTTTCACTTGGAACATAAGGTGTTATGAATAGAATCCTCATTTTAATATCTGATTAAATAATTGAATCCATTGATTCCCAATGTTTTCAATAGAATAATAATCTAATTTCTGCATGCCCTGCTTTCTCATAAATTCTGATTGTCTAGCATCTGAACATAAAGATTCCAATACTTGCACATACTTGTTGACGTTGAAAGGGGGGATAATGTATCCGTCAATTCCATCTGTGATTATATCTTTTAAATTAGGAAAAGAGTCAAATGCGATTGGAATAGCTCCGTAATTCATAGCCTCTAACAAAACTAAGCCAAAGCTTTCATAACATGATGTCATGCATAAAGCATATGCTTTCTTATAATATGGTATAGGATCTCTAAATCCTAGAAGTGTTACATTTGAAATTTTTTCTTTTAGTATTCGTTTTTCTATTATTTCCTTGTAACTTCCGTCTCCTAAGATTGATAAATGCCATTCAGGATGCTTTTGTGTGAATGCTTTCCAGATATTAAGTAATAAGTCTGGACGTTTCTGCCATTCCAATCTTCCAACAAATAAAATTTCTTTTTCTTTTTCACTAAAAAAATTAACCCGCGGAAATGTTAGAGCATTGGGGATAGAGACAATTCTTGTATTAATCTGGCCACAATATTTTTGTATTTCATATTTATATTTATCCGAGAGTAATATCACAACGTCACTGTTTGTGCATAGATACCTTAAAAAATGATGATATTTGAAATAAAATAAAATATTATAGATTTCTCTAAAAGATTTTGAGAGCATAATTTTTAATAAAAGGGGATGCTTAAAAGGTAAATTGGGATATGAATACATACCATCCAATGTGTTATGCATAACAGTTATTAATTTGGCATTTCCTTTTAATCTTACTAAATACCTGGAACTGGGAAAGATGCCAGCCTGATTAATAAGAATATCTATGGAGTATTTTTTGATAATGTCCTGTAAAAACTTTTGATTTTCTTTTTTTCTTAACCCTCCAGATAAAGGAAAAAATAAGTTATTCTTCGCAAATTTCTTATCTTCCTCTCTACATTCATCAGATAAGTAAAAAATTGAAAGGTTCTGATTTTTTAGATAATCTCCTAATAATGACGTGATTTTTTCTACTCCTCCTTTTTGAGGGGCTATAGGAAAACTAAAATAAAATAGAATTTTTATCATTGAAACCAAGGTTTATAATTGAGGGTATAATTTAAATTCCCATTTCTTTTTCCTATAATTTTTGCAGGTATACCTCCCACTATGGTTAATGGGGGGATATCTTTTGTAACAACTGCACCTGTTGCAATTACTGCTCCTTTACCGATGTGGACTCCTGGTAGGATTGTAACTCTGGAAGCTATCCAGACATAGTCTTCTATAATTACATCCCCTGCTGTAACTTTGTGATTCTCACTCTTGACGTCATGTTCTAATGTCCAAATGTTGGTTTCTTGTGCAATGTCGACATTATTTCCTATGATAATTTTTGCCCCTCTACCATCCAGCATAACATTTCTGTTTATAATAACATTGTTGCCTAAATAAATATTTGAAGGGTTGGTTGCTATGAATTTTTTCATAATAAAGCAGTTACTACCCATATTCCCGATAAATAGCCTAATAAATAATCTTCTAACACACCAGAATGGAATGGAGAATACTAGCCTGCATGAAACTAGCCATAAACCTTTTATAAAAGAATTAATATCCATATTTCTTTATTTTATTATCAGACATTAATAGAGCAAAAACTAAGCACCAAATGTTTATTGGACCAAAAGATAAAAGGCAATTACTTGTAAACGAGGAGAGTATTAAAAAAGACCATACCGATATGTATATATAAAAGTTAGATGAATATCTAAAGTTCCTTACTATGTAAAACAGTAAAGAAATAAGGGCAATAACATACACATAATTTCCTAGAAGGCCTATTGTAACTTTGTTCATTGTTATTTGATCCTCAGTTAATATTTTATTTATTTTATCATCTTTCATGTTTATGTATCCATATCCTATTCCAAAAATTCTTTTGTCGTCTGATGTTAAGAATTTTTGCTCAGCTCTCTTTAATCGATCCTCTCTAATATCCATTGTATTGACAGATATTGCGCTTTCTTCTTCCATTCCAAGTAATATAAAAATTCTGTTTTCTATTTGATCGGTCATGGCATTGTAGAGCTTTTCATTTTGAGCTTGAAAAATGGCTAACGCAGAAGTTGTACTAAATACCAATATGGACAATAAAGTAACAAAACAAATGCGTTTTCTTTTTATAAGCTGTATAGGGTGTTTTATATAAACTCTTTTTAAGTAGGGGAATATAAGAATTGTAAGTAATGTTATAAACACAATACCTGTACCGGAAGCTTGCATTAACATTCCTATGTAAAGAATAAAGGAACGTAAAAAAATGTCTTTCTTCTTCCATTCATGCTCAGCGAAAAGAACAATAGCAATGGCAAATCCTATCAAGATAACATCTATGGTAGGATAACCGACGGTTAAACGCCCCCAGTATCTATGTGGCTCGGTGATTAGAAAAGGCATTGGGATATAATATAGTACAATGTTTGCTATTATGTAAATACACATGATGTTAACAAACTGTCGTAGATAGTCTTGAAATGAAATCTTTGCACTTCGCTCCATGTTTGAATAAATGAAAAATAGAACCGGAAACCAAAGGTAGTTTTTCCAGACAAGTATTCCATCAAAATCAGTCCTTAAAATACTTGGAAGGGTTCTAAAAAGGGCGATAACTAACAAAAGAATAAATATCTTGACCCAAAAAAAATTAATTTTAGGAAGTTTATATCCCTTTTTTATCAGAATCAGAACTAATAAGACACATATTGGATATTTTAGTGCTGAGAGTGGTAAATTGGTATAACTTAGAACTTCTTCAAAACAAAAAAGAAATAATAAGCAGTAATATAATTTTTTCAGCATATAAGTATATCCTCTTATTTGTTGTGTAATGATTTTATTTTATAGGAAATACTCCTTTTAAGTAATATCAAATAGGCTAGAAGTGAATTCTCATATCCACAAATACGTGCTTCTTCAAGAAATGTCTGTTTCCAATTTGTTGCTGAGATTCCATTTGTATCATAAATAGCAATATTTAATGGGATATGTTTAAAAGAACCTCCATCTTTATAGATTTGCATCATCATATTATAGTCTGCGGCAACTTTAAAAGATGTATCAAAGTAATATTTTTGTGCTGTCGAAGTCTTGGTAAAAATGGCTTGGTGGCAAATGTTCATCCCTTTTATTTTTCTTTTGTTTAAATAAAAAGGAGTACTTTTCCAGATATGATCTTGAGATTTAATATCTCTATAAATGTCTCCGTGATATACATCGACTTCATTATTTACAATGTAACTAGCCACATTCTCAATAGTATTTGCATCGGCAAAGTAGTCCCCTGCATTCATGAATATAACATAATCCCCTGTTGCTAAAGAGAGACCTTTATTCATGGCGTCAAAAACTCCTTTGTCTGGTTCACTAATCCAATGTGTTACATATTTCTCATATTGTTTTATTATATTTATTGTTGTATCAGTGCTTTTCCCATCAATGATTATATATTCTATATCCCAATAGGTTTGTTCTTTAATAGACTGTATTGTTCTCTCCAATGTATTAGCAGCATTGAAGCAAACTGTAATTACTGTTATCTTCATTTTTTGTTTGTAGTTTTACCAATAGCATCCACCTTCTACTGAATCGGCATTTTGGGGCTTTTCACTTTCGTTGGGTCTAACCCAATATTCATTATATATGTTGGCAAAGTCTTTATCCCATCTTTTGCCTTTAATGCCAAAAAGCAATTGTAAAGCACCTCCTATATGGACAGCTTTTTTCCCAAGTCTTTTTACATGGGCAGCCAAGGGAAATCCGTATGCCCCACATCCTAATAAACATATTTCGAAGTCTGTTTTTTCTATTTCAGATTTCATATATTCTAGTGCATCAAACCATGAAGGAAAATTGGGATTATTGCCACCAAGACTTTGTATTGCTTGTATTGTTTGCAAATCAAAGTTTGGAAGAGTTTCTCGATTTTTCCATATATATTCTCTTTTTTTGTATTGTTCTTGTATTGTGGAAGCGAATGGGTGAATAATTAAAATTTTTTTTCCTTCTAAAGCTTTTGTCCAGGGGAATTCTGCTAGGTATAATTGCTCAAACATTAGAGCTATTTTGTATGCTGAACTAAGATATTCTTCAAAATATTGTTCTGATTTAATCCATGATGCAAGTATATCTACTTCTTTCATCGAATCAATCATTAAAGTGTAAAATTTACGAATATTAACTTCTGTTGTAGGGTAGAAACCAGAAAGCTCCTGAATGTTATGTAGCCAGCCTTTATCTAACCACCAACCCACACGCTTTCCTTGAATATATTCAATAATTCCTTTTATGCCATCTTGATTGCCTGTATTTATTTCGTATTGGTTGGCCAAAACACTCATTTCTGTGTTCCCAAATCTACATATCATGCATGGCTTGTCATTTAATAGCATGTCATAGATTAATTTTCCCACGTGGTTTACATCTCTGTCACATATTGGTTTGTAAGCTCCTGGTTTATTAATATCTATCATTTTGTAGCTTGCGCTTTTATCTAATTGGAAATAAATCCTACGTAAAACCTGTAATATCAGATATCTATTTAAATCGTGTATTTTCATACTTAGAGGGATAATTTATTTTTTTACTATCTTTTGAATTAAAACAAGTAATCTTAGTATTGGCCTGTATTTTAAATACGACCATAATTTTACGTATTTTACTTTGATAAAAGTTTGTGCATATAAACTTTTGTGCAATATGGGATCTTTATGAATCTCTTTATCTATCTCCCTAAAAATAATGAAGTCTTCTGCTGATGTTTTGTATAATAAGTTTACTCGATAGTACATACTTAATAGAGGGATAATAGAATTCCTTTGCCAGTATAGGATTTTTTCATTAGAACTATGTTCCTTATTATATCTTCTATAAATTTTTATTATAGCATTTGAATTCTTTGAATAAGATGCTGCCTCAATCGTTTGTCCTGGCCTATCAATTACATAGTTGTATAGACTTTTATTGTAAATTTTGAGATTCCTTATATATTCAAACATGTAGATAACAACTTCAACATCGCAATAAGAGATACCTTCTGTTAAGTGAATTTTCTTGATAATTGCTGTTTTTAAGGCTATGCAATGAACAAAAAAAGAACAATCCCAGATTTTTTCTATTTCTGAGAGTTTATATATTTGATCTTCTTTTAATTTTGTATGAAAAATTTGTTTCTTCTCGTTTCCTTTTATTTGTGTGCAGTTGTATATGAATAAATCTACTTCCTGTTTTTCTTTCAGCATTTCTATAAATGACTCAAGCTCATTAGTCTCTAACCAGTCATCGGCGTCCAATATTAAGAAATATTCGCCTGTTGCTTCTTTGGCTGCTATATTAATACAAGAACCCCAATTCCCATTTTGTTTATTTATTACTTTAAATAGATTAGGGAAACGAGAGTTGAACTTTTGGGCAATGCTTAAAGTTGTATCCTTACTACCATCGTTTACGATAATAACTTCTAGATATTGAGTTAGTTCTTCCTTTATGAGAAGCGAATTTAAACACCTCTCTAAGTATTTTTCCATATTGTATGCCGGAATAGCAATGGTAAGTAATTTTTCCATATTGAGAATTATTTTCTTAGTTTCTTTTGTATTACGTATGATATAATTTCATTCAGTAAGTTGTCATGTAATAGCCATAACATGATGGCGTAAGTAAAAATACCTGCGAGAGTGCTTGCTGTAAAGCTTACTAATGGTCCCGTGGTAAGGAATATGGTAGTGATATATACAGCCAATCCCATAATTAGAGTCGCACATAGATATTTCCATAGAGAACGTTCGAAAAACGAGAAAGGGATGTACTTACGTCCGCCTATGAACTGAATCATTAGCACTATTAATTCGGCACAAAAAGTAGAGATTCCGGCTCCCGTGTATGAATAAGCCGGAATCAGCCAAAAGTTTAATAGCATATTGAGTACGGCTCCTCCTATTGTGCTCCATATTACAATATTTTCTTTTCCTAGAGGGTAAAGGATTTGAATGCCTATCACATTGGTTAATCCTATAAACAGTATGATAGGAGCAGTCCATTGTAGTACTGAAGTGGCATTCATAAATTCTACTCCACAAAAAATGTCAATGATGGGAGATGCCAACAGGATAAGGCCGCATAAGCAAGGTAATGAAAATCCCCAAACCAACAAGTAAGCCTTTTTCGTGACAGACGCAAACTCTTTCATTCGCTCTGTTTCTACCAGGTTCGCACACCTGGGAAGCATTACTACTCCTAAAGATGCTATGACAGTTAACGCGATATGAGATATTTTATTTCCGGCTGTATAATAACCTACAGCTGTTTCATCTTGCATAAATCCTAACATGATTGTGTTAAGGTTAGTGTAGAGACTGATAACGATGTTTAGGATGAAAATATGCAATGCCGGTTTCAAGTGCTGCTTCAGTTGCAGCCTTTTCCATTTAATCTGTCGGAACAGAATGAATTTTCGTAAGTGAATAAAGTTTATGAAATTGTTTCCTACTGTCGAGCCAACAAGAATCCATGCGTATGCCGCTAAGTCTTCAGGGGTATGTACGCATAGAAAGAGGAGTGCCAGGCATACTATGCGGAAGATAATAGCCCGTATGGTTATGAATTTGAAATCCTCTATTGCCTGATAGAACCAGTTGATGCCAAGAGATGTAAACAGAATGGCTATACTTAGTATGTAGAAAACCTCTGTTTGTTTTCCGATTTGGGGTATATAAGCATCCATTAACCATACGAAGAGATAGCCTGGAACGCATAACAACAGGCTTAACAGAAGTATCTCGACTGTAGTGCGATTTCGTTTTTCAATATCATCCCGATATCTGGCTACCTCCCGAACCGCATACATTGGGATTCCTATGCTGGTAAGTAGTATAATATAATTTACAATAGATTGCAGGAAGTTAATGGTTCCAATTCCTTCCGGTTGTAAAATACGGGATGCATAAGGAAATGTGATGACTGGAAAGATAATTCCAGTTAGAGTATTGATGAAATTAAGGATAATGTTTGTCTTTAGCGAAGGCATAAGTTTAATTTTTGTTAGTAAATAAATCCAGCGCCTTCTCCACTATATGGTGCATATCATAATACTTATATTCCGCCAGACGGCCACCGAAAATCACATTCGTTTCCTTATCCGCCAGCCCTTTGTATTTTAGGTATAGTGAGTTGTTCTTTTCATCGTTCACGGGATAATACGGCTCACTGCCTTCCGTCCATTCCGAACTGTATTCTTTCGAGATAACCGTTTTTGGGCAGGCCTCAATTTCCGCCCCGAACATCTCAAAGTGCTTGTGCTCGATGATACGCGTGTAGGGCACCTCCTTTTCCGTGTAGTTCACCACCGCATTGCCCTGATAGTTGGGCATATCCAGCACCTCCGTTTCAAAGTTCACCGTACGGTATTCCAGCTTCCCGAAGCGGTAATTATAGAACTCATCAATGGCTCCCGTAAACACAATTTTGTCGGCCAGCGCGGAAAGCTCCTCACGGTGGGCAAAGAAATCACACTCCAGCCGGGTTTCCACACCTTCCAGCAGACGCTCTATCAGCACGTTATATCCACCGACAGGGATGCCCTGATACTTGTCGTTGAAATAATTGTTGTCGAACACCAGCCGCACCGGCAGCCGTTTGATGATGAACGCAGGCAGTTCCGTGCACTTACGCCCCCATTGCTTCTCGGTATACCCCTTTATCAGCGCCTCGTAAATATCCTTCCCGATAAGCAGTTGCGCCTGCTCCTCCAGATTGCGAGGTTCTGTCACCCCTTGTTCTTTCATGCGTGCCACCGCTTCCGCCTTCTGTTCTTCTATTTTTGCCGCAGCCTCCGCAGGAGTTGTCACTCCCCATATCTGGTAAAAAGTGTTCATATTGAAAGGCAGGTTATACAGCTTGCCCTTGTAATTGGCTACGGGCGAATTGGTGTAGCGGTTAAATTCCACGATGGAGTTCACGAAATCCCATACCGTTTTGTTGGAAGTATGGAAGATGTGCGCACCATATTTGTGTACATTGATACCTTCCGTTTTTTCGCAGTAAATGTTTCCTCCCAGGTGGGGACGGCGGTCAATCACCAGGCATTTCTTGCCTTGTTGTCTGGCTTTGTAGGCGCATACCGAACCGAACAGTCCGGCACCCACTATGAGGTAATCGTAGTGTTGCATAACGAGTAAGTTTCCAATTTTAGGGTAGCCCCTTTTAGACGGGCGCCAGTCGGCACCCGTCTAAAAAAGAATCCACAAATTTAACGATTATTATTTGCATATTGTCATGGAGGAAGATTTACATCATCCGCATCTCTTCGTCTACCCACTTCTTCAGCTGAGGAAGCATCTGTTCTATCTTGCGGCAGCAAATCTTGTTTTGTTCAAAATCCATGTCGTCGAGCAGTTCCCATGCTTCTTCGTCGGGCATGTCGCCGCCGTAGCCTGCTGCCACAATGAGGGTGCTGCCCAGCCGGCTGGCCTGGGAAGGGGTGAGAAAACCATACTGTTCGTAGGTTTTCAGCTCGTACATCAGACCTTCGAACGTGAGGTTGCAGTAGCGGAGCAGGTCGGGGAAATCGGGCGACTCGGTGAGCCAGGCTTCCAGCATTTCCTCCTCGTACTGGCGGAGCAGCAGCAGACTTTTCAGCTGGGAGTACTGCTTCACGGCTGTGCGTGTCATCATATAGCACAGGGCATGCGACACGATGAGGTGTTCTTCGTCCGGATGCAGGTAGAATATGCCATCCTCTGGCGGACGTTGTGCCAGTAACTTGCGTTCAAATTCTGCGAATATCTGCTTGCGGGTCTCTTTTAAAGAGTTTATATCCATGATTCGTTTCTTTTTGGGCACGCTTCGCCGTTACCACTCCCAGACTCTTTCAGTCAGAAATGATAAACGCTACATGTCAATCTATGACGAGACAAAATTAATGTTTATTCAAGACATAAACAATCTTTCGGGCGGTTTTATGCCCTCTCAGGGCGTTTTTTTATGGTCTGACAAGCTATACTTAGAGCTCACGGAAAAAACGCAAGTGCATTTACAACTAAACGCAAGTACGTTTTACCTGAAACGCAAGGGCGTTTTACTTCAAACGCAAGGGCGTTCGGATCAAAACGCAAAGGCGTTTTTGGAGGTTCTCTGAAGGGGTGAAGAGAGAGGAAAACTTGACGGGTTGTCGGGGTTGGCAGGCATTTTTATAAACTATATATACGCGGGGTGTGGAAAAATACAACGCTTATATTTTTCCACACCTGTATATAGAAAGTTAGAAAAACCGGTGACAACCCGTCAACCCGTCAAGTAGCGGCACGGGGAAGGCACGGTTTTTACTTCCGATCTTTGTCTTTCGTGTGAGAAATTTGAGTGCGTTGTTCTGGTTTAATTCGCTCTAAATCAGCGGTAAGTGAATGGAAGAAATCGCGGAGTAACTCATCCTGCTTCTGCGGATTAGCGGCAAGCAGGCGGTGGTACACGGCAAGGATGCGACCGAGGAATATCAGATCTGTCAGGAGCCCTTTTTAACTTTTTGAAACGTATGTGCGCTCATCGGTGCCAGCCGGCACAGTTCCTGCGTGGTGAGGGTACGGCCATGTGGTAATACCTGGTGACGCCACGCTTCCAACATCTGTCCTAATTCAATCAATTTTGCTTGTTTCATAAGATTTTTGATTTAAAAAATAAAATTATAGTGAATTATTAGTTAAAATATTGCACCCATGCGTGCAATACAAATTTGTCGATTTAACAAACTTCTGTTACATTCGTCTTGCTGTTTCGAAAAAGTGAAATCGCAGTTTAAAACTAAAAGCATTGCAAATTTAATAATTCATAAAATAAAACACGAGAAAATGAACAAAATGATGCTAAGTATTTTTAAGGGTTATGCCGACACGGTGCCCGTGTCGGTGACGCTTGAGGAAGTAGTCCGCCTGATCAGGGAGGACAAGGTGTTGGCCGACCACACCGAGAAGTACCGTTACTACCGCTCGCAGGGGCAGAAACCGGCTGCCGACCGGGAAAAGTCGGCCTGCCCCTGCTTTGCCGTGGCGGTGCGTTTTGAGAACGGAAAACGGAAGACCGACATCAGTGGCTGGACGGGCCTCTCGATGGTGGACTTTGACCATCTGCCCGAAGGACGGGCGGGGGAGGTGTTTGAAAAAGTGTGTGCCGACCCGCATACCGTGCTCGCCTATACCACCATCAGCGGGCAGGGGGTGAGGGTGGTGTGCCGCTACTGTCTGGAAGGGGAGACGGCCGATACCGATCGGGTGGCGTGTTACAGCCGGGTGTTCCGCAGGGTGAACGAATATTATGGGCAACTGGCGGGATGCAGTTTTGACCCTGCCTGCAAGAATGCCACGCGGTTGAGCGGACTGGCGCATGACGCACAGGTGCATTACCACTACGAGGCAGAACCTTTCCGCTTTGACCTTTCCCGCATGAAGAAGGCGGATGAACCGCGCAGGGGACGGGTGGAACGCGTGGTGGCCCGTATCCGCAGGGAACTGGACGAGCAGGGCGTGGTGTATGCCCCGCATCACCATAACGAATACATCATGCGCATGGGCTATTTGCTGAACGAGTTCGGAATACCGTTGGAACAGGCTATTGGCTGGGCCGACGGACGTTTCCCGGAATACGACGGCGACGTGGCCGCCATTTTCTGCTCTTGCTATGCCGATACGGAGGCGCACGGCCGGCGGGAGGCGGAACTGTTTCGAGCCAGGAAGGAGAAGAAGGGGGAGGGGCGGACGCAGCTTGCCACGCCCGAGGAAATTGAGCAGTTTCTCACCACGCAGGCGGAGTTCCGGAAGAACGTGATTACCGGAAAGGAGGAGATGCGGCATCCCGAGGCCAAGGAGTTTGTGGAACTGACGGACCGTCTGGTGAACTCGCTGTGGAGCCGCATGACCAAGGAGGGGCATACGGTGCGCCTGTGCGATGTACGCTCGGTATTAGAGTCGGAGTTCGTGCCGGAATTCAACCCTTTTACGGAGTATTTCCGCTCGCTGCCCCCATGGGACGGGGTGACCGACCACATCGGGCGACTGGCAGCCACGGTGCACGTGGAGGGCGACGCGAAACTGTTTGATGACTGCTTCCGCAAGTGGCTGGTGGCTACGGTGGCCTCGCTGATGGTGAAGGAGGTGACGAACCACCAGATTTTAGTGTTCGTGGGGCGGCAGGGCTGCTACAAGACGACCTGGCTGGCGCGTCTGCTGCCACCTGAACTGCAGCGTTATTTCTGCGTGCGCTCCAACAGCGGACGGCTGACGAAGGACGATAACCTGGCCTTATCGGAATTTGCCTTGATTTGCTTAGAGGAGATTGACGAGCTGCGCCTGGGCGACATCAACCAGCTCAAGGCGATGGTAACCCTGCCGGCGGTGAACGAACGGAGGGCGTACGGGCACTACAAGGAGAACCGTCCGCACATCGCGAGTTTCTGCGGCACGACCAACCAGCCGGAATTTCTGAACGACCATACGGGAAGCCGGCGCTGGCTGCCCTTCGCAGTGGAGCACATAGATGACCCCTACACGCACCCCGTGGACTATGCGGGGGTGTACGGGCAGGCCCTGAAGCTGTGGCAGGACGGGTTCCGCTACTGGTTCGATGAAGAAGAAATCGCGCTGGTGAACGCACGTAACGAGCGGTTTGAAACGGCCAGTCTGGAAACGGACCTGGTGTTGGCCTCTTTTCGTGTGCCGATGCCCGGCGAGGAATGTATGTTCCTGACGGTGGGCGAGATTCTGCAGCACATCAGCGGGGGCATGAAAAATCCCCTTAGCTCCGTCAAGGTAGGGCTCGCCCTGCGCAAGGCAGGATTCGAACAACTACGCGTGGCGGGGAAAAGGGGATATCGGGTAGTAATGTACTCATGCGAGGAAGTAAACCGCAACCGTCATGCCATGGGGCGGTTTACCGAGGCTGTCGGCTAAGCATCAGTCTTTCTGCTTCAGGCCTTCTTTCAGCTTTAGCCAGTAAGGTTTTCCTAACAGCATCCAGGCACCGGCCAGTGCCACAGCCAAGAAAACGAAGCCGACTACAATGACCTTGCGGCTGGTGCCGGAGGGCTGGAGAGGAACCACTGCGGGTTCTACTACCGCAAACACCGGCTTTTCTTCCTGCACCTTGGCGCGGGCTACCTGCAGCTGCTGTGCCACCTGGCTGTACACCTGATATGCCAAGTTCATGTCGTTCTGCAGGCGTTCGCGTTCCGCCATTGTGCTCTGGAACACCATGTTGCTGTTGGCATCCACATAGCGGGCATAGCGCTGCTGGGCGGCATAGTATTCCTGCTGGCGCTCTTTATAGAGTGTTTCTAAGTATTGGCAGTCCTCTTTAGCTTTGCTTGTGCGGTAGGCAGAGATGTACTGCTGCAGTTTGGATACCACACTATCGGCTATCGTGGCAGTGACTTTGGGGTCTTGGAGGGTAACGCTCAGGGTGGTGATGGAAGTTTTCTTGTCCACATTAGCCATAATCTGTTTGCGCAAACCTTCTAATTTTGCCGCATCTTCCTCATTTAGCTCAATGGCGCCTTCTTGTGTAGTAGTTATATTTTTTTTCTCATCCGTAAATAGTGACTTGATGCCTTTAATAGCTATACTAGGGACTTGCGAAATGAAGCTCATCCAAGAAGAGTTTTCTTCTTCTAAATAGGCTGTGAAAGTGGTGTCTATTTTTTTGTCCTGACTTACTACGCGAGCATTGAATAGCTCGAGCAGAAAGGGGGTGGATGCTACGATGTCCGGTGCCAGAGTGGCATTAAGGGCATCGGGACTACTACCGCTTACGCTCGCTCCTAAGAAGGAGGCCGCCATACTGGCTAAACCACTGCTACCAGAGTTCCCTCCACTTACTTCGGGCGAGAGGGTAACGTTTACGCTGTATTGCTTGGGGGTGCCTAAGGCGATGAGAACTCCTACTATTAGACCGATAGCTGCTGCCTTGTAGAGGGTCTTGCGGATGGCGAGAAGCTGGTGAAGAATACCCATCCAGTCGATTCCCATTTCATCATCGTCTGTGTCCGGCTGATGGACCGGCTCGGTATAGTGCTTGTTTTCTTCCATTTTCTTTATTTTTTAGACATAAGAACAAAAGAACATGTTGAGTTAAAAATGAATAGTTAAAAAGTAAAAGCGGTAAGAATATCTTATTTTCACTTTTCATTCTTCATTATTAATTCTTCATTCTTCATTAAAAAGTTACTTCTTAATCAGGTTAGAGATGGTGGCGAACATGGTGGCCAGTGAACCGAAGGAAGAGGCGTATCCTAAGATTTCACCTACATTGACTTTCTTGTTCTTCTTGGTTGGTACAATGATTTCGCAACCCGGCTCAATCTTGTCTTTGTCGCGACCCTTGATGCGAGCT
>OHAE01001249.1_pt1 | contig 19695 bp, 17 predicted proteins | sample 1577061 | NCBI WGS metagenome assembly OHAE01 (sample SAMEA3541535, study PRJEB24748) | human gut metagenome | biome: human gut; feature: human-associated habitat; material: faeces | place: China | collected 2012
TAAATTCAAGTAACATATATCTGACTTTTAAGTGTTTCAATTATTTTTCATAACTATTTTCGAGTACAAAGGTACAAAATAAAATTATATAATGTTTATATTTGATGATTTTTCTCAAATATAAGCACGTAATTGTATCGTTTAATATGTTCAACACAGACATTGTAACAAAAATTCTTATCATATTTCGTATGAAAAATAATTATCATTATAATTTTTGCTCTACTTTAATTTATAATTAAAATAGAGCAAGTATAATATACAAAGAATTTTCACTAAGTTCATTAAGGAAACTAGTTACTAATATTACTAATTTGGAAGTACCGCTTTGAGACTTGAACTATAAACGAACAAGCTACAAATATATTTATCACATTGTTTCTAGTATACTATTAATCTTTAAATAGATTACCTACCAAAAGAAAAGCCTCTGTCTTTTTTGGCAAGCAGATAGTTTGGTTTAGAACTTTGATAGATATGATTAGATATACAAAAAACAAACTAAACTTAATCCATATGCTGAAGAAAAAAAGGGACAAAGAGAAAATATAGAATTCTAAATCACGAAGGACAAAGGGACATATTGCTCCAAAACCATAAATCAGCAGAAATGAAATTGTATTAGTGTTTTCTTTGCAGATTGTCTCCATTTTTTGTCCCTCGTTTGTCCTCCAGTATGAAAAATTGCCAAAGCCATACCTGATTATCAATATTTTATAAGTTTATAACACATATTACATCGTCCCTTTTTCCATCTGTTCCGAGAAAAATATATTGTCTTTTAGCGAGCAAAACAGCCGGTATACATAGAGTTAATAATACATCTTTAGAAAACACTAACTTTACATACTAGCTAGAATGAACTATAGCAGTATCACATAATTTACTGTAATAATTTAACCCTATTTTATTCCTTCCTCATCCTTCATATCCATAAAATTTGCGTTAAAACGCTTAAGAATAGTTTCCTAAACTCTCCAGTTCATAAAATCATTATTTCATTTCTGACAGCAAATATCGCCCTCTACCACTGACTATGCAAGGCTGCCCTGTTAATAAACCAAGCGCGGACGGGAAACCGGCTAAATGCTTCTGTCTCCACCATCCGGATACAATGTCGCTTGACGATTATACGCTTTGTCATATATTCGATAATGAGAAAAGAGGGAAAAAGCCCTTGTGGATAAATCTTGAAGAACAGGATCAAACTGAAAGAACATCATTCAATCATATTATTGCGATACATAATCCGCAAATTATCGGCACTATTTCAAATTTGTGCCGATAATTTGTTATATTTACGACATAATAACAGATATGAGTAACGAAATAACATCAGCCATACTAAATTTTGCCGAAAAGCATCATGACTTTAATATAGAAGATTTGTCTGAGTGTCTCTGCCACAGCATGGACATCAACAGATCTTCCCTGCTGTGGCATTTGTTTAAACTCGTAAATAACAACGTACTTATCAGAACCGGCCGCGGCATGTATGCCAAAGTGACGAAACCGATATTCTCGCCCCAACCTGCAGACGATATAATAGAGGTATTCAATCTGTTGCAGTCCAATTTCCCGTTTGCCAAGTTTTGTATCTACCAAGGTGAAATCATTTCACCACTGCAACACCATCTTTCATCCAACCGCATAATTTATGTGGAAACGAAGAGGGATTCAGCCGAAACCATTTTTGATTTTCTGAAAGGCGAAGGCCGACCGGTTTTTCTGCGTCCCACTAAAGATATAGTATATCGCTATGTGGATATGGACAGCAGGACCATCTTCGTGAAGAACCTTGTTTCAGAAGCTCCGTTGCAGGAAGTATCCGGCATTCCAATGCCCACATTGGAAAAGCTTCTGGTTGATATTCTGAGAGATTCTGATTTCTTCTATCTACAAGGGAGTGAAAGCGAACGTTTCATAGAGAATGCCTTCAAAATGTATTCCGTTAATCGTAGCCGACTTTTCAGATATTCCAGCAGAAGAAAAGTCAAAGAAGAATTATTGTCCATACTGAATAACTTGAATTTGCAACGATAAAAAAATGTTTTATGAAAGAATGGATTGACCAAATGGTCACTGTACAGCATTACAATGACAAGAAGCTGATTGAAAAAGTCATCCGTGCATTGTCATTGCTTGAGATGCCGGTCAAAGCAGAATCCCTCTGATTTTCAAGGCACATTCTTAATGCTGACAATAGGCAGGTCTGTCCATCATATGTCCATAGACATTGATGTAATCTATCCTCCTGGAGCAAACATAGAAATAAGATTATCCGAGAAATCCATAGATTTTGGTTCCATTGAACTGGAGCTTGTAAAACGTAAACAGAGAAATGATGCAAATATCCTCAAGAGCCACTCCAAGTTCTTCTATAAAATAGCATACCGGCATGATACGGAACCCCAGTCTTTTATTCTACTGCTTAATTATTTCCCTAAAAACAATATTTTTTGCGCAAATGGAAAGCGGATTTTTCTAATGACCGATTTGGAATAAAGCGACCTGCATAATAAACCAAACGTGGACATGGAAGCGGCCGAATCGGTTCTGCTTCCGCCATCCGAATGCAATGTCACTTGGCAATTTGCACTTTGTCTTATTTTGCCGACCCTAAAGCAGGAAAATCCAGCTCCAATGGAAACTGGTAACGACAGACCATGCAACAGAAACATCCGCAAAAATTTGTCGGAATGAAATAGTTGTTGTATTTTTACAGCATTAGACCTCCCAAAGCCTCTCAATGATGCTCAAATCTGGGGGGCGTTTTATTTTTATACCCTATGGGCATTTAATCTGACAAGGTCTATACATACCCCATTGAGATTGCCACCCTGCTGAAAAACAGAAGTTGGGACGTTAGGGACTCCCAACGAACGGAGCATTATATCCGAAACATTGGCTATTACCCCATACCGTTTCGATAAGAAATTGCGATTGTTTCTCTTTAACGATATAGAGAAAGTAGAGATTGCCTTGCACAGCGCATTGACAAACATCGTGACGAGGAAATTGGCAATATTTTCTGGATAACAGATGGGAGTTTGTTTGTAAATGCTGACAATTTCAACCGAACCATGACATTGGTTGACAAGGAACTGAAAAGTTCAAAGGAGGAGTCCATCCTGCACTTCAAAAGAGAATATGAAAGGTTACTTGCAACAGTAATTGGCAGATTTTCCGATGATAGACATCAAGGTTTGGTTTACCTACGAGCTGACAAGAAGAACCGTTGTGGAAATAATAGTCCTATAGACTGAACATATATGTTCCATTATTCCGCCTGCATTTTGCGAATGACCATAAGAGACAGGCGGATTTCCTTTTTGAGTATATCAAGACAGTATATGAAATATTCATCTAGGTTAGTCTTCTGCCTTAGTTCCTACATACTTGTACGAAGTTCCTCTTCATTGGAAGACAGAAGTATCACATTAATAATTCGAGGATACAATGCCTTAGCTTTATTGGTATATCGGCAAAATATCTGCCCTATTAATGAGCAATACTGAGATTTTCTGCGCAGACTGGCCTGCCTCCAACAATCTGCATCTTCTGATCCAACTTTCTTGGCGACTTTGTACCTATTGTTATTTTCGATACTGCTCAATATATCATATAATATGCAAATACAGCAATTATATCTTACTTTATGATATATTGATGGATAAATATTAAATTCAAAAGTAATTCTTCCGATATAAATTACTACAATCCATACTTAAATAAACATTATCTAAAAAGGTATATTCAAAGTATTTGATATTCTATTAGTTACAAGTATTTTATACATTTTACACAGTCAACTGAAAACTCAGAAGGAATTACAAAAATTAATTATGGCTGGCGAAAAGAGAATAAGTTAAAAGAAAATATTGGCATACAGAAAGATTACTCACCTCTAAGGTTGATATCAGTTTCCAACCAAAATATACAAGTATCTATCTTTTATTTGGCAAGCAAAATAGTTTGGTTTATAACTTTGATAGATATACAATAAACGAGACTAAACTTATATCTATAAGAGGCGGCGAAAGAAAAGAGGTATAAAGAGCAAATACATCGCATCAAAGCATGAGGGACAAAGGAGATTTAACAGGCTCCTTAATCACGTTTTTCAAAAATGAAATTGTATTAGTGTTTTCTTTGCAGATTGTCTCCATTTTTTTGTCCCTCGTTTGTCCCCCAGCATGAAAAATCGCTAAAATCATATTTGATTATCAACATATTATGGGTTTATAACATATATTGCATCGGAAACGCTTCGTCCATATTGGGAAAATATACCGCATGAATAATATAGACTATAACATATATGAATTTCCAGAATGCGAATCCATAGTCATTTCTGGAGATATTCACGGGGATTTTAATCTTCTCGTAAACAAAATGTGTGTGCAATACAGAATGGAAAATACGCTTCTGATTGTAGCAGGAGATTGTGGATTTGGATTTCAAAACAAAGATTATTATGAGAATATAGTTAAAAGGAACACTAAGCGTATGAATACAGCGAACAATTGGATTCTTTTCGTCAGGGGAAATCATGATAATCCTGCCTACTTTGATGGCAAAACATTCAAGCATAAAAGATTCATGGCCATCCCAGACTATTCAATTATAAAAGCCTGTGGACATACATTGCTCTGCATAGGTGGAGCAATATCTATTGACCGCTCATACAGGATTAACGCATGGGAACAAATCCAAAAGAAACGCTATCAGCCAAGTCTGGAAATGGGTAAAGAAATATACGAGCCAAACTATTATTGGCCCAACGAGAAACCTGTATTCAATTCTGAACTGCTTGGGAAAATAATGTCTGAGCAACCAATCGACAGTGTCATAACTCATACGTCACCTTCATTCTGTGAATTACAAAACAAGAATGGTCTTTCCGAATGGAGCAGTAATGATACACAACTGGCGTCCGATGTCCAGCTGGAACGGCAAACCATGGATTCCATTTATTACTCACTCAAAGAGAGCCGAACTATTACACATTGGTGCTATGGGCATTTTCACCAGAGTTGGCATAGCGACATTGAGGGGATTCTATTCAAAATGCTCGATATTATGGAGTTCTACGAAATAAAATAACATTACCATACATAATGATGTAAATTCTTAAAAGCTACCAAACAGAATATACGATTTCAGCAAGGAAAAAAGATAAGTAAAGCCCTTAATTAACCTTAACAGCTCTCTAACTGGATGGAGAGCTTTCTACAAGTTTAAAGTTTACATTTACCCATGTAAAGAGGATAAGTCTTTAAGTTTACTAGTTTAATAAAACTCATATATGTATATATGGATCAATAAACTTATTTAATAAACTTCATCCCTAAAGCAGGAAGGTGAACTATTTTTTCTTTGCTGAAAAATTACAGGTAGTATATTGACTTCCACCGAATGCAAAATGAATATTTAGTGCGTCTATTTTCATTATAAATCACGTATCGATTATTTTTTTCATATCAACTGTACCTCCTTACTGAGCGTTTTTATTCTCTGCTAAAGATTTTTCTCCGAAAACGACATCAAGATCTTTAATACCGTTTGCAACCATGAGCCCAATCTTTTGGATACCCCTTTTTTAAAAATGTCAAAGCTATCACTCCATCCTGTTGCGTTTTTCTGTAGAAATATTGAATATGCCCAATACATCGCGTCGGTCTTCCTCTGTAACGGCCAATGTGACATAGAGCGGTTCACTGGATACCGAACGTTTGCGATAAATCTTAATATGCCCACGGTCTGCGAACATTACTAAGCAACAACTCTCAAGAACTACGCACCAGACAGACATTTCCTTGTGTACAAACGCTATTGGCTGGGGGGGTGATTGTATCTGCGAATGCAAAACTACAACCAACCCCCAAAATGTTAAAAGCAGCATTTGCTCAAAATGTCATTTATTCCTGTAGCTATGTAATAATTTGAAAACCATAATCAATCAACAGCATCCACCAATTTAGGTTTTATATTGATAGTTAATGATTGAATTGTAGAGTTACCTCTTTTTATACCAGGAATATTGATTGTAAACCCTACAATATCTTCATTTGCATTAAGTGGGTATCTTGTGGGTCTGTCAGGTGTAGAGTTCTTGTCAATAATATATATCACAATTTGAGGTGTTTTTGAAAGGTTGAGTTTCTCACGCAAAATATTCAGATCGGCCATATTACTTTTGATACACCTCATGGCAGATAAAGTCATTGAATCATCCTTATGAATACTTATGTCTGATAAAAAATCCTTAAAAGAACGAAGCACACCGATATTGATTATCCCATCTCCTCTGTCTTCGTATCGACGGGTTCGGTTTATCTTATTGACAGATATACTTTCAGTAACGTTTCGTTTATCTATAATATTGTCATGTTGTTTACCTGCAAGAATGACATTCCAGTTTTCAAGTAATCCTTTATCGGTGACTTTATCTAACCATTCTATAAGGACCTTTAAATCATTAAAACCTTTAAGCCTTTCGGAATAATTGTAATCATTTAAGAATCCCTTAATTTTGTCGATTGGAATATTTTTCCAAACTTTGTTGTTTTCTGCATATGGATTGTCGTCTACATCATTTGCTGGAGTTCCCAATGATTCTATGAATTTTGATAATAGACTTAAATTGTTATTCAACATACGGGTATTATTTGTGAAAACTCCGGTTTCCATAGTGTGACCAGCAAAATCATAAGTAGCTCCAACTGCATTTTGCATTTTACCTTTCGACACGATTTCAAGGAATTTGGTAGAAGGTGATGCCATAATTTTCGGACCACATTCCGAAGGGTTCTGGCCTATTTCTCCCATGAATTTTATCTCATCCCGGAGCTTCTGATCCATTTCGGCCATGAAGCGGAACTGATCTCTTACCTGCAATGAAAGCCATATTCGGGGTATCAGTTCATACCCTTTTCTATAACCGAACCATCGTCCCATTTGCATGAGCGTATCCGCACAATGGGCAGGTCTAAGAAAATATGTTGAAACTAGTCCTTCCAAAGTCAAACCTCTGAAAAGAGTGTTTCCTCCTATAACTAGAAACGCAGGCGCATCACAAGGCATCTCCCAGCTTTCCGGATACATTAATCGTGAATGGTCCACATTATTATCGCTGTTGTCTATACAGAGATGAATTCCTGTTTTATAAATTCTCTGATTATTATCCGAATTTATCTCGAGTTGAGTCAATCCGGCAGCGACAAGTTCTTTTATATAAGGAAGCAATTCTTTGAAATCCGGGTAGTCATTGATGCCAGACATGTTAGAATAAGTAGGGTATTGATTCATGAAATCCATTTTACTAAAAACCTTCGTTTCATATTCCCAAATCTTTTTACATTCTGCAATAATATTTTCTTCGCCTAACGAATTAAAGAATCTTCGTATGGCATCCCCCATCTGAATATGAGCATTTGTTAATCTGCTAGTATGAACAAGCATACTAACCGGTTTTCTGTAGTGGATAAAACGCATATAGGCCACACCATAAATAAACCAGTAGATTGCATTTATCAAGCTGCCCGGTATCTTTATTTCATTTCCTTTTTGAATATCTTTTACTATTTCAATCTCATCGTTTTGTATCAGGCGTACCATATTCAACCCAGGGTATGATGTGGAATCCTCATCGTCACTCTCATAGCCGAAAATCTGTTGAGGCCCAAAATATTCATCAGAAACAGAAAGTGTAGCAATAAAGTTGGCCGGATACAGCGATTCCTTTCCAGGAACTTCATTCAGTACATTAGCATAGGGAGTGGCTGTATATCCAATATAATTGACGGACTGAAAACTACCCACAGCACTTTTTCCTTTAGCATCCCTATTATTTACAAGATTCAGAATAAGTTCGTTTATTTTAGTACGAACTTCTTTATTTGTATTAATACTGGCCTGGTCTGCTTCATCATCAATTATCAGCATTCGGATATTCTCTCTATTGTTCTTATCGCTATTAAGCCAGCCAATTAGGTTCTTTAATCGGATAGCGTTTTTCAGACATACAGCCAAATAACGTATATTGCTTCCTTCTCTAAAATTTTTATCTACTAACCTTCTCCCATGTTGATCTATTGGGAGGGGATTATCTATGGCTTCCCAACTGATATTGCTGTTCCTTGAGTTCAAATCTTGTACGAGTCTTCCCAAAGTCTGAACCCTGAGGTTTTCCATCATACCCGACAGCACAACAAACATATTCCAGCCGGTATCTGCGGCCATTGCCATGAGAGCTGCCATATTTGCAGTTTTGCCCGACTGAACATTACCTATTACCAAACCTTTAATGGCTCCACTTTCCTGGGTGTCCCTGCTCAGTTGACGAAGGATTTTAATATTTGCGTCTTCCATCACATTTACCATATCCCTACTAAATCCTTTATCTTTCAAAAGGAGTTTTCTGTAGCATTGCCAAACAGAATTCTCGTCAGTGGGTACTTTTATCAAATTATTCTCATTACTACCATGGATTACAGTGGCTCCTTTGGCATCAATTAGTCTTTCCAATCTTTCCTCTTCAGCACGTTGTTTATCAACAATCTGATACCATTCTTTCGCAGTTAGTTTGGGCCAGTACATATCTTCAAAGGCAAATTTCAGAAATACCATAAGCTCCTGCTCTGATTCTTTTCCAGCATAACGCAATGCTTCCCAAGACTTACCGGCATTGCGGCTATTATCTATCCATTTTTTTATTTCGTTCATAGTACTAAAATAAATTGTAATTAAGCATTATCAGATTATATTTCACGTAGTATTATTGGTAAACAAATTAGATCACAATAGGGGAAGTCATTTCACATGGGTAAATATTCTATAGTCAGGTTTACCCTTAAACGTGAACTTATTATTTTCAAATACTTCATTGCCTCCTTGGCTGTATAAGGCATCTCAACATATAAAGTTTCATCGAGCTTGAATCGGTTTCCATTGCCATTGGTCGTAGAAAAAAGATCCCTATTCTTACTGACGGTAATATCAACCGAAGCTACTGATACTTTGCGCGGCCCTAATCTGTAGATGCAGTCTACAAATACCTGTCGATAGCTCTCATGATCAATGATATCACCATTTGGCATTATCACTACGAGACGATTCTTATGCTGTGTTGCACCTTCTATCCGGGGATCTGCTTCTCCCTTGAACTTTCCGACCTCAATTTTCATGCCGATATTGAACTGACGGTTGATATTGATTAGCTGATTGGTCTTCTCGCGCGTATCTGACTGATTGAAGTAGTACCATCCAGGAATTATCTCTCTGATATATTTTTTTACTTCTGGACAGTACGATTGAGAAACAACTCGATTCTTACCACGCATTAATGCATGATTCCACAGCAATGTCTTCAATCCATTATGAACCAAATGCTTATTATATATTCGACAGGGCTTATGACTCCTTTAAAGAACTCTATAGGATACATCTTACAGACTCTTTCTTTGTTGTCAGAGCCAAGACGAACTTAAAGTATAAGACAGTCAAATGGAAGCGAAGAATGCCAAAGAACATAATGACAGATGCGGAAGTGAAACTGACCGGATATCTCTCCGAGAAAAAATATCCTGAGTCATTCAGACTCGTCCGATATTACGACGAAGAAGATGACCGTGAGTTCACTTTCTTGACGAATGCAAAACAACTTTCTGCGCTGGATGTCGCCAATCTTTATAAGAAAAGATGGTTAATCGAGCTGTTCTTCAAATGGCTCAAGCAACATCTCAAGATAAAGAAATTTTGGGGCACAACAGAGAACGCTGTTCGCATACAAATCAGTGTGACTATTATCACGTACTGTCTTGTGGCTATTGTCCAACATGATATGAAGTTGAAACGTTCAACCTATGAAGTTTTGCAAATTCTCAGCATATCATTGACTGACAAAACCCACTTGCGTGACCTGTTCGACAAGACTAATTTCAATGATGTCAAAGATCTAAATGATCCCCTGATTCCGGGGCTTTTTGATTAATTGTTTAACTCGTCCCATTTTAACGGGACACTAATGGAATCGTTTTGTGAACAAGAAAGGGGGATAATAATGTTTTTTAGTAGTCATTTTTTGCTATATATTAGCAAAAAAATGATATTCCATATGTTTTGATGTGGTCAAAATTTGTATGATTATAGGTTATACTAATGATAAATATCATTACATTTGTTTAAATAATTGATATATACTTTAAAAACTTGGGATATGAAGCCTGATAGAATAATTCTCATCCGTCATGGAGAGTGTTTTGCCAATACAGATGAAAGTAAATTTGCTACAGAGCCCGACTATACAATAGAATTAACCGACAGAGGAATTCAGCAGGCAATAGAAGCTGGAGTGAAGTTAAAACAACTTGTCGGTGATGAAACCTTATATTTTTATATTTCTCCTTTCTGGAGAACAAGGTCAACATTCGAAAATATAGCTAGACAGTTCCCTAAGAGTCAGTTCAGATATAGTGAAGAACCAAGATTGCGTGAACAGGAGTGGGGGTATCTTCGCTCTTATGATGAATTGAAAAAATTGAAAAAAGAGCGAAAGGAATATGGTGTTTTTTATTACAGATTTCCCGGAGGTGAAGCCGGAACTGATGTATACGATAGAATTAATGACCTGTTAGGCTCTTTACATCGTGATTTTCTGGAGCCGGATTATCCTCAGAACTGTGTTCTTATAACTCACTCCTTGGCAATAAGGCTCTTTATAATGCGCTGGTTTCATCTCTCTGTTGAAGAGTTTGAGGAAATGTGTTCTCCAAAGAATGCTGAACTTGTTATATTTGAATATGATGCATGTTCTGATGAATACCGACTCATAACCGAGATAGAACGTAAAAAAGAGAATGTGACAAGAAGCAGACCAATATCTATATGAGTTCAGAATTATATATTAACCTTTAAAATTTGAAATTATGATAGAAAGATATAAATCAATTGGCTTGTTTATTGACGGTGGCTATTATGCCAAGATAAATAAAGTACTCGAAGAGAATCTGTCACTTAATATCAACGTCGGTAAACTTATGACATTTATTAGAGAGAAAATTGCTGATATCTGTAAAAGCGAGGTCTCCGAGTGTCATATAACGGAAAGCCACTATTTCCGCGGACGTTATAGGGTGAACGACGCCAATACAAAACATCTGCTTTACAGTGAACGAAAATTTGAGGACTTACTGATAGAAAATGATGTAATATTTCATTATAAACATCTGAGAGAGGTGCAGAAAGGCGGCAATGTCACAGTGATTGAAAAAGGTATTGATGTTTGGTTTGCGCTCGAAGCTTATGAACTATCCACAATAAGAAAGTTCGATTATGTTGTGCTCATTACAGGTGATGCTAACCATGAAATGCTTATAAAGAAGTTGAAGGCCCTGAAGATACATACGGTACTGCTTACATGGGATGTGTCTGAGGATGAAAGTACATCTACGTCAAGATTCCTTAAGGATGAAGCTTGTACACACGTAGAGATAAATAAGCTTGTGTCACTCGATAAGGAACTATTGAAATCCTTATGTAGAACTGTTTAGTTTTCCAAAGAATAACCTCTAATCTCTTTATCTATGCAAACCTCGGAATCAGATTTTTATAAAACAATTATCAGTATCGATTCAACCAATGTAAATGATAAGCTTGACAGTCTTGTCAGTGAATGTAATACAAAAAAAATTGTATATAACGATGATGCGCATCACGTAGATATGACTTTTATCAAAGATAATGAAATATTACTGGTTAAAACTGATATTCTGTCCGATGAGGAAAAAGTACTATCCTGGCTTGCCGATGAAAAAGTTCTTGGTGATGAACCTCCTTTGTATTTCTCTGAAACATCGCACAGGAGATCCCCGGTTTATGATATGATTGAAGAAAAAAAGAAATTCAGTTATATCTACCCCGAACCTGAATACAGGATATATGTTCTGCTCTTATGTAATTACTCGATTATCAATGAGGATGAGGTGCAGGAAACCTGGGAGAGTATGGGAGTATTTGTGGTTGACAATATTATCGGCTTGTCCTCTTTAAAAGAGACAGATAATAAGTCCGCCGATGAAGACAACGATAGCAATGGTCATGCAAACAAAAGCAATGATACTAAAGATTCCACATCAAATAAAGACGATGAAGAATTCGAACGATTGCTCAATGATTTCATTGCTGCGGAATATAATGATGAAGATACTCCAGCAGAAAATACAAGCTTGTCTAAAAAGAAGGTTCAAGAACTTAGAAATGCCCCAATATCCCCTAAAGATGTGTTCTTTATTAACTATGTCGAAGTATATGGTGTATACGATGAAGGTAAGCGCAGCAGCAATGCTCTGAAAGTTATAAACATCAAAGGACTTGAATCTGTTTTTCTTGTCATTGAATTGCAGTATATCCTTGACGAAATACCGAAAGGAAAATTCAACATACGTATCTACAACGATAGCGGGCGTGTTATGTTCCATAAAAATATAACTGCGGAATATGTCTTTACTCCAGCTGATAATGAGTATACTTGTATAGTCGCTTCTGATATCCTGCCTGATGAAGGAGGTAAATGGAATAAGGGACGGTATCTTGTAGAGATACAATATAACGGCATTACACTGAATGCCTACTCATTTGCGGTTGATGCAAAGTCCGAAAAGGGCAGTCTGTTTGTAAAGGAGGAGGAAACAACGGAATGTTCTGCTCTATCCGAGATGAATGACATGATAGGACTTCATTCTGTGAAAGAACAGATGGATAAGCTGAAAAGCATTATCCTGATGAATAAGCGCAGGAAAGATATTGGTCTCACAACAACATGCCCTACATTACATGCCGTATTTATGGGTAATCCCGGAACAGGGAAAACAACAGTTGCAAAGCTGTATGGGAAAATGCTTAAGGAACTGGGCTTGTTAAGCTCGGGCCATGTGGTCGTGAAGACAAGGAGTTCCCTTATGGGACAGAACTATGCAAGTGAGCAGGAGAAAACTGTTGCTGCCATTAATGAAGCAAAAGGTGGTGTGCTGTTCATTGATGAAGCGTATCTGCTATATAAGCCGGACGACAAGAGGGATCCGGGCATTAATGTGCTTGAGACTCTCCTATCGGAAATGAATTCCAACAATAATGATTGGGTTCTGCTGATGGCAGGATATACCGAAGAAATGCTTGCACTGCTTTCAGCCAATGTCGGTTTCGATTCAAGGATACCTGTGTCCAACAGATTCGTCTTTGAGGATTATACCGTAAATGAACTGATGAGTATTGCTGACAAGTTCTGCAACGACAATAATTATTTCCTGACTTCGGACGCAAGGCTTGCTTTAAAGAACAGGATATTGTCAGATTACAAAAAGAGAGACCGCTCATTCGGTAATGGCCGTTATGTATGCGATATTCTTACAAATGAGGTATTTCAGGCTATGGCTGTACGACTGAGGAATATAGACAATCCCTCTTTCGTACAACTGATGAAAATAGATAAAGAAGATATACCTGCAATCAAAATGAAAGAGAATCCTTTCAATAAGCTGAATTCTATGATTGGACTCAAAAATCTGAAAATGGAACTTGAAAGGCATCTCAATATGGTACGGATGATGAAAAAGCGTAACGAGATGGGAATAATATCGAATATACCTCCACTTCACATGGCTTTCTTAGGTAATCCCGGTACCGGTAAAACTACAGTTGCTGACCTTATAGGCGAGATATACGCTTCGCTCGGAATACTGTCTATAGGCAAGGTTATCTGTGTAGAAAGAAAAGACCTCGTAGGTCATTATATAGGAGATACTGAGCAAAACGTTAAAGAGATCCTGAAAAAGGCTAAAGGCAATGTCCTGTTCATAGATGAAGCCTATTCATTATATCAGGGTGACAGCTCAAAGGACTTCGGACATATTGTCTTGGATTCACTGCTTACAACATTGAGTAAAGATAATATTGATATGCTGGTAATACTTGCCGGATATACTGATGAGATGGAGAAACTGCTCGACTCGAATGTAGGCCTCAGGTCACGTATCCCTTATAAATTCTATTTTGAGGATTATACAGTAGACGAGTTGATTGAAATAGGAAAGAAAATAGCCAAGGATAACAATTACAGATTTACTACTTCTGCATTGAAGGCTTTGAAGGAATATGTTGGCTTGATGATGAAAGAACGCAAAGAAAGCTGGGGTAATGCGAGATATATAAGCCGTCTTATCACAAATGAGATTATTCCCAACATGAGTTCCTGACTTCTTAATATGGAAGCTGACAAGCAGAATGATGCCCACGCTCTTACAACTATATGCAAGTCTGATATTCCTACTTATAATTCCGCAACTGTTGATACAAAACGTATAACCAGGCTTGATGAAAATGCTATATCGGAAATCTTATCTGATTTGGATAATATGACAGGTCTTGAAAATATCAAAAAAGACATACATGATTTTGTTAAAGTAGCAATGAATCTCAACAAGTCCGGTAAGTCATATTCGGAGATGTTCTCATTACGCTGGAATTTTATCGGTAATACGGGAACAGGCAAAAGTACTGTAGCGGGAATTATCGGACGGCTTTTAAAGACTTTGGGTATTCTTGAAAGCGGACATCTTGTTGAAATAAAACTTGAAGAGTTCTATAATGCTTCGGAATATAAGGCCGATGCCATATTGAAGAAGGCAGTAATGAAGTCTATAAAAGGTGTACTGTTCATTGATGCAGATGCTTCACTTTTCAAGAAGCCTGGATATTCATTCGACAGCAGTTTCATAATGTTTAAGCTTACTTCAATGCTTGCTGAAATATCCGGTAATAATGCTATCATAATTGCTGAAAACGAGAATCACAAAGGATTGAAACCGATAAATCACACACTGACATTCCCTGATTACAGCGCAGAAGAGCTGCTACTTATCCTAAAGCAGTGTCTTTTCAAGAATAACCTGCACCTATCGGAAGAGGCATCTCTCAGAATGTCGGACTATATAAAGGGATTGTGCTCACGGAGAGATTTGGGTTATGCTAATGCTAGAACAATGAAAGTTATTTCAGATACCATAATAGAAAGACATCTCAGCGACATCAGTAAAAATGATAATTCAATATGTATTAATGATGTCAGTTCCTTTGTGTGGAATAATTTATTTAAAGAAAAAAGGATAGGTTTTGTATATTAGCTCTTACTTTTTCTGTATTTTTATAATCTTCTGTTGTCATTCCATTCGACACTATAAAATATTTTGTGTAAATGGGAAATACGGGATTCAAGTTTGAGTCTCGTATTTTTTATTTTATAGATTTGCAAAATGAAGAAGATTATGAAAGAAAAGAATCAAATAGTGCCCGATGAAGTATTAAGCAAGGAGTTCCTTAGCCAGTTTAAAACAGAAGCCAATGTAAGCAAGTTCCTGAAGCAGTTACATGCCCAAGTATTGAAAAAAATGCTTGAAGGCGAAATGAATGCCCATTTGGGGTATGAAAAGAACTCTGTGTCCGGTAATAATAGTGGTAATTCATGCAACGGCAGCTATCCGAAGAAAATCCAGACCGTACATGGAGAGTCTGTCATTTTATTTTCCTAATGGATAGCTTAATGCCACCATTAAAACGATTTGCGCTATGACACCTAATATTTCTGTATTCATACTTTAATTATTTTTTTAGTAGACAGTTGCAATACACTGTCAATTCATTATCTAGAAATTTTCCGGTTTAACCAAGACATACATCAAATAGCCAAACATGATAAGGCTCACAATAAATAATACCGTATACATAAATCTTTTCTCCTTTTCATCTTAAATGTTTTCAAACCAATCAATACATTTCTCAAATAACCAAAAGCAGCTCATACCTATCAGCATGCAGACTACAAAACCAATTGTAAATAGTTCCATCATTCTTTATGTTTAAAATTCATTCTTAGCAATACAACAGGTATGCCAAAGGAGGAATAACTTACATAGCAATCTATATATCAATGTATTAAAGAAATAAAACCAGATATAAAATACTATTCCAACTTGCTCAATTTGATAAATTGATCTTATTATTGTGATATGATACCTAATACTCAGACTGATAGAAATGACAAAGAAGAGCACATTAAACGGATGTTATCAATGGAGAAAAAATAAAGCCGTCAGAAAGTATGAACTGCACTTCTGTGTAGCAAGAACTTTCTAACGGCTTTATTTATTTTTATATAAGATATATCTGCCTTTAATATATACCAACTTGACTATATATTGAGAGTGATAGATTCGCTGATATGTTCATTATATTTATTACATTGTACTTTTCAAACCAAATATTATTGAGAATCAATATCTTTTATGTAAAAGGAATTAGAAGACATACTAAAATTCCACAACCTTATCTATTTTCAATATTCTACCGCTTTCTCCATCTACCAGTTTATACTGTATCTGTCGAGTTCCGCCAGTCGGATTAGCATTACTGTCGCCTTCTTTGTAGACTGGAAAACGTTGGCAAAATGTATTTTCCACGATAGCCATCTCATCATGTCCCATATAGCCCTTGTTTACTTCGTTGTTTTCAGAGATCTCGGGCAAATATACCTGACTTACCGATTTTCCATTGTTTACAGAGTATCCAATTAATTTACCGTAGTTTCCACTACCATCCGATGTCAGATAGATAAACACTTCCGGATAGCTGTCAACATTCAAATCACCTATCTCAGCATTTACAATCGTATATCCGGTTATATCATGATACAATGTTTCATTGGATACGCTTAATCCGGAAGGCTGAATTATAAGGCTGTCACCTTTGGTACTTACCATAAAAGAAATCTTGCTTCCAGGATACGTCAGTTCTTTATTGAAGCCTTCTTCACTTACCTCCTGTTTCGTAATATTCATATCTTCTTTCGCTGTAGTATCAGAAGCACTGCCTTTCTCATTCTTATTGAATGAACAAGACATCAGCAAAGCACATAACACAAATGAACTTATTTTCTTCATAATTCTCTTGATTTTATAATAGTAAAATATTTTTATTAATAACTCATCTTATATCATTGCATATTTGCTGGATTTCATTAATAAGTCTTGAAACATGAAACCCGTCACACACAGCATGGTGAACCTGGATAGAAAGAGGAATAAGGTATTTATCATCTTGCTGAAAGTACTTTCCATAAGTAAAAATAGGCAACAAATAAGTTCCATCCGCAAATATATTCAAATTGAAACCAGTAAACGTAGCCCAGGGCAATGAAGATATAGGAAAAGTATTAGCTGGCGTATCAGGTTTGGCATCTATACCGTAATTACCGCCAAACATTTCAATATCCCGTTCATAGTTTGAAAGAAAAGCTATAAGATCATCATTCCACTCCGTCCACAGATTGGAAAAGGTTTCATTCTCCTCATGAAAAACAGTATAACACGGCAGTAAGGTATCCCACACTCCCAACTCCCCTTTGTCATTGATTGCTGTTCGAAACTCTTCATGATTATTTACCGCCTTTGTCAATACATAAATCAAAAGAGGATAAAGTTTCGAACGACTTTTGTTTTTAAACGCTATAATCCCGGAGATATCTATGTTTACAGTAATGCTATATGTACACCGTATCTGACTGAAATAATGATCAAAATACGGCTTTCTTTTCCAATTATCTTTATCTATAAGTTTAAACATAAGATTGTTTCATTATATCAATGCGGCAACTATTACTTTTCCGAACACATTACTTTATCAGTCAGATAAACAAAACTCGTAATCATCGCAGAGGAACGACTAATGATATCTTTATTTATCAGCGACATATTGTCTACTTCCGAATGATGGATAGAAAAATAATTTTTTCTATCAGCCATATAAAAATAGACTGGGACTTTCTTTTCTGAATTTAAAGGCCAGAAAGATGCATCTTCCAATGGCATCCTTTGCAATTCAGGTGTGAATCGAAGGCTATCAGAAAATAATTTTATTTTGTTATAAACCTCTTCTGTTTCAAATAGGGCAAAGCCTACTGGCTCTTCCGCTCCCGAATCAATTTCAAGATTATACAAATAACTCTCATCCCCATATACTTCTATATATTTTTTCATTCCTGACATAGATATCTCTTCATCCTGATAGATCAGAACTCTGATTGTGTTTTGCGGTTTGATACCAGCTTTAGAAAATATTCTCAGCACGTCAATAGCCTGAGCACATCCTGTAGCATTATCCTGGGCTCCCTGACTATTGAACCACGAATCAATGTGTGCAGATATAAGTATCACTTTATCCGGATTTTTTACTCCTTTTATTTCTCCTATCAGATTGAATCCGGTTGCTGTTCCTTTACATTCTGATGTAGAAGAGAAAGTTATTCTCAGATTAGGATTCTTAGCGATACTTTCGGAAAGTATATCAGCATCATGAGTAGAAATAGCCAAAGCAGGAATCTGTTTTACGCCTTCTTCATATCTGAGTGTTCCCGTTCTTGGAAAATTATCGGAAACAGGCGAAAGTGAACGAGTAATTACTGCCTCTGCACCTTTTTTTGCAGCCATTGATGCACCAAACACCCTTTGCCATCCAGCTTTAGAATACCCGTTTGCCGTTGTATCCATTTTTTCATTAAAAAAAACGATACAACCCTCCAATGAAGATGCTTTCTCAAAATCGGCCTTATCTGTAAATTCTACTACTTTCAAGTTTATCTCCTTGCCCCCAGTCCCTATAGACATCCCCAAAGGAATAGCATTTAGTTCTTTTCTACCAGTTTCATCCATATAGTATAAAGAAGAAACACCAGGCAGCCATAATGGAACATTTACCGAGTCTGTTCTCACATCAACACCTGCCTTCTCCATTTCACTTTTCAAAAAAGCAATAGCCTCCTCATTACTTTTGCTTCCTGACATTCTTGCTGGAGTGTCCTCCGACAATGTCTTGATACACCGAAAGCAATCATCACTTTTAGAATTCTTTTCTATTCTATCTAAAACTGCTGTGTCCGACTTACAACCAGTCAACAAGCATAGTAAAACAATTATTACATATTTCATAATCTAGTAATTAAAGAACTTTACTCAATTCATTACTCCATAGTTCATAACCATTTGTATTAAAATGCATTCTATCTTCAGAATAATAGCGTAAATCAAGCAAACCATCTGCATTATATAATAAAGAAGCCAGATCCACATATTCAACATATGGAACATCATCTGCATATTCTTTTAACTTCTCATTAAACAGTTTCTTATTTTTACGAATATCCTTTCCAAGAAGAAAATCCATTGGAGTTGGTTTTATAGAAATAAACAAAATCCTACATTCTGGGAAATCTCTATGAATCCTACCCAGCAACGAAATATACTCATCGAATACAGATTCAACAGGTTCACCATTTTCTATATCAATGTCATCATATATTACCACTGATGAAGGATGATATTTGCCTATAACATCATTATAATAATATTGTATATCTTTTATACTTGCTCCACCAAAACCTCTGTTCATTACATTCCGCCCAGGGAAATAACAAGCTGTCTTCCAAAGATTAACAGTAGAGCTTCCTACAAATAAAATAGGATTTTCTAATAGTGTATTTTCCGAATCATACTCTACAAACCTCTTTATTTCATTCTCAAAACGAAGAGAATCATCACTAGTGTCTCTTAATAATTGTAAAAAGACTCGTTAATTATTTGATTTACAATA
>OHAE01001263.1_pt1 | contig 19545 bp, 10 predicted proteins | sample 1577061 | NCBI WGS metagenome assembly OHAE01 (sample SAMEA3541535, study PRJEB24748) | human gut metagenome | biome: human gut; feature: human-associated habitat; material: faeces | place: China | collected 2012
TGCTGAAAGCATCTAAGTACGAAGCCGGCCACAAGATTAGATTTCTCAGGGTCGTCAAAGACGATGACGTTGATAGGATGCAGGTGTAAAGGTAGAGATACCAAAGCCGAGCATTACTAATTGCCCGTATGCTTTCCTTGTCTGGAAGGATGGGTGATATATACTTTCAGCTTCTTGAGAAGTACTTGAATTACCTGCTTGTTAGTCATGAATACATAAAGGATATTCAGGTGACTATTGCACGAAGGTTCCACCTCTTCCCATTCCGAACAGAGAAGTTAAGCTTCGTCACGCCGATGGTACTGCGCAAGTGGGAGAGTAGGTAGTCGCCGTCTTGATAGAAGCCCTGCAGCATCACAAGTGCCGCGGGGCTTTCTTTTTTTGCATGAGGCAGAAAAAACGCCGCCGGCTCCGGGGAGCACGGCGGCGGAAGCGTCTCAATGTACCAGGGTGTTCATTCCTTCCACGATCCTGCCGCAGGAGAAGACGCACCTGATGCTGATGTCCTTGTCTATGATGAGAATGTCCGCATCCTTGCCCTTCTGGAGTGTGCCCTTCGACGAGTCGATGCCGACTTGATGTAAGATATATATTTTTGCCAGTCTGAATAAAAAAAGAAAGCCTTATTTTACTTCCTCTAAACAGTGAACGAAAGTTCTTTTTGGGCATTAAAAGATTATTTATGTAGCATCTGTGAAATACTTCTTAGAGGAAGAAGTTTGATTTCTAGACAATGTCTGTATGAATCCTGCCACTCTTCTATAAGTAAGGAAAATTAACTTATCTATCTCGTTATATCCATTTTGCAAACCTTATCAATGCGGTATCTCTATGTTTGCACTCATGATATCTCAGTTCGAATTTTATAGAAAATCATAAGCTTTCTTTATATTGATATTTACAGGACTGATCCCAGCACACATACGCTGTAATTCGATTTATAAGAGTCTTGATATTTCTCAATTATAGGTCTTTATAATGACTTATTTTGCTTAATGATTAACTGTAATCAGGCTGAAAAGAAAATTTTTGTATCAGTGTTTATAATAACAATATCTTTTGTACTCTTTTCTTTTTATATACAAGAATCTTATACAGTTTATACATGAACAGATATACTTTTTCAATTTTTGCAAATATGTTGATATTTCTTTCAGAGAGAATCTATTTTTCTATGTGATAAAGTAACTTTCAACTCATGTTATTGTGATATTGCTTTTCAAAGAGATTTTTATTAGTATAGAAAGCATTATTAGATTTTTATCTCGCAGAAGTTTTTCACATAATAATGGAGAAAAATAGGAAACTGTTTGATTACCATTTTTGAATATCCATTTGAAATTTATGAATGATATATAGTCTATTGTTTTTAAATAATGTGATATCTAGGAATAAGAAATAATTTAAAGGCCTTATATAATTATAAATAGAAATTTGTTTAAAATCTAACTTACTAATTTACTGATTAATGAATTGATTTGATTGTTTCTTTTGAATAGTTATTGCTGTTTTTTGGATAGTTTTTATCTATAAAAATATTCATTGGTTACTAGTTTTGAAAAGTCTTAAAAATTAATATTAAACAATAAATTTTTGACCAATAAAATTTAGTTACTATGAGTAAAGAAGACAAATTTAATCTTTTGTTGCATGGCAATATGTGGCGAATACCTTTATGTATTGCTGCATTTACATTGTTTCCTAAAGGTAATTGCTATGCTGAAGCTAATGTTATGGCAGTTAATACTCCGGTTGAAACTTTACAACAGCAACGCACTGTCAGAGGAATTGTAGTTGATGAGAATGGTATTCCTATTATAGGTGCGACTATTAAGATTTTAGGTACAACTAATGGAACTATTTCCGATATGGATGGAAAATTCGAATTAAATGTTGACTCAAAATCTGTACTTGAAGTTTCTTATATAGGTTATTCTACGCAAAAAGTAAAATTAAATTCCTCTTCTTCTATACAGATTACATTAAAAGAGGAAACAGAGGTCTTAAATGAAGTGGTAGTTACTGGTTTTGGTATGGCTCAGAAAAAAGCTACTTTGACAGGAGCGGTATCTTCTGTAAAATCAACAGATATAGAAAGATCTTCTGCTGTGACAGCCAGTGGTGCATTGGTTGGTAAAATTGCTGGTTTAAATTCACGTCAGCAAGGAGGTGCACCGGGAGCAACAACCGCTTTACAGATTCGTAATATGGGTACTCCTTTGTTTGTAATTGATGGTGTTGTTTCTGATGAAGGTCAGTTCAATAATATGGACTTTAATGATATAGAAAATATATCTATTCTAAAGGATGCTTCTGCTGCTTTATATGGAGTACGTGCGGCAAATGGTGTAATAGTTGTTACAACTAAGAAAGGTCAAAGAAATACGCGAAATACAGTATCTGTTGATGCATATTATGGTTGGCAGAAAAATTCAAAATTTGTAGATCCAGCAGATGTAAAAGAGTATGTTCATGCTTATACTACAGCTGAAACTTTTTCAGGAAGAACGGATGGAAACAGACGTTATAGCAGAGAAGAATATGATAAATGGATGGCAGGTGCAACACCGGCTTATCAAGGATGGGATTGGGGAGATTATATATGGATTAGTGCTCCTCAGTATTATATTAATACTAATTTTTCAGGAGGAACTGATAAGGCAAATTATTATGTAGCTGTTTCACATATTAATCAGGATGCTACTATTCGGAACTATGGTGGATTCCGTAGAACGAATGCCCAGATGAATATTGAAATGAATGTAAATGAGAAGTTTAAAATTGGGGCTAGTATGAATGGACGTATCGAAGATCGGCGTCATCCTGGAGTGCCAGGTGGAGATGATACGTGGCTGCCTCGTTTTGCAACTTTGAAAAATCAGCCAACTAAACGTCCTTTTGCTAATGATAATCCTAATTATCCACAAAAGGTATCTGACCAACCTGAAACAAACTTTGCATTGCTGAATTACAATACAAGTGGACGTGTTTCTGATGTTTGGCGAGTAATTCAATTGAATGGTAATGCTGAATATGAAATACTGGATGGCTTGAAGGCAAAAGCTATGTTAGGATATTATTTTGGTCTTCAGGAACTTGATAATCAGGAATATAAATTTAATTTGTATGCATACGATGAAAAAACAGGGGAGTACTATGTAACCGATCGTATGACAAATCCTTATAGAGAAAGAAATCGTGATAGAGTAGAAGATCTGACGAGCAATATCCAATTAAATTATGATAAAAAATTTGGGAAACACGCAATAAATGTTGTTGCTGGCTTTGAGGCAACTAAGCGTAATCGTCCTAAAATGTGGATTCATTCTACTCCAACATCAGATGCTATGGATTTGATTCGTCTAAATGAGATTGTAGAATTTAATGATACAGGAAAAGGTACAGAAGCCCGTATGGGGTATTTGGCACGAGTCAATTATAATTATGCTGATCGATATTTAGTAGAATTTATTGGTCGTTGGGATGGATCATGGAAATTCCGTCCAGGTCATCGTTGGGGCTTTTTCCCTTCTGCTTCATTAGGATGGAGACTTTCAGAGGAAAATTTTTGGAAAGAAAATAAAATAGGTGAAATAGTTACTAATTTAAAAATTAGAGCTTCATATGGAGAAGTAGGTGATGATAATGTAAGTAATTATTCTCCATATGATTTCTTACCGGGATATACCTATAATAATGGTGGAGCTGTAATTGACGGTGAATGGGTTGTCGGATCTGCTACTCGTGGACTTCCTAATGAAACATTGTCTTGGTTAACAGCAAAGATTTTGGATATTGGTATAGATTTGGGATTTTTAAATAATCGATTGAATGCTCAGGTGGATTTTTTCCAGCGTAAACGTGAAGGACTACCTGCCCAAAGATATGACGTTCTTATACCTGTTGAAGCAGGTTTTAGCTTGCCACAAGAAAACTTGAATTCAGATATGCATCGTGGTTTTGATGCATCCATCTCATGGTCTGATAATATAAATGATTTTCATTATAGTATAGGTGCTAATATGACTTATTCTCGTTTTTGGGATTGGGAACAGTATAAGCCTCGTTTTAGCAACTCATGGCATGAATATAGAAACAGTATTTGGCATCGTGTAGGATATGTTAATTGGGGATATGAAGCTATTGGACGTTTTGAAAGTTGGGAACAGATTGCTAACTATCCAATAGATAATGACCGTAAAGGTAATCGTACTGTTGTTCCTGGAGATATTATGTATAAAGATCAAAATGGTGATGGAGTGATCAATGGATATGATGAACGTCCTATTGGCTATCGAGTAGACAGTACTCCAACTTTGAATTATGGTATTAATCTATCTGCTTCTTGGAAAGGTTTTGATTTAGCAATGGATTGGACTGGTTCTGGAATGACTTCTTGGTGGCAACGTTATGAAACTGCTCGTCCATTTCAAAATGATGGAAACAATCCTAGTGAAGTCTTGACAGATGCTTGGCATTTGTCCGATCCATTTGATCCAGATAGTGAATTAATTCCAGGAAAATATCCAATGCTCCGTTTGCCTTCAGATGAGACAAGTGCATATGATAGCAGTACTTATTGGTTACATAATGTTCGTTATATAAAGTTGCGTAACTTAGAGTTTGGTTATACATTGCCTAAATCTTGGTTAACTCATACTGGTATCACTAATGTACGAGTATATTTATCTGGCACAAATTTATTAACTATATCTAATATTAAAAGTCTAATGGACCCTGAATGTGCTAGTGATAATGGATTGGATTATCCTCCAATGCGTGTAATAAATCTTGGTGTAAATCTTAAATTTTAAAAATGATGAAAACTAAATATTTGTATACTGCTTCTTTATGTCTAATGATGATGTTTGGTAGCTGCAGTGATTTTCTTGATCAAGAACCAGATACTATTTTGACCCAGGATCAAACCTATGGTGACGAAGCTTTGATGAAATCTGTATTGGCTAATTTTTATGGTCGTGTAATGTTTGGTCAGAAAATTGAAGATTCTGATGCTTGGCGTTTATTAGATGAAGTAATCACATATGACCGTAGCCAAGAAGGAGCTTGGGGACGTAATAATTGGAGAGACGGATATGATTACGTTTTGTTTCATGACCTGAATGTTTTTATGAATGGAGTACAGTCTTCTCCTGTTTTAAGTGAAGATGCTAAAAAAGCATATATTGCTGAAGCTAGATTTATTCGTGCTTGGACTTATTTCTGTATAGGTCGTTCTATTGGAGGAGTTCCTATTATTGGTGATCAGGTTTTCTCATATACTCCAGGAATGGATATTTCTAGCTTACAGATTCCACGTAGTACTGAGTCTGATTTATACGACTACATTATCAGTGAGTGTGAGGAGGCTGCTAAAGGCTTGTCGAAGGAAACCAATAAAAATAATGCGCGTGCAAATTATTGGGTAGCCAAAATGCTTCAGGCGCGTGCTGCTTTATATGCAGCTTCGTTAGCTACTTATAATAATGTAGAAGAACATCCGGGACTTAGAACAAAAGGAGGAGAAGTGGGAATTCCTGCTGAAAAAGCAAAGGGATATTATCAAATAGCTTTAACTGCTGCTAAAGAAGTTATAAACGATGGTCCATATAAGTTAATGTTTTCAAATGATCAGAGCCATCAAGCTTTAGCTGATAATTTCTATAAGGCAGTATGCCAAAAGGATGGTAATAGTGAAGTTATTTGGACTTTTGACTTTGTTTCTCCTGGAAAAACTCATCAGTTTACCAAAAACAATCTGCCTAAGAGTATAGAACAGGATACAGGTAGTGATAGACTTTCAGTAATTTTGGAACTTGTTGAAGCGTTTGAACCTATTGATGCTGATGCATCACAGTTGGGTACATCTGTACAATTCGATGCAAGTAAATGGAATGAAGGTAATACCGAATTGAATAATCTGGTATTCTATGATTCTCCTACAGAGTTATTTGAACAGAGAGACCCTAGATTGATGGGGACAATTCTTGTGCCGGGTTCTACTTTTGCAGGACAAAATATTGAAATACAGGCTGGACAGCTGATAAAAAAAGATGGAAAATGGGTTGAATTAACGGGAGCACGTAATTCATATGATGATGAACATCGATTGATTACTGCTAATAATGGTCCATTAGGAGGTGACGATCGAGAGATTAATCGTACAGGCTTCTATATTCGTAAATATTTGGATGAAACTCCTGCTGCAGGTACTATTGGTAGAGGATCTGCTATGTGGAATGTACATTTTCGTATTGCAGAGGCCTATTTAATTGCGGCTGAAGCTCAGTGGATGATAAGTGGAGATGAAGGTGATTCTGAAGCTTTGTCTTATATTAATGAGGTACGTAAACGCGCTGGTGTAAATCCACTTACTTCTATTGATAAAAATAAGTTGATTCATGAGTATCGTGTGGAATTTGCATTTGAGGGACATCGCTGGTGGACTTTAAAAAGATTTATGGAGGCTCATAAGTTATGGAATGGAGATCCCAACTCGAGAACAGCACAGCGTCACGGATTATGGCCGTATAAAGTTGTTGCACCAGGAGATCCGAATGATGGAAAATGGGTCTTTATTGAAAAAGATATGGCTAAGTTAGGCTTGTGGACTAATCCATATAAGTGTACAGAAGCTGATTATTATGGAGAAATAGACAATGGATGGTTAAATAATAATCCTAAGCTAGTAAAGAATCCTTATCAATAATATAAAAATAATACAATGATGAAAAAGTTGATTAAAATATTATCATTTTTTGTTTTGATGATTGTCGTATTGTCTGGTTGTCGGAAAGATAATTATGATGAACCTGAATCTTTTATAACCGGACGAGTTGTATATCAAGGTAGACCACTTCAGTTAAAAGGAAATGAAGGTGTTGTTTTACAATTGTATCAAAGTGGTTATGAACTTCATGATCCATTTAATGTACATGTTAATCAAAATGGAGAATTTTCGATTTGTATTTTTGATGGGCAATATCAGTTGATAACAAAAGCAGGACATGGTCCATGGACTTCTGAAGGAAGAGATACAATATATATTGATCTGAATGGTTATGCTAATGTTGATGTAAATGTGCAACCATATTATTTGGTTGATAATGCAAAAATAACTCTTGATGGAAATAAGGTTAATGCTTCCTTCGATGTTAATAATGTTGCAGGAAAGGGTATTGACCGTGTGATGTTATTATTGGGAACTACACAGTTCTTATGTGATGATAATCATAATGTGGACAGATATGATGAAACTGATAACATGGCTGAATACAAAGACGGAGGTAAGACTTATGTATTTCAAACAAGAGATTATGCCGAACATCAAATGTTTCAAACTGCTCTGAAACGTGGTACTTTGTTTGGTCGTATTGCATTATGGCCTTCCGGTTCTGACCAAGCTATATATTCTGAAGTAATACGTTTAAAATGATAATGGTTATATCTTTCTAAATTTACATTTATAGGCTATAAAGGGACTTACTTTAGATATAATCTTAATGTAAGTCCCTTTTTGTATATAAATGAATAGAAAATGCCATTAATTGCGCAAGAATTATCGGTGAATGAAATAAGAACAATTTTTCTTTGCAATAAGTGAGTTGTTTTGTAAAAAATCTGTATTCTCATATAAAGGTATAATATTAATAGTATAAGAAATATCAGTAACAATTTATAAAAAAATAATTATGAAACTTAAGTCTTTGTTTTGTATAGGTATGGCAGCTATATCTATGTGTAGCTGTAATAATGGGGGAGATCAGAAGATGACTCATATACCCAACCAACTCCGTGCACCTATGTATCCATTGGTTACTATAGACCCATATACCAGTGCTTGGTCTGCTTCTGATAAATTATTTGATAGTCCGGTAAAACATTGGACTGGGAAAAACTTTCCTTTATTGGGTGTGGCTAAAGTTGATGGAGTTTCCTATCGTTTTATGGGAGATGAAGAGTTAGAACTTTATCCTGTATGTGGTACTTCGGAACAAGAAGATTGGACTGGAAGGTATACAGTAAAACAACCAGTTGAAGGTTGGGAAAAGGCTGACTTCAATGATGGAGCTTGGAAAGAAGGTGCAGGAGCCTTTGGAACGAAAGAAAATGAGCCGACAGCGAAAACCCAATGGGGAGATGAGTTTATTTGGGTACGTCGCTGGATTGATGTCAAAGAAGATTTATCATCTAAGAATTTATATTTGGAATATTCTCATGATGATGATGTTGTAATTTATATAAATGGTATAGAAATTGTATCAACTGGTAATTCTGCAAAAAAATATCAATATGTTAAGTTGCCGGCAGAAGCTATTGCTTCATTGAAACCGGGTAAAAATTTAATAGCTGCTTATTGTCATAATAGAGTTGGCAATGGCTTATTAGATTTTGGTTTAATGGCTGAAAAAGATAATACTCGCTGTTTTACTCAAACAGCAGATCAAACTTCTGTAGATGCACAGGCAACTCAAACTTATTATAGTTTTACATGTGGTCCGGTGAATTTGAATATCAAGTTTACAGCTCCTTTATTGATGGAAAATTTAGATCTGATGACTCGTCCGGTCAATTATCTTTCTTATGAAACAGTTTCTAATGATGGACAAGCTCATGATGTAAGTCTCTATTTTGAAGCCGCTCCTCAATGGGCTGTCGATCAACCATATCAGAAGTCAGTTAGTAAAACAGGTAGTGCTGAGGGGATTACTTATGTAAGTACAGGAAGTGCTGAGCAGAATATTTTAGCGAAACGTGGAGATGATTTACGTATCGACTGGGGATATTTCTATATGGCCGCTCCGCAGTCAGAAAATATATCAGTAGTTGCTGGTGATGGTATTGCTTTGAGAAAAGCATTTGTTGCTGGTAACTCATTAGATAGTCAATCTACGGGTGGTTTTGATAAGTTAGTACTCTCTTGTGACCTTGGCAATAAAAAGAATGCTTCAGGTTATGTTATGTTGGCTTACGATGATATATATTCTATTCAGTATTTTGGTCAGAATCTACGTCCATATTGGAATAGAAATGAGAACGAAACTATCTTCTCACAAATGAAAAAAGCTGTTGCTGAATATGATGGTTTAATGGAGCAATGTACAGCTTTTGATAGTAAGTTATTTACTGAAGCAGAGAATGCTGGAGGACGTGAATATGCTGAATTATGTGCTTTGGCATACCGTCAGGTGATGGCTGCTCATAAATTAGTAGAATCTCCTGAAGGTGAATTATTGTATTTGTCGAAAGAAAATTTCAGTAATGGTTGTATTAATACTGTTGATTTAACTTATCCGTCAGCTCCTTTGTTCTTGGTTTATAATCCAGAATTGCAGAAAGGTATGATGAATGGAATTTTCTATTATAGTGAGTCTGGAAAATGGAATAAACCGTTTGCTGCACATGATTTAGGAACCTATCCTCTTGCTAATGGTCAGGTATATGGAGGTGATATGCCGGTTGAAGAAAGTGGAAATATGTTGATTCTTGCTGCTGCTATTGCTACTGTAGAAGGAAATGCGCAATATGCAGAAAAGCATTGGGAAGTGCTTACAACTTGGGCGGATTATTTATTGGAGAAAGGACTTGATCCTGAAAACCAACTTTGTACAGATGATTTTGCAGGACATTTTGCTCATAATGCAAATCTTTCTATTAAAGCTATTTTAGGTGTCGCTTCTTATGGAAAATTAGCTGGAATGCTTGGAAAACAGGATATTGCGGAAAAATATATAAGTAAGGCAAAGGACATGGCTGCTCAGTGGATAAAAATGGCAGATGATGGAGATCATTATCGATTGACTTTTGACAAACCTGGTACTTGGAGTCAAAAGTATAATCTGGTTTGGGATAAATTACTAGGATTGAATATTTTCCCAGAAAGTGTAGCACAAAAAGAAATTGCATATTATTTGACAAAACAGAATACATATGGTTTGCCTCTTGATAGTCGGGAAACATATACTAAGAATGATTGGATTATGTGGACTGCTGCTATGAGTAATGATACTGCTACTTTCAAGAAGTTTATTTCTCCAATTTATAAATTTATGAATGAAACTCCAGATAGAGTTCCTATGAGTGATTGGACATGGACTATTGAACCTAATCAGAGAGGCTTCCAGGCTCGTTCTGTAATTGGTGGTTATTGGATGCAAGTATTGAAAGGTAAACTTATTCAATAAGGTTTTGATATTTTTATTCTGATTTTACATCATGGTTTCTACCAATATCTTATTCTTTTAGGATGGTTGGTTTAGGAACCATGATGATAGATATATTTAATGAAAATTATCTATGTCTTAGTTTTATAGGCATCGTATAGAGAAGTTAGTATTTAAGGAAGAAATACTATGAAAAACATTTTATTTGGAGTTTTACTATTAACTGGTATTTGTTTTTCTACTTGTAAGGTAGAAAAGAATGTGGAAATAGTTCAAGAAGAAATAGCTCCGGGAGTTATTAAATTGACTAAAGGGGAAGTTGATACTTATACTCCTTATGCTGTTTTGGGAGGAAAACCTGTTTCTGAGGCTATGCACGAATTGCCTGAAGGAAAACTTCCTTTTAGTTTGGATGATGTTTGTTTAAAGGTATGCGATCGAGGATGTGTGGTAGAGATTCCTTTGGATAAAGATGAACAACTGTATGGATTTGGATTACAATATGGAACATTTGGCCAACGTGGTTTACGTAAACGTCCAATTGTAAATGATAATCCTTTAAACGATTTGGGATACACTCATGCACCACAACCATTTTATGTTTCTACTAAAGGATATGGTATTTTAGTTAATACAGCACGCTATACAACATTTCTTTGTGGATCAAATCAACAAATTAGTCAAAATGTACGTCCAACAGAAGGAAATAGAAATAAAATAGCTGTCAATACAGAAGAACTTTATGAAAATCGTAGTGGTGGAAATAAGGTTTTTATAGATATACCTGGAGCAAAAGGTATTGAGATTTTCGTTATTGCAGGACCTACTCTGAAAGATGTTGTAAAACGTTATAACTTATTGTCTGGAGGAGGTTGTTTACCACCTATGTGGGGGTTAGGGTTTAAGTATCGTGTAAAAGGAGATGCTGTTCAGGATAGTGTAATTCGTTTTGCACGTTATTTTCGAGAAGCAAAGATTCCTTGTGATGTTTTGGGCTTGGAACCTGGTTGGCAAACTGCAACGTATTCTTGTTCTTACTTATGGAATGAAGAACGTTTTCCTGATCACAAAGAGATGCTGAATAAATTAAATAGCTTAGGATATAAAGTTAATCTTTGGGAACATGCTTATATACATCCAACCTCATCTATTCGAGAGGCTATGATGCCATATGCTGGAGATTTTTTAGTGTGGAATGGTTTGGTTCCTGATTTCTTGTTGCCTGAGGCACGTAAAATATACTCTGATTATCATCGTACGTTAGTAAAAGAAGGTATTTCAGCTTTCAAGCTAGATGAATGTGATAATTCAAATATTGCATATGGTTCTGCAACATGGGGATTCCCCGATATGAGTCATTTCCCATCGGGAGTAGATGGAGAACAGATGCATCAAATGTTTGGTTCGCTTTATGTCAACACTATAGACAGTATTTATAGAGGGATGAATCAACGTACGTATCTTGATTATCGTTCTTCTGGTATGTTTATGTCATCGCGTAATGCTGTTCTTTATAGCGATACTTATAACCATAAAGATTATATTCAAGCTATTTGTAATTCGGCTTTTGGTGGTTTGCTTTGGTGTCCTGAAGTACGTGAAGCTTATTCGGATAAAGACTTTTTTCATCGTCTTCAGACAGTGATTCTTTCACCGCAGGCAATGGTTAATGCATGGTATTTACAGTATGCTCCGTGGATGCAGTTTGACCGTAGTAAGAATGATCGAGGAGAGTTCCTTCCGGAAGCTAAATTGTATGAAGACTATACACGTACGTTGATAAATTTACGTATGCAACTTATTCCCTACCTTTATAGTGCTTTTTATAAATATCATAAAGAAGGGGTTCCACCTTTCCGACCATTACTTATGGATTATCCAGATGATATACGTTTACGTGATATCTCTGATCAATATTTGATAGGTGATGGATTAATGGCTGCTCCCCTATATGAAAATGCAAATTCTAGGAAAGTGTATTTCCCAGCAGGCATTTGGTATAATTTTAATACAAATGAAAGATATGAGGGAAACAGAGAGTATGAAGTTGCAACAGATTTTGATCAGCTTCCACTTTTTGTGCGTGAGGGTACTTTATTACCCTTAGCCGATGCTGTGCCTTATGTTACTCAAGAAACAGTATTTAAGTTGCATTGCAAAGTTTATGGAGTATCTGAAGCATCATGTCTTTTATTAGAAGATGATGGGGTTTCTTATGACTTTGAAAAAGGATTGTTTAATTTGGTTACTTTAGAAGCCGTTGATAAAAAAGTAAAAATGAATAGGACAGGTAAATGTAAACTTAAGCGTTATGAAATAAAAAGTTACGAATTCATAAACTGATAACTCATTGACTGATTGATTTTTCCTGTTTATTTGATAATATATTATATTTGTTTTTAATAAAATTAATCTATGAAGAAACTATTAGTTATAACTTTATGTTTAAGCTCATTATTCTCTTGTAGTACGCATAAAAAGAAAAGTCAGTGTGAACTCTCTTCATATGCTGTAGCTTTATTGGATAGTACATTAAAGTATTATAGTACAGCTAGAATTGGATTATTTCATGAAAACTATCCTTCAAAAGATGATGATATGGTTACTTATCTGGCTGGTGAGGATACTATTCGAAAGAATAGAGTTGCTTATTTATGGCCGACATCTGGAATGTTTTCTGCTGTAAATGCTTTGTTACGGGCAAGTGATGATAACCGATTTAAACAAATGTTGGATTCAATGATTATTCCTGGGCTTGAGTGTTACTGGGATTCGTTACGCCTTCCAGTCTGTTATCAGTCGTATATTGCAGAAGCGGGGTATTCAGACCGTTTTTATGATGATAATTTGTGGATTGGTATTGATTTTCTTGAGAGTTATAAATTAACCAAAAAATCAAATTATTTATCTTCTGCTGAAAAAATATGGAAATTTATAGAAAGTGGACGAGATTCGGTTTTGAACGATGGTATATATTGGTGTGAGCAGAAGAAGTTATCAAAGAATACATGTTCTAATGCTCCGGCAGCTGTATTTGCGTTAAAACTGTATGAGGCTACAAATGAAAAAAAATACTTAGAAGCAGGAAAGGAATTATATCATTGGACAAAAAGTTGTTTGCAGGATTCTGCAGATTATTTGTACTTTGATAATATTTCTCTGGATGGTAAGATCAATGAAACAAAGTTTCAGTATAATAGTGGACAAATGCTTCAAGCAGCTTCTCTTTTATATAAGCAAACTGGAGAAAAGGAATATCTTACCGATGCTCATAATCTGGCAAAGGCTTGTAATGATTACTTTTTTGAGGATTTCCAAACAGAAGAGAATCATAACTTTAGAGCTTTAAAAAATGGTAATATATGGTTTGTTGCAATAATGCTAAGAGGTTTTGAAGAGCTTTATCAGATAGATAAAAATCCGGTTTACTTAAATAATTTCAAAGAAACATTGGTATATATGTGGAAGCATAATCCAAATACTAACGGCTTGTTTGGAAATGATGTTTTTGTTCATGATATTGATAAACAAAAGGAATCGAAGTGGTTACTGACTCAAGCTGCCTTAATTGAAATGTATGCGCGTTTGTCAGTTTTTGAATAATGAAAAGAACAGAAAGCTAAAGCTTTAGCAATTGATAAATTTGAAGAACTTACCTGAGTTTACAGTATTAATGTATTCTTAGGTAAGTTGTTTTTATTACCATAGCGAACTTTTGTAAAATAGATATAATGTTATATACTATGAAGATTAACCGTGTTTTATTATTGGGACTGGTTTTAGTCAAATCAGTCTTTGTTGCTGTTTCTCAGGAGCGGTGTGTGCCTGTAGGGATGCTTTGTGAATATTTGAGTAATCCTTTAGGTATTGATGCATTACATCCACGTTTAAGATGGCATTTGGATGATGTAAGAGATAAGGCTATGCAAAAAGCTTGTAGAGTATTAGTAAGTACTGATTCTTTAAAGCTTGCTGATAAAAATTATGCAGATTGTTGGGATACAGGTAAAAGGAAAACAGAGACAATGCAATTTGTATATAATGGAAAGAAGCTGCTGCCGTTTACAAAATATTTTTGGAAAGTTGAGGTATGGGATAAAGATGGTAATAAGACGAGTTCTGATATTGCCAGCTTTGAAACCGGAATGCTTGAAATGCATAATTGGCGAGGATCCTGGATTAGCGATGGGAGAGATATGGATTATAAGCCTGCTCCTTATTTCCGTAAGGAATTTGTTGTAAATAAGAGTATATATTCCGCTAGAGCATATATTGCAGTAGCTGGATTATATGAACTTTATATGAATGGACAGAAGGTTGGAAATCATCGACTGGATCCGATGTATACACGTTTTGACAGACGAAATTTATATGTAACTTATGATGTAACCAAGCTTATACAGGAGGGGAAGAATGCGATAGGTGTCTTATTAGGCAATGGATGGTATAATCATCAGTCGATTGCTGTTTGGGATTTTCATCATGCGCCTTGGAGAAATCGTCCTACATTTTGTATGGATCTGCATATTGTGTATGCGGATGGTACAAAAGAGGTTATTTGTACGGACCGTGACTGGCGTACCAAGGAAGGAGCTTTATTGTTCAACAGTATTTATACTGGAGAGCATTATGATGCACAAATGGAATTGAAGGGTTGGAACCTTCCGGGATATGACGATTCAGAATGGAGAGAATCATCTTACCGTAGTATACCATCGGCTCATTTAGTTTCACAGCAATTACAACCTATACGTGCTGTTGAAACGTACGCAGCGCATCGAATGACTTGTCTATCTGATTCGATTTATGTATTTGATTTTGGGCAAAATATGTCGGGAGTTACATCACTTCGAGTTTCTGGGCAGAAAGGAACTGTTATTTATTTAAAACATGGTGAAAGACTTTATCCTAATGGAAGGGTAAATACTTCAAACATAGATGTATATCATCGTCCAATAGATAACTCAGATCCTTTTCAGACAGATATCGTAACCTTGAAAGGGGAGGGCCAGGAGGAATTTATGCCGAAGTTTAATTATAAAGGATTTCGTTATGTAGAAGTAACGAGCAGTCGACCGATTAAGTTGAATGAGCAAAGCCTGACAGCCTATTTTATTCATAGCGATGTTCCACAGGTAGGGTTTATACAATCTTCCGATACAATCATTAATCGTTTATGGAGAGCTACAAATAAAGCCTATCTCTCAAATTTAATGGGATATCCTACTGATTGCCCTCAAAGGGAAAAAAATGGTTGGACAGGAGATGCACATTTTGCCATTGAAACTGCTTTATATAACTACGATGGCATAACTGTATATGAGAAATGGCTTGCCGATCATCGGGATGAACAGCAACCTAACGGAGTTCTTCCGGATATCATTCCTACTGGAGGATGGGGATATGGCACCGACAATGGACTTGACTGGACAAGTACTATTGCTATTATTCCTTGGAATTTATATTTATTTTATGGCGACCTTAAGCCTTTGACGGATTGTTACGATGCTATAAAAAAATATGTTGATTATGCAGAGCGAAAAAGTGTTGGCCGGTTAACAGACTGGGGAAGAGGTGATTGGGTCCCGGTTAAATCTCATTCCTCTAAGGAGTTGACATCTTCTACCTATTTTTATGTAGATGCAAAGATATTGTCTGAGACGGCTAAATTGCTGGGTAAGAAAGAGGATTACCTCTACTATTCGAAATTAGCTGAAGAAATAAAGCAAGCCATTAATGCTAAATATTTAAACTATGAGACAGGAGTTTACGCCAGTGGTACTCAGACAGAACAGAGTGTACCTCTTATGTGGGGAGTAACTCCGGAACATATGAAACGTAAAGTCGCACATAATTTGGCTTGTAAAGTCAGAGAATGTGGATTTCATTTAGATGTTGGTGTATTAGGAGCAAAAGCATTGTTGAACGCTTTGAGTGAGAATGGAGAGGCTGAAACTGCTTATCGGCTAGCTGTACAGGATACGTATCCTTCATGGGGAAATTGGGTTGCTAATGGTGCAACTACCTTGCTTGAAAATTGGGATTTAAATGCAACTCGCGATATTTCGGATAATCATATGATGTTTGGCGAGATTGGCGGATGGTTATATAAAGGTTTGGGAGGCATTTATCCTGATGTCAAGTTCCCAGGTTTTAAACATATAATATTAAAGCCGTATGTCCCTAGGGATTTAAAGCAATTTGAGGCGACTTATCATTCTTCTTATGGTAAAATATACTCAGGATGGGAACAAGTGAATGGTAAAATCACGTATAAAGTTATTGTTCCTCCTAATTCAACAGCTACTTTGTATCTTCCGGATAATTTGTCTGGTGATGATAAAAGTATAGAGTTGGAATCAGGAACTTATATTTTTGATTTGAAGTTTAAAGAATAGGGATTTAAATCTAGAATTTTGGGATGCATAATATAAAAAGGAGTTGTATCAACGAGATACAACTCCTTTTTGTTTTATCAACAGTGGATTTTATAAAACTTCGGTATTGTCTTGTTGTTTGGCTGGATGCGGATAGTCTATGGTGTAATGTAGCCCTCTGCTTTCTTTACGCTCCATAGCCTGACGCGTAATTAAATAGCCGACATTAATCATATTACGCAGTTCACAGATTTCACGTGAAGCCTTTACACGCTTAAACAATCGTTCTGTTTCTTCGTATAAGATGTCCAGACGATTCCATGCACGAACAAGACGAAGATTGCTTCGTACGATACCTACGTATGATTCCATAATCTGATTTACTTCTTTCATGCTCTGAGTAATCAGGATGCGTTCTTCATTGCTGATTGTACCTTCTGCATTCCATTCAGGAATATCTTCATTGAAGTCATAACGGTCGAGAACGCTTAAAGCATGTTTCGCAGCAGAGTCTGCATACACGATAGCCTCAATAAGCGAATTGGAAGCAAGACGGTTTCCTCCATGCAATCCGGTACAAGAGCATTCTCCAATAGCATACAGACGTTTGATGCTAGATTGTCCGTCCAAGTCAACTTTGATACCGCCACACAAGTAATGAGCAGCAGGAGCCACCGGAATATACTCCTTGGTAATATCTATACCCAGGCTAAGACATTTTTTATAAATATTGGGGAAGTGTTTCTTTGTTTCTTCCGGATCTTTATGAGTTACATCCAAATATACATGATCTTCACCCCGTTGTTTCATTTCACTATCTATGGCACGGGCTACGATGTCGCGCGGAGCAAGTGATAAACGTGGATCATATTTTTGCATAAATTCTTCTCCGCCGAGATTTCTTAATACAGCTCCATATCCACGCATGGCTTCTGTTATTAAGAAACTAGGACGGTCTCCCGGATGATACAAGGCTGTTGGATGGAACTGGATGAATTCCATATCCTTTACAAGTCCCTTAGCACGATAAACCATTGCGATACCGTCACCAGTGGCAACCAGCGGATTGGTTGTATGGGTATATACAGCTTCACATCCTCCTGTAGCCATTACTGTGACTTTTGAAAGGAAGGTATCTACATCTCCTGTTTTTTCATTCAATACATAAGCACCAAAACATTTAATGCCCGGTGTATGACGAGTTACGATGATGCCAAGATGATGCTGAGTGATAATTTCTACAGCATAGAAGTTGGTAAATACTGTGATATTAGGATGTTTTTTTACAGCTTCGATCAGGCTCGTCTGAATTTCTGCTCCAGTATTGTCCTTATGGTGTAAAATGCGGAATTCAGAGTGCCCTCCTTCTTTATGTAAATCGAATTCTCCGTTTTCGGTTTTATCGAAGTTAACTCCCCAGTTTATTAATTCTTCAATCTGAGCAGGGGCATTACGCACTACTTTTTCTACAGCTTCCGGGTCGCTAATCCAGTCGCCAGCTACCATTGTATCGTGGATATGCTTTTCGAAGTTATCCACTTTCAGATTCGTTACAGAAGCAATTCCTCCTTGTGCATAGTAGGTATTGGCTTCTTCTAGTCCGGCTTTGCAGATCAGTGCTACCGAACCTTTATGCGCAACTTTCAGCGCAAAGCTCATTCCGGCAATTCCTGAACCGATAACGAGAAAATCGAATTTTCTTACCATAATAAAATATGTATATATTGTTGCAAAACTACAAAAAAACTGACATGAGAGCACTGTCTCTTTGTTTTTTTTCTAAAGAACCTTATGATAAGTATGGTTTTCGGTGATAAATTGCTATCTTCACAAAGAATTAATAAATCTTGTAGATATAATGGACAGGACTTTTCACTCTAAAGTAGACTGGTGGTACTGGTTACTGATGGCTGTAACTGCTTTTTTATTGTTCGATTTCTTTTGGTTTCATTATACCATAGCCACATTACTGGTTGCTGCTGTGATGATATTTGAAATTGAAATGTTAATACATACACGTTATATTGTTACGGGTAGTGGCAAGTTATTGATTGAAACAGGACGTTTTGTGGCTGATAAAACTATATTACTGAATACTATTGTCGGCATGTGCGAAGTAAATTCTTTCTCCATTGCTCCTGCCCTTTCTGTTCATCGAGTTGAGATAACTTATCGTGTCGGTGATAAACATGAAAAAGTTTTTGTCTCTCCTCAAAATGCGGAAGATTTTATCCGATGGGTACAGAAAAAAATGAAAAGTGGCGAAAATACAGATATGATCGATAACTAAAATATGTTTTATGAAAAATTTTAAACCTCGAAAATCGGTAAAGAGATTTATATGTGAAACTCTTATAAGTGCTCTTGTCCTGACTGTTATATTAGGTATAATCTATTATCAGGAAAGACTTTGGGTACTTGCTATGGTATTGATTTTTATACTTGATGTATTGTTCTGCATGTTCGAAGAAATAAAAGAATACCGGATAGATGATGATGGAACAGTACATGTAGTTTGTTATTTAGGCTTTTCAAAGGTCGTTTTGAAGGGAATTACCAAAGTGTATTTTGACCCCCAGCGTAAAGCTCTGCGTATCATTGCTGAAAAAAGTGACAGGTGGTATCCTTTACAGGAGCCGGAATTGTTTGTAGATACTCTATACGAATATTATCCGGATATGGAATACGAAAACTGGAGCTGATATAAATTGAAACCTATTAATCTAAATAAAATAATATGAAATTCCAACTTGCAATTATTGGTGGAGGTCCTGCCGGATATACAGCTGCCGAAGCTGCCGGTAAGGCTGGATTGAGTGTTGTTCTGTTCGAAAAGAATAGTTTGGGAGGTGTTTGTCTGAATGAAGGATGTATACCGACGAAGACATTGCTTTATTCAGCTAAAGTATACGATTATGCCCGTCATGCATCGAAATATGCTGTAAGTGTACCAGACGCTTCTTTTGATTTGCCGAAAATTATTTCACGAAAAGCCAAGGTTGTCC
>OHAE01001264.1_pt1 | contig 19542 bp, 26 predicted proteins | sample 1577061 | NCBI WGS metagenome assembly OHAE01 (sample SAMEA3541535, study PRJEB24748) | human gut metagenome | biome: human gut; feature: human-associated habitat; material: faeces | place: China | collected 2012
CGTAATACACACCTGTAAAACCATCATCCATTGAGTATTGATAGCACATCTTTTTATTGTACTTCAATTCGGGCAAAGCGACATTTACCTCATCGGCAGAAATAATTCCCAATTCATTGGTAGGGATTGATAACTCAATTTCATCAAACGACAACAAGCCTTTGACATACCGAACGGTTAAGATAGCCTTCGTCACTTCCGCAATATTTTCATTACATACAATAGTGGCAACGGTATTCATGTTATCATCCACATATACCCGTTTGACGGAATAGGAAGATACAGGGAAGTCGGATTTATCCCCTGTACCGATTGAGACACTCAGGCACTCCGCTTTCAAGTATAGATTGTTTCCGCAGGGTTGGTCGGTAATTATTATATCTATTGATTCGCCTGCTATCACCGGAAGATCTTTTAATTCAGCCGTCAATTCAAACACATCATACTTTTTGCCACCGTAGTTAAATACACTTACTTTATGCTCCTCTGTACTTATTACCGCCCCCGTAATGTTGGCAAAATCTTCTTCGAGCTTTGTCATACGTTCATTGATTGAAGCATCATCGTAATTATGAAGCCCGGACAATTTCGCTTTGTCTTCATCGGTATAGTCATTACTTGAAAGTCCTTTGCCTATTTCAGCAGACACTTTTTTCTCCAGCTCTTTCTTAACTTCGTCCTTTGTGTAATAGTTCGATAAATCAACCGAACCGCCTTCATTACTACCGAAACCGATAATAATATGTGTGGCCAGCGTCACGGTTGTCACCTCCGAACCAGACGGGGAAGGATAAATGTTTGCCTCTTCATCGCTTTCCACAATACTAAATTGAAAGTGTTTGAAAGACCGGAAATTACGGTTGACATATCCAGTTATTTCAACGGCATAATCCCCGCAAGGTATTTCCCTGCCATTAATATGAACGGTAACAGTGTTTTTATCTATTTCAAATGGAAAATTCAAACTATGCAAACGGCTTTTTACCACAACATTCACAAAAGACGCGCCTGACAGGTCAAACGGCACTGTGACAAACTCCCCCTGCTCATTCTTTCCCGTAACTTCATCAACAAGCAGCTTTATGTTGAAGTCATTTCCTCTTACTATTTTTATCATGGCTATCGTTATTTTTTTATTAGACGTGCGCGTATGATGGCTTTAAAACCCGTTATCTCACTGGTTGTACTGGAATTATCAAGTACATCAATGACGCTTGACAATATAGATGTAGTGACGGAAAACTCATCCGAATTTACCGCGCATACGGTTTTTGTGTTCAATATCAGTGTCTTTGTTTTCGTCCGGATAATAGCGGGCAAAACAACATCCCCGTTTACCTGCCGGGAAACAAGGGCAATCTCTCCGGAACTCCCATCGACCGCCCCCCATTCTCCGTGCAGCTCAAAACCTATAAGCGAATAACCCTCCGGTATTTTAGTAGCGGTAACTCCCGGCGCAAAGGCATCTTTTATGATGAGTGTTCCTGATGGTATCACTGGTGTTGTTGTTTCCGTTCCGGAAAGAATATCCGTCCAATCATCAAATGTCCATATGCCGCTCTGTCTTATAAATATCCCTTTCCGTTGGCTAAACACTGAATCTTCACTATACATATTCAGCCGTACTTGCCGGATATACTGATTGGGCTGTTTTGCGAAATGCGTCACAAACATAACATAAGAACTAGACGACGGTATGGGAGGTCGCCCGCCAATACTGTATGTATATACTCCCGGCTCTGTGATTTCTTCAAGGGCTGATTCTTCAATACCACCCAAATTTTTACTATCAACCCACTCTATTAAAGATAGCCCGAAATTTCCGATACGTTGATGTGTGTTCTTTCCTATTCCCAACTCGTCCCTTATTTCTTCGGCAAGGGCTACCACTTCTGCTCGTTCCATATTTTTATTGTTATATATTTATAATTCAGGCAAAGGACATAAATCCGTATTTTTCGTATAAGCGGAGTTCAAATCGACTTTTGAACCCATCTCCACACTTTCAACGTATTCTTTAAAATCCTTTAAACGTTTCATATAATCCTCGATAGGCATTTCTGCAAGTTCGTTTTCCGCCACTTCCAAATAAGTACCAAATGCCTGTCCCAACAAATAAGTGCGCGGGTAGTCATTCGCTACCGTACTGTTTATCCTTTTTGTGACAATCAGCTCCACAGCACGCTGCATGCCTGTATTTATACCGTCACTCATAAATATCCTTAGTTTTTACATTATACATAAACATATCATCAAAAGCCGGAGACGGAATTACCGATATAACCTTATCTATCATCCATGTTTCTATTTCATAATAAGATTGTCCTTTCATTAACTGTAAGTTTACAGGCATTATAGTTCCCTCACCCCCTGTCGGATAGCGGGCGGTTAATTCTATATCCAGATCGGACTGCACCGGATAATCCGCCTGTATGGTTAGTTTATAGACAAAATACCCCGATACACCGTCGTTTGTCCAATAGAAAGTAAACAGAATGTTATTTGTAATCATCTTTTCGCATACATACCTGTTCCATATACATTCATACGCTACCTCCGTGTTTGAATAAGAGTAACTTTTACCCGCCAGTTTGTACCTTTCCAGCAGGGCAAAGAGCTGCCTTTCTTTGTCTACATTCGGGAAAGAGGCTTTTATTATAAAATCAACAGGTTTTCCATCCCCCTCTTCGATGTCTATGATAATCCCCAAATCATCATAGACTATCTTTTTCAGCATACATACCTGCGGGGTTACGCTGGCTTTTTGGGCTACCCGCGCTTTCCATACCGTGAATTTGCCGTATAAATCAGGTATCGGCGAAATAAGTACTTGCAAAAGGACGAACAGCCTGATATTACGCAGTCTTACAGGCAATAAATCCAATATCCATTTAGTCCATGAAACCATTGCTCAATCAATTAAATAAGTTATATCACTTGCATTTTTTTCATAAACGAAAGCTCCGGAATAACTTTCTATCTTTCGTCTTAATTCAGTCGTCCCGCTCCATGCAGTGCTTTTCAGTACGACATCTTTTACTCCTTCCGTTGTCTGAATGATATCCACTAGGGCGGAAGAATAGAATACGCCGCCATATTCGATGTTGTTCAGATAGTTTTCAATGGCTTCCTCTACAGGTTTGCCCGTTCCGTCTATCCGCGCTCCCAAACTGTCCATAATCAGCGGATCATAAAAAATCTGCAGTTGGATACGGATAGGGTCGGGAGCTCTGCTGACAAATAAGAAATGTGTTCCGGCAGCACCAATATCGCGCATATAACGCTCAAAGGAAGCACGCACACCTTCCGCTAACGGTTGTTTACCCGCATCGCTAAAATAAACTTTTAGCTTCGTGACCCCGTTGTCCTCAACCTGTCTTATAGCAACGTTCTTGACAACCTGTTTGCTTGTATCCACCGTGGCATATCCGTATGAATAAGTGGAAGCATCAAAAACCAGCGCATCCCCTTTTTGAAATTCCAGTGCCTTGTGAAAGTACCAAGATATGGAAGTTACGTAACTGTTTTCTATCTTGTTTTCAATATCCTTAGAAAAAGCATCCCAAAGTTGCTCCAAAAGCCAGCATGAGGAAGCAAACAGAAAAATAAGAACCGCCTCTATGCTTACCTTTGAAAACTGTCGGTCAAAGTTTTTTTCCGAATCCAACCCGTATAAGCTCCTGAGTGTTTCGTTTGAAACAAACTCCTGCTTTATCTTGGTTTCTATTTCCTGTATCGTACGTGCCATTTATCCAAAAGTTAAATCAAATGTTTCATCAAATATCCTGCTTTCCATCATTCCGGAAGAAGCCGTTGCCGGACAGATTTTCTTACTGGAGTAATACTGTACTATCCGCTTGTCTATTATGTTACCGGGTGAAACCTTTAGCTGCTGCCCGGCTTTTAACGTGTCGGTAACTTCCAGTCCGTTTTCCTGCGCCAACAGGAAAACACCCTCAACGCTTCCATACACCTGTATTGCTAAATCCGCTAGAGACTGGTTGGATAGTACGGTAACTTTCATCTTTCGTTTTTTTTTATTTTATACCTGAACCATATCCCACCGCCCGCAATAATAACCGCAATCCATGCCAGCCATCCGCTTGCATAGAAAAAAGGACCACCGAAACGTCTTTTTTCGACCACCGTTTCTTCCGTCTTTTCTCTCTCCCTGTAAATCGTATCCGTCCTTTCCATCCAAAGGGTATCGTGTACTTCTGTCTCAATTCTTATATACCTGATATTTACGGGAATACTATCCTTGTTTTCCAAGGAGTGATACAGCTTGCCGCCATGAAAGGACGCGTCGCTTTTCGCATACGATGTTTCAAGGTGCGAGATACTGTCCGTTACATTGCCGCTTCTTTCAAGAAGCCCCTTTATTAAAGCAAGGCTATCCTTGTATATTTCCGTCCTTTTCTCGCTTCTTGCCCTCAATTCCCTGAGCTCGCTTGCCAGCTTGGAATAATCTGTGAGGACAACACTTTTACGCTTTGTAGAACACGAAAACAGAAAAACAGACAACAGGCAAAATATTAATATTTTCTTCATGGCTTTACAATTATATTAGGTAAAAAAGAGGTGTATTCACTCTTGACGTCAAAACAGGGACATTCTTTCATATACTCATCGGGGGTTATAACCCCATCCCCGTTGCGGTCGGGTGAAGTATCCCTGTGTCCCAGAATATCAATAACCGGATAACGGGAACAAATATCCTGTACCAGTTTGCTCATCGCCGTTTTCTGTGCCTCTGTCCGGGTATCCTTTGCTTTTCCTCTTTTATCCAGCCCGCCTTCGTAACATATACCTATGGAACAATGGTTATAAGAAAACTTTTCTCCGGATACCGGATAGTTGTCGTGCGCCCCGATCTCGATCTCATCCCTGCCTTTGCATACCGTCCCGTCCTTACGGATGTAATAGTGGTATCCAATCTTGCCGAACCCCCTCTGTATATGGCTTGCATTTACCTGTTTAGCTGTAAAATCCATATCCTCCCTTGTGGCGGAACAATGGATAATAATGTAACTTGGTTTATTCATCTTTTTTCTCTTTATTGTTTTTGTTCTCTTTTTCAGTACCGTTTAAATACTCTTTAAATTTGTAGGAATAATCCACTCCAAATAAAGCTCCGGCAAACGTGGATATCTCCCCGAAAGCCACAAGCACAGAGTTGTCAATCTCACCCGTGGGGGCAATCCAAAACCCGCAATACAACAAAACAATCCCCGCCAAAACAAGGAAAACAGCCGTCCCCAACTGCACATTCAATCTTTTTTTCATCATCACTTAGTTTACTCAACATCAATCACCAGTTTGCCCGTATCATCCAGTTGTACCGAAGCCTTGTATCCATCCAGCTCAAGCTGTGTCTGCACGTCAGCCCTTATTTCGGAAACACGCCCGACGCTCTTTAAATACTGCTCACCGACGCCAAGAACGGGATATTCTTTAAAATCCCCCTTGTTGGATTCCACAATAAGGGATATGTGGTCTGCGTCATTTTCACCGATCACAAGCCCTCCGGTTATCTTGCCGGAACTATCCCTTTTTATCCGTATGGATAAATCACCGTTATCATCAAGAATTATTCCCCGTCTCATTAGTGCTTTACTTTTTCATCCTCATAATCACCCTTTGACAGCCTCGTGGCGGCAGAAGAAAGGGAAATGGTACTTCCGGACTGGGCACTAGCCGAACCTGTCGTGCTTACCGTATGGGTATGGCTGTTATATATATCAATAAAACCGTTAATTTTTTCCGTCAGCTTTGCAATATCAATCAATCCCCCCAGTTTACCTCCGTTCATCACAATGCCGGAGGTACTTACATCCACAGACACCCCGCCCGTCTTTATCATCACTTTGTCTATTTTGGATGTGGCGACAACAAGCCCTTCCGTAACCCCTCCAATCAGGAGCACCATAACATAGCTCCCCACTGCCGGAAACACCGTGAACGAATCCGTTATCTTTTCATCAATGACGGCGTTAAGCCTTACCTCGTACAATTCAGGGCTACCGTCACGCTCAACCGTGCATGTCGCCTCTTTTTCGTTTACATCCTTGACCGTACCGATGCAGACGCTCGCACCGTTTGTGACGGAAGCCCCGACCGTGTTCATCAATACCCTGACCATTTCCATAAAAGCCTGTTCCGCCGTCATACCTTGTAACTTAATTTGTTAATCCGCTCATAATAGGCGTTTCCATATCTTACCCTCACACTCTCAATCAGGTATTTACCATCGCGCTCAGGCTCTCTTTCCGATATGAGCTCCAATGTGTCTCCCGCTTTGGTTAGCGGTATCCCGTACCCGGTAACAGTGCCTTCGAACCCGTCAAAACAAACCCTGTTATATTCAGCTGTCGCCAATTCCCGTAGTTGCTTTGATGTCTTATCCGTAAAACTGAGCGTTTTGGTATTCGCGTACTGGTCTTTATCCCCGACTTCCTCTTTTATTTTCTTTCCGTCACGTGAGTAACTGACAGTACAGATGCGAATTTTCTTATCCTCCTTGCGCTTATATCTCAAGCTGCTTTTCTTGACGTTCTTGGAGAAGTCATACACATGCACCGTTTTTGCCTGTACCGTTTCGTACTTGAATTTGCAAATGAGCTTCTTGCCCTTTATAGAGGTATAAAAACCATATTTTGTCTTTAACTCCCGCAATACCGACAGCGTACTTTGGCTGTCAATCTGGAATTTCCCCAGATTCGTATCATGGCATTCTATCTCGTAATCCGGAGCGATATACTGCAAAACCTCTTTCAGGGTTACGCTTTTCCAGCTTTTTACAAAACTGTTTTTGCGCAATGTATAGGTCTCATCATCAAGATGCAGCTTCATGGGAAAACCGCTTTCAACCTCGCGTATATACCCTTCGAACTCAACGTTCATTTCCCCGTTGTATCCCAATTCAAGAATAGCCCTGTCGCCCTCCGCCAGATATTCACGCAGGCTCCCGTCCGCTTTATTGCCGTAACGTTTCGGTATTACAACGACGGCGGTATCGCCCAGCACTTCGATCGTATTGCTTATTTCGGCGGAAGATATGCGGTCAAGCATGACCTTTCCACCTTCTTTGCGTTCAATGGTAAGACGTGAACAAAGATTCAGGTACAACATAAGCTATTCGTTAAGTATTAAAGAAAACAATGCGGGCTTAATGCTTTTCGCCGTTATAGTGTATTTCACCGAATCCGGATAACCCTCTACCGGCTCAAAGCTCTGCTCTTTGAAATAGATGGATTTTATACCCATGTCAAGCATAAGCGGACAAGCCACATCAATAATATCGTTGACCGCAAAAAACTCTGAAAGCTCCTTGACCTTTTCGCCCGGATAGGCGTGTTCGTCCATATCCACAAGAATCCCGTTCATGTCTATGTCCCAGCTGTTCATTCCGAAATTTTCCACTATCTCCGCTTCATCACCCCCATCGACCACCGTTACACTGATATTTTTTGTCCGTCTAAAGCGCATCAGGGGAGGCGGTGCAAATATATTTTCGGTTTCCGCCGTCAGGCTGCCAAAGGCAAAATTCATCTCCTTTCCTTCATGCTTCATCACCACTTCGGCAAATTTCCAGTCGGTGGGCTTGTACGTTTCCAGACTGAAATTTTTATCGCCCTTTAGCTCTGTGGCAATCTTCCAGCGCGCATCATTATAAACAATCCCGGCTTTAAACAACCCTCCGTTCAGCATCCCTTCCGCCGTTCCCATCGCCACACCTACAGCAAACCCGAAGGCACTTTGGTAGCGTGCAAATAAATCAACAATGTACCTCATAACCGTTTTTGTTTATTCTTCTGTTTTTACACCGAGCAGCCCTTTCTTGGCAAGCCACTGTATCTGCCTTGCTTTCTCCATCCATACATCATCCGGCAGTTCCTCCGGGAAAGGAATATGAAAGTAGAAGCTTATAAAGGCATTGTATTTTCTTATGTAATCCCTGTTGCTGTCATCCAGCAACAGGGGATATTCCTCTATAAGTTTTCTATATCGGGCTTCTGAAAAGGGAGCAGTTCAACAATGGCAAAGTATGCCTGATAAAACAGGTTATCATCTGCCATAATCTGCTCGATGTCCGTAAGGGTGCAGTTGCGCACGTATATCTCCTTTGCTTTTCCCGGATTATTCATTTCGTACTTTTCCGCCTCGCCGATAACCTTCCTGTCAGGAGAACGTACAACAGTGGTTAGTACGGTTTCTTTTCCGTCTTTACTTTTCAGGCAAACCTTTGAAAGGTCACAGTTCGGGAATTTCTCTTTCTGTTCTTTAATAAATTCTTTAGTAATTTCCATGATGTTTTTGTTTATAAGTTAATTTTATGCGTTATTATACTCCACTCCCAGCACAAACAGCTCATACTGCTTGTTTAGCCCCATTTCGGTATTCACCTCGCGTCCCTGACTCTGAAATTTAGCCTGTACCGTATCGTTAACAATCTGGTTATATTCGTTGACAAACGTTACATTGATGGTAAAAGGCTTGATTCTGAGCAAGTCCCCCTTGCAAGCGTTTTCAATCTGTACTGCCTGATTCATCATCATGGTGATGCTACCTGTATGGTCTTTCTTACCCATGCTCCATGATGAAGCGTCATTCATTCCCAGCGTGTAATTTTTCTGATGCTCCATTGTCGTATTATACTCAATGGATACGACTTCTTCCCATACATTTCCTAAAGCCGTAATGGTAGCATCCGCACCGTCATAGGCTTTTCCATCCCTTCTTATCTTCATATTTAAATAGATGTTTTAATGTTTACCGTCCCGTCAATCCTCCCGATGCAACCCATCGGAACCCAGCCGTAATAAACCGTTAATGTCTTATCCCCGTAAATCAGGTTGCTGTCCGCGTCAATCTCCGTATTACCCCCTGAAACCTCCTGTTTGGCTGCCATATTGCTGAATACGTCATTACCGATACCCTCGAAGTATTTCACCATCCCCGTAGTCAGTTTTCCTGTTGACGCATCAAGCGGTACTGTTGATTTAATTTTGGGAAGATATACGGAATAAAGCTCCCTCATCACCTTACAGTTTGTCCGGCTCAGGGCGATAGTGCTCTCGTTCATATTGCCGTCCTTATCCACTACCACAGGAGCGCATACGTGGTCGTCATTCAGGCACACCACCCCCGAATAGTATTCGCCGAATATGTACCCTTTTTCGTTCAGCCCCTCTAGCTCGTTCTCTTTTTCCCGCACCTTTTCATGCGAAGAAAAGCCTGCATTTATCCAATTTTCGCGATTGGCATCCGTCAGAATCATAGTTGCCACCTCACCGATATTGTAACTGACGGGCTGGTACGCCATGCATCCGAGCAATGCCCCGACAGCCGCGTATTTCTTTTCATTGCCCGACAAGGTTTCCGCAAAATCCCAATCCTGTCCTATTACAACCGAGACCTGATTACAGGATACGGGAACGCCGTCCGTTTTTATATCCCGCAGGTTCAGCATGGTTGCCGCCGTAACATTTTCAATCCCGGCGCATTCAAGCACAATATGCAAAGGACGGTTTGTCCCCTGTGTCCAGTCCGCCAATACCTGAGCCGCCTTTATTGCCGGGATAATATCTTCCGGCAAACCGTCCACCATCGTAACGGACGGCTCGGGGATATAGCAAAAACCAAGATTGAAGATTTGCCCGTCACTCGCCGCGATCATCTTTTTAACGTCCGCGTCGTTAATCAGCGAGGCGTAATCCTTGCCGCCGTCCGCAACGTTAAGGACATATAATTTGACTCCCTTGCCACCAATGCGGAAATACTCGGTTATGTGATGGTAAAGCAGGCTGTTCGCACTTTCGCTGATACCGAATGCAGCCATGTCATTCACAGAAGAAAGCAGGGCGAAATCTCCGGCAGACAACTTGGTATTTCCGCTTCCTATCGCACCGAAGCATCCCACCAGAGCGGATACCTTTTCATAACCGCCCAGAACGCTTTTCCCGACTTTTCCTTTTTTAATCGTTACCCTGCTCATCTTTTACCTCTTTTGAAGTGTCCTCTGTCCCTTTTGTCTTATCCGCCTCTTTCGGGGCATTACCCTTGTTTGTATCTTTCGGGGGTTGTTTTTCGGCAGCGTTGTTTTTCTCCGTTTTTACGTCCCCTTTCCTGAATATGCCCACATTTTTTCTAACCCCATTCTCTGAGAGGATAGCATAACTTTCTTGTGTGAAACACTCTCCCCGTGTGTTGTAATACAGCGTACTTACACCCAGTTTCTCGCAGATACGCAACATTTCCGCACTCTTATCTGTGGTGGACTTTTTGTTATTTGCCATTTCTTTAAGTTGTATTTAAGGAAGGGAAAAATCCCTTCCGTTGGTTAATAATCCTGTAACTAAACAGCCTTTACGGAAACGATAGCACCGACCGCTTTTTCTTTCTTTTGCGGCAAAGCCACAAATCTGGACGTAAAACTGATTAAATTACGCTTGTTCAAAGGGTCTTTTGTCGCTTCGCTGTAATACATCTTTGTCGCACCCTTGCATTTGAACATACGCGGCACGTAAAAGAATACGGAGGCTTCAAAATCATTTGCGCCCGCAACCGCGCCGAAGCTCTTCTTCTTTTTGGTTGTACTGTCAAACAAGGGGCAGTTTACCGCCTCGTAAATATCAAAACCGTACAGCTTATAAATTACACCGTTGGTATAATCATGGTATTGGTCTTTGAATTTCTGATCTTCCTCCAACAAGTCATTGATGTGGTCGCTGCAAAGTACAAGGCGGCGGTTTTTCTTAGGCACTTTCAGCTTATCCAACTTTCTGCGCAGGGAAAGTATGTCTATTCTTCTCAATTTTTTGCGTCCGTCCTCATCCGGCTCACCCGTTGTCAGTAAGACAGGCGTTTCGGAAGTGTCCTCTGTCGGCGCAAAGGCATGAATCGCCTTATCCAGTATCCCTTCGCTCAGTTTGTTACCGTGGCGTGTTTTTACCAATGCCATTTTATCATAAGCAAGGGCGTATAACTCATCATCCGTCACTGAGGTGGGTTTCGTTTCAAACTTGCTTAACTTGATGGACACATCGCCATCTTTAAGCGTTTCGACCTCCAGAGGGTAAGTCGTATTGTCTATCAGCACGGTCGGGTCGCCGGACACATCACTGAGATGGATGGTGTCATTTTCCGCGTACTGGCTGAAATCGGGTATTCCATCAAGGAACGTGCCCTCCATTGCGTGCGTATAATGCTCCACAACCTGCCGTGTCCAAACCTCCACATACACGCCTGCACGTAATCCATTCGGCATACGGACAAAACTCAATGCCGTACCGATTATGGGGAAACCGATAATGCCGTACCACACATTAACCCCCAGACACAAGGCGATTACAGTACCTACAATCGCACAAACCAATAAGGCTGCAACAGCCATAATCATTCTACCTGTTCTTTTTTTCATCTTCTCTAATCAACTTTAAACTGTTTTTATCTGTTATTTAAACTCCGCATTGTACAGGGCACTGAATTTCTCGGGGTCGCTCTTTGCCAACGCTTCAAGCCCGCGCGGATCTTCCTTTTGCCACTCTTTCCACGTCCAGCTTTCACGTCCCAGAGCCGCGCTTACCGAACTTCCGTTTTGTACTGTCTGCACCAAAGAGGGGGCAGGCTTTATATCACCCAATACAGCCATCAGGGCTTCAATACCCGAATCATGCCCGATTTTCTCGTAGACCGCCTTTTGTTTTTCGGTGATTTTTTTATCACTTACGGCTTTGGCGACCGTGTCGGTGATTACCTTGTCGGCGGCTTCTTTCTTCTCCTTTTCCGCGTTATCCGCCCGGCTCTTTTCCGCTTCAAGTTTATCCTCAATGGCTTTTGTTACTTCATCATCGGTACTTTGTGCCGTTACACCTGTAAGACCGAACTTTTTAATTAATTTTTCTTTGTCCATTTCTCCGTTATTTTTGTTAGTAATATTGTTTCCCAGACATGCCGCAAAACGGTTATACAGCGCAGTAGGCGTTTCAACCTTCAATTCTTCCGCAGAAACAGGCGTTACGTCCGTAGCAATAGGAGCTACAATGCCGTCTATCAGTTTGGCTTCTTCCGCTTCCTGTGCCGTAAACCAGTTGTCACCGACCAAGAGCTCTCCCGCCTCCTTTTCATCCTTTCCCATCTTGGTCGCATATAATTTTTTAAAATTCTTTTCCATCCCGCGTAAAAGTTTGGCAGCCTTTTCCATATCGGAGGCGTTACCATAACACCCCCCCGAAGGTGCATGTACCATCAGGTAGGAATTTTCGCACATATATACCTTATCTGCGGCAAGCATGATAACCGTACCCATAGAGCAGCATACGCCCGCTATATGGACATTCACCGGAATGTCACACGCTTTTATATGGTTGTAAATCAATGTACCCTCGAATACATCGCCCCCGTAGGTATGCAGGTACACGTTTATTTCTTCCGCGACCTTTCGCACTTCATCAAAACGTGCGATAAACGCCTGTGCCGAATTATCCCCGTAAGGATAAATCTCGCCGTAAATTTTAACCTCCCCTGTTTTCTTCTTTGCCATCTCCCGCTTGTTTTTCCAGCAAACATAACGCAGAAAAAAGCCCCGTACAACTATCCGTTTATCGGTTGTACCATTCGTTTTAAGAGTTGAACACTTTCTTTATTATCAGGTAGTTAGCTGTAATATTTGCATAAAATAATGTGCAAGTCATGGGAGATATTACAAACGAAAAAAAGAGAGAGATAGCGGAGGACATGTATATCCGCTTGGGGATGACAGGACGTGAGATTGCTGAAAATCTGGGCGTGACGGAACAAACCGTGAGCCGTTGGAAAAAAGGGAGGGACGGTGAAAAAAACTGGGATGCGCGCAAAAATGAAGCGCAACTGACACCCTTAAAAATAAAGGAGCTGTTGTTGGAAGAAGCGCATAAGATTGCCAAAGGCGAGGAATCCAGCATCAAGGCAGACCAGCTCAGTAAGATAATGGCGGCGATAGACCAGCTTGATAAAAAGATAAATGTCCGTACCGTAATGGACGTTTTTCGCGAGTTTGACAACTGGATGGCAGAGCAGGAGCCTAAGACGGCGATACTATTCACCAGATTTCATAAACTATTCCTTCAATACCGCATAAGTCTTGAAGCCTAAAACAGCACGCTATGTCTACGAGATACGATAAACTTCTGATTGACTACGACAAGCACTGCAGGCGCATTGCACAGTCTACAAACATACGCATCAATGAAACGCCCAAAGAAAAGGCGGAGCGGATGCGGAAACTTGAAGCGGATTACATAAAGTGGTTTGAGTATTATTTCTCTGATTACGCCAAAAAGCCCTGTGCGTGGTTTCACAGGAAACTGGCGAACAAGATCATCAAGAACAGGCATATCAGGGCTTTGGCGGAATGGTATCGTTCCGCCGCCAAATCCGTACATATAGATATGGGTATCCCCCTATACCTGTACCTTGTAATGAGCGACATGCATTATATGCTGCTGATAGGCGAGACTGAGCCGAAAGCGAAAAAGCTGCTTTCCTCCCTTCAGGCACAACTCCAATTTAACCAGCGTATCATTAACGATTACGGAATGCGCTTCAAGTTCGGGGATTGGGCGGACGGGGATTTTACAACGACAGACGGGGTGAAATTCACCGCACTAGGATTCATGCAATCCCCGCGCGGGGCTCGCGAGGGCGAAAACCGCCCGGACTATATCGTTATTGACGATGTGGACAACAGACGGCATGTCAACAACGACAAAATGATGCGCGAAGCGATAGAGTTCATTACGGAGGACGTATGGGGAACTTTCGATTCGGACGAGGATACAACCGACCGCTTTATTTATGCCAACAACAATTTTCATAAAAACAGCATCACTAACCGCCTGAAACAGTTGTTCCTGCAAGGAGAAAAACAGGCGGAGCAGGACGGGGACGAATGCAACTTTTATATACTGAAAGTTTGTGCCGTTAAGAACCTTGTGGATTTTACACCGGAGTGGAGCGAAAAGACCAGCGCGGAATACTGGCGGAAGAAATACAACTCCATGCCGTACCGCTCCTTCATGCGCGAGTATATGCACGTGCACGTTCAGGACGGTGCGGTATTCAGGTATGAGGACATTATTCACGGGGAAATGCTCCGTCTGGATAAATACGACGGTCTGGTATGTTACGGGGACTTGTCTTACAAGGCGGCGGGTGATTACAAAGCCATGCTGCTGGTGGGTAAGATCGGTCGTATGTTTCACATTATCCATGTTTACCTGCGCCGCGGTTCACGGGCAAAGGTGGCGGCATGGCTTTACGACTTGTACGAGGATAAAAAACTCTCACGCTACAACATACACTACCTGATAGAGGGGCTTTTTGCACAGGATGAGTTCGTGAACGACTTCGACGAAGAAGGGGACGAAAGGGGCTACCATATACCTGTCGTCGCCGACAAGCGCGGTAAGGCGGACAAGTTCGACCGTATAGAATCAACCGCCGGATTCTTTGAGCGGCACAATGTCATTTTTAATATAAAGGAACAGGACAACCCCGACCAAAGGACGCTGATAGACCAATTCCTCGCCTTTGAAAAAGGCTCACAGGCGAATGACGACGGACCGGACGCGTGGCAGGGGGCGGAATCAAAATTAAACAGAATAACTTTTGTCGAAAAATTCGAGCCGCGTACCACCTCACGCTCGGAGAAACGGCATAAATCAAAAAATACTTACTAATATGGCAAATTTCATACAGGAACAGGATTACGAAGTTCAGGCGCGCGAGGAAATGATGCGCCTTATAAGCGGCGGAAATGAGGCTGCGATACTCAAAGCCGAGCGTTTCGCCATCAGCCAGATACGCAAGTACATCGGCGGAAGATATGACTGCGACAGGATATTCTCCCGGACGGGGGACGAGAGGGACGACTATATCATTATGATAACCATAGATATTGCCATCTACCACCTTTGGAGCAAGAAAGCCCCCAAGAACACCCCCGAACACCGCAAGATACGGTATGACGACGCGCTTGCATGGCTGACGAGCGTGGGAAGCGGGGAGACACCGACAGACCTGCCGCAACTCCAGACGGAGAATTACAAAGGGGAGATACGCATCTATTCACTACACAAGCCGAACAATAATAAATATTAGAGTGCCTGTACTTGTGTTTAAACGTGTTTAAATTAAACTTTTAATATCCTATTGATACATGACTTCAAAAGCAATAAAAAAAACGCCTAAAACGGGCGGAAACAATGCCAACCTGATAGTGGCTAAAATTATCAGTGAATTTAAAGACAGGACACGGGCGGAAATAAGGAAGTGGAGGCAGGCTCTCGAATTGGCTGGAGACGTAGAGAATCCGCGCATGTACCTGCTGCAAGACCTGTACGACAACCTGAAAGACGACGGGCACTTTATTTCGCAGGTGGAGTTGCGTAAGGCGGCAACACTCTGCTCACCCTTTTCCATTCAGGACAGAAAAACGGGTGAGGTCAACGAGGAAAAGACAAAGCTGTTTAAATCCGAGTGGTTTTACAACTTCATGGAAGATGTTCTGGAAGCCCCCTATTACGGTTATACGCTTTTGGAACTGGCAAACCCGCTCACGATGGAATTCCAGTTAGTACCGCGCCGTAATGTAGTACCCGCGTTCTCAATGGTGCTACCGGAGATAAATGCGACAACAGGTATCTCTTACGCCTCCGGTTATGAAAACTCTCTTATCCATGTCGGCAAGCAGAATGACATCGGGCTGATGGCTAACATTTGCGGGCAGCTTATCTGGAAAAGGAACGCACAGCAGTCGTGGGCTGACTTCTCGGAGAAATACGGGCAGCCGCTTATCACAGCCACGACAAACAAGACATCGCAGGGGGATATTGACAAGATAGAGGCGATGCTTTCCGCGCTTGGAGAAGCGGCACAGGCGGTATTACCGGAAGGTACGACCATTGACATTAAGCCGTTCGCGGGTGCGGACGCCTATCAGGTGTACGACAAACAGATAGAGCGGATAAACACCGAGATAGGAAAGCCGATCACCGGAGGTACGATGATTAGCGACAACGGCGCATCACGTTCGCAATCCGAAGTACACGAAAGGAATCTTGACGACAAGATAGCGGCGGCAGACCAGCGCATCGTTGCGTTTACAGTGAATGGGCAGTTGCTCTGGATTATGCAAGCCGCCGGATGGGATGTCAACCCCGAAACGGACGAGTTCGTTTTCGATGTTTCCGTAAAAATGAATCTGAAAGACTATGCGGAGATTATTTTTAAGTTATTGGAAAAAGGTTATCCGATTCCGGCCAAATGGATAAGTAAGACTTTTAATATACCCATTGACGGAGAACCCGTCCCACCAACACCCGTACCGATGTTACCCGCACCAAAAGCCACAGCAAAGAAAGGGGGATTTCTGGGAAATTTTCAATAGGGGCATCCGGCAGCCCCGAAGAAAAAGAAGATACCCCTATACCCTTCCTTTATCCGCCATCGGAAGGGATAATGGCACGAAAGAATGAATTGCCGGATTTTGCCGATGAAATAGCCCGGATATGTGCGGATATATACAAGCGACGGAAAGGGGTGCATTATGACGCCAGCCTGCTAGCGGAAACGGCGGGGACGTTATTAAAGGGAGTATATGCCGGATACGGAAAAGACTTTGTTTCCGTTGGATGGGATACGCCCGATCTGCCGATGCTCTCACGGCTTACACAAAATGTATTCAGTTTTTCGGCGGCAAAGAACTATCAGGAGCTGCGCACTATCACCGATGCGTTACGGGACGAAGATGGGAAATTACGGGATTTTCAGGATTTCAAAGAGGAAGTAGGCGTAATAAATGACAAATTCAACAAGGTATGGTTGCAAACCGAATATGACACGGCGATAGCCACCGCAACCCAATCCGCCCGATGGCAGGAGTTCAAAACGGAAAAGGCTATGTTTCCCTTTTTGCGTTACCAGACGGCGGGGGACGACAGCGTGCGTGATGAACACCGCCTGTTGGATGGAATAACCAAACGGGTGGACGACCCGTTTTGGAGAACCTACTATCCGCCAAACGGATGGCACTGCCGTTGTGAAGCCATACAAGTACCGGAGGATGAAGCACAGGAAACACCGGAAGGAAGTTACCGCACGCCTCCCGTACCCGAGTTATTCCGCACCAATGTAGGGGAAACCGGACTGATTTTCCCTAGAACACATCCTTACTACATGGGAGTACCGAATATGGAAATAAGAAAAGCCATAGCCTATCTCCCGCCCGAAAACGCTTATCTGGAACTGCGGGGAAAACGCAATGTCCCGGTTAACCTGCATGTTATGCACGGCGTTGGCGAATTACAGGGTAACCTTGAAGTGATAAACGACCTGATAGCCGTTAAGCCGGGTATAAAGGAAGTGAGCTTACTACCGGAGATACACAGTAAGGATAACGCTTTGAAACCGAAATTCTACCCTGATGGTTGGAAATTCCACAATAAGGACAAGAATGCGGACGCCGTTGTTAGCTTTGGTAATAAGGCAAAATGGGTGGTTGATATTAAGCGGCTTCAAGGAAATGCGGGGCATCTTAAAAAACATTTGGAAAAAGCGGCACAACAAGCTGATTATGCCATTATCAAGTTATCAGATGAAGAACTAAAAACAGGGCTCAACAAACTAAAATCAACAGTTAATTTTCATTTAAAAATAACAGACTTAAAAGGAGTGATTATCATCGGAAATGACGGTTCTTTGGTTTATGAAAGCTACAAAATACAACCACCCATAAAGAAATAAAATCCTTTATGGGTGGAGGTCGCGCCCGACTCGCAAGCCTGACAAGTGCAAAAATAGTAATAATATTCTAATAAACAACTAAATAAACATTTTTTATGAAGCAACTGTATAAAGCCATTCAAAATCTATTCCGGCAGAATGATGCGATTTCCTGTTTCGAGGCGGCAAACCTGAAAGCTCCGGATTTTATAGACCTTTACAACGGACAGCCGGAAGCACCGGAGGAATTTGAATTTACAACCCCGGCATTATTTATTGACTATTCGATAGTATGGGACAGAGGCGGAAGCATGAGGCGGGGTGAGCTGACACTTGAGGTACACGTTTTAACGGCGGAATCAGAAGGCACAGACAACCTGAATGCGGAGTTGCGCGGAATGGATAAGATTGATTATTACGAGACGGTAAGTGATCTCTTGGAAGATTTGGAAACTTGTGAGACTGGAAAACTTATATTAAAGAATGAACGCCCGGCTGTTACCGATTATTTCAACTATCACATACTGACGTTCACATGCACCATATCAAGGCGAAGGACACAGGTAACAGAAAGCAAGATTGGAAATATCAGCATAAGTAAAAAGACCTATATGGTAGATTAAAAAACTGGTGTTTAAAATTCATTTAAACACCAGTTAAAAGGGAAAGTTAAAAACACATCTATTTCGTCATACATTAATTATTACATATCCTAATGAAGTTATCATAGATATTATTACTATTGAAAGGATACCTCTCAAATATTTCTGAATGGTTGTATGCCCTACCGTTATCATGCCTAAAAAACAGACAATTGCCCCAGTAACAAGATGTAAAAGAATTATTTTAATTACTATCGCTTCACTCATAATTATTCTGTTATACGTTAATATCAAAAACGCCATCATATCTACTATATGGGCTTTCTACATAAAATTCCCATTCACCCGTAAATCTATGCCGGAAGACTTCTTTTGCCAATGTGATAACATCTTCTATTGTTTCAAAGCAATTAGTCAAATCACCCTCATTGTAATAATCTCCCCAGCATTCCGGGTCTTCGGCTATTTCTTCTTTAGTAAGCGGACGTGTGAGTTTAAGGTAATAGATATAATGAGCCAATGGGATATTATCATCAAAAACCATTCTACCATGTCCCGGTTTTCCGTCAACTTCCATGTTGACACCTTGAATTTTTATCTTTCCATAATAATGGATAGCGTTAAAAGATACACCTCTGAATGTGGTAATTTCAAGCGTAGCACGTCTTTTAGAATTACCTTTTGTATATCCCCATGACCTTACAGCATGAAGTTTATCTTCGGGTAATATAATGTCAAGCCCGCATTTATCGGAAAACACATCAGGATAAACGTGTTTTTCACCCTGACTTTGCTTTATTATCTGTTCTAATGTCATATTGTTTTTATTTAATAGGTTTATAGGATTAAAGCCCATAAAGGCATACATCCCAGCATTGCACAATACCGCAATAATCAATTCCCTATCTCCAACGGCAGAAGATAAATTTAGACTTTCGCTTTTCCCATTTCCGATTGACACTATCTCTTCAGTTCCTACTAAGCAGAATCCGGCGGAAATTGGTTTTGCCCCCTCTATCTTGATCGTAGAATGGGTTACATGGTCGGGGAAAACAACAGGTATTTTTAAACCTGTTTTTACATCTTCAAATACTATATATTTCATTTAATTCCTTTCTTTCTTTATATTGAATTATTGTCTTGCTGCAAATTCTATCAATTTAACGAGAACCGTCAC